>Ga0307517_10015620_pt1 | contig 10070 bp, 4 predicted proteins | sample 23_EM_MG_FD_194515 | JGI IMG/M metagenome (GOLD analysis project Ga0307517, IMG submission 194515) | Populus trichocarpa ectomycorrhiza microbial communities from riparian zone in the Pacific Northwest, United States - 23_EM | ecosystem: Host-associated > Plants > Roots > Unclassified | place...
TACCGTACTTATAAACTATCGAATTTGACTTAATAGCTGTATGAGGAAGCATATTCATACAGCCAATTCATAACAAATCAAAATAGTTTATTGTTGACCTTCACAATTCAGGGGGAAAAAGAGAATTTTTGGGTGCTGACTTGCACAAATTAAGGAAGTACCCTGCTTTTCTGGCAGAACAATTATACTAATGTGATTGTTTTTTAAAATATATTTTTATTAAAAATATATTAAAATAATATTTTTTTATTTTTAAAAAATTATTTTTAATATTAATATATAAATAATAAATAATAAATAATTTAAAATGAAAAAATTAAAATTTAATAAAACAATGGTTGCACCGGCCAACCAAACATCCATTTAATTAAAAAAACATGCACAAGAATACACGGTATCAAAAGTAATATTTTTTTTAAAATTAAATAACTTTTTTTTATTCAATATTGAGACGAAAAATCAAACCAAGCAAGATATTGCTATAATATGAAGGGCACGTCATATTAGACGAGAGATAAAAAATGTAAACGAACTGAGGGCTTAACTGCTTATATAAAACACTATAAACTCCGAATAAATTTGTTTTTTCCATGACATGCGTGCGCATATATTTAACATGCAATGTTCCCTTCAAAGATCTTGAGAATCATCAAACATATCTGTAAATATTATCCTGATTGCCACTAAAACTCGATTCAGCGCAGCATGTTAACCCGATAACCTGTCAACCCAGAACTTTTCTCAGGCTGGATTTTGTTTCGAACAAGATCTGTTTTTACCAAAACATCATAGTTACTGATAGAAAAATAGAGCATTTCATCACACAGCAGTGTTTATAGAACAGCATGCAAAGTTCAATCATCTACTCTGGAAAGAAAATTTGGATATATTTGAGCTTTCTTTCACACAGTTAAATGCCTTCACAGTCAGTGCTCAATGTGAATATGACATGAGATGCAAAGTTCTTGGTCATGAGCAAGAGGATGTGCTCGAACTGTGTTTGATGCTGTTAGCCGATGGATTATGCAGTATGCCCGGAGCTGTGGTGACAATCCACCCCAATGGCTCAGCCCAAATTAATGGAAAGATTAAATCCTTCTGGAGGATTTAAATGGTCTCAACTGCATCATCAATCAGGTAAGTGTCTGACCTGGAACAATGGATTACCAATGCGAATTCTCCTGAATTTTTCCCTGTCAGGATTCTTTGCAACATTCCCAACATAAACGAGAAGAGTTTGAAAGGCCCTTTTGACTGTAGCATCATCCAGTCCTGTGAACCAAACACAAAGACCTTGATTAAAATCAAGGATTGGCATCTCTTTTGCCTTTTTACCATAAATGTATACGTTAAAGAACAGAAGTCATTTGTCAAATTAATCAGTTGCAGGATTATTATCCTGATTCTTTAATTAAAAAATGGAAAGGTAGGCAATTTATCTCGTAAAATTCGAACTCTCAATGTCATGAGTTGATAAAGTTTGATTAAAGCTTCATTAATTACCAACCCTAAGTAAAGCTTCATTAATTACCAACCCTAAGTGGGGCTTGAAAGTCTGCCGAAAACTCTTTTCAGATGCCAAATTCTCAACTTTATGAAGCCCTTTTAATAATTGAGTCTCTAAGGCGCATGGCAAAGGTTCATCCTACTAAAAGTTTCAATCGGCATTAAAACTCAAGATGATTTTCTTGCTGCTTTTCCATCGATTTGATTTCAGTGATTGGCCTCCACCTGAAGAGCAGCTTTCTTCCCACCGCTCAAGTAAATGGGTCCCTCTTCAACCTGTTCTATGTCGTTTTCAAGGTTTATGTTGTCAAGCTCCTATTGGCTAAAAAGTGCAAGAAAGGCTAAAGATTCCAATTGTTACCTTTCCTCCATTATTCTCTGTGGCTGCTCAAGATATCTGAAATTAAAATTACAACAAAAGCTATAAAACATAAGGAAAATCATATATCTTGCTTTCATGTGTAAAATTATTATTTTTTTATAGCGTACATTTGTTATTTCAAAATTTAATGGGGTAAAATAGTTTTTTAATTTTTTATTTAAACAGTATAATATCTGGAATATTCTTTAAAGTTAATTTTTCTTTAACCCTTTGAACAAGGGCATTTTCGTTTTTAATCTTTCCTAGCATAGTGTAATTACTAAGGTATTCTAGGAATAAAAAACTAATAACTTAAGTCAAGGGCCTTTTTGTTATGTTTTTTTCGTTAAAACCATGTAGAGTCAAAGACATCTAGATTTTTTGATAAATTAAATAAAACAAAAATTATTGGCACGTGCGGTGCACACATCAATATGTGGGAGACTCCTACACTCTTTGAGAAGCACATACGACACTTCTTACCAAAGGTTCACATGGAGGCGCATGTGAGGCTTCTCCTGTGGTTAGGTGGAGGTTGAATTATTTTTCTCCTCCTTCTTTTCTCTCTCTTACTCTCATAAAACATGCTAGACAAGCCAAAATTAAAAGTTGTCTTTGTGGCATTTATTCTTTTGATTTTTATTTGTTTTTAATTATTTTTTTCAATTTTATCCCTTAACATTTTGTCTTATTTGGTATTTATTCCAAATTTAGTTCTCATTCTTTTGATTGTTATTTTTTTAAAAAATTCAATTACATCCCTTATCATTTGCTTAATTTGATTTTTATGCAGATTTAACTCTTATTCTTTTAATTGTTTTTTTTTTCTTTGCCTTGGTTCCTTTTTTGAAATTGATTTTCTTTTTTCAATTTAGTCATTCAATATTTAATTTATTTAGAATTGAGATTCATTAATTTTTTCAGTGTGATGATCCCGGTCTCATGACCAGGTCATGGGTATGAGATTTTAACCTGAGTCAATATGAATTTTTTTTTAATTTCATCATTTAACATTACATTTATTAAAAATCAAGCATTTTTATTTTTTTTCAACAAGTCACGTTCAACTACAAACTTACTAACCATTCTTGTCCCCTCATTGACCTCATTACCTTCAACTAAATATTATTACATGGCATCATCCCTATATATATTCAACTTTTGCCATAACTATCAAACCACTTCATTTTCTAATGTTGTTCCTCATGGTGTGTGGATGATGATGAATATTGATCAATGACAATATGATTTTCAAGACAAGAAAATGCTAATGTAGGTGTTAATTTGGATGACAATTAGTTGTCCAAGAAGTGCCAATGCATTAAACTTAAAGCAATAACTAATTAGTGAGCATTTAAGCAGTTTGATCAAACACATGGTACATGTTTAATGCTTGTTTAAGAACATATGATGTTTTTGAATTTACTAATATGGTATAAAAGATGCTTTTAAAATGATTTGATAAAAAACTATTCTTGTTTGACAGGAAAGCTTATATAAAGATACCATTACTAAAAAAAATATGTATGTTTTGATAATAACATATGGTTTAATTTCTAGTGTGTGCACAAAACAAACTTTTATATGGACGATTTATATTAAATAAATTCCCAAAAATAATCAAAATATCTCACATTGGATTCCTTTCTTCATCACTAATGTTGAATAGCATCACATAAAAAGTTTATTTTAATCTTTAAGTCTCAATTATTCGTGCTGAAATTTGTTTTTGGGAACTTACTTATGATGCCCCTACTTAGATTACTAAGTTTGAGTTTTGATTATCCAAATCATTTGATCAGTAAATCCAATATCTTTATTTTTTAAGAACAACGATTAGCAGTCACTAGAATAGTAGCCTGCGTGATACTATGGGTCAGATAAAAAAAATTAAATAAAAATAAAAAACTTAGTAGACGATTATGTTTTTAAAGAAATAAAAGAAATTCGATAACTGAGTTAAATCTTAATTAATTTAATAATAAGATAAAAAATAAGGTAACAACAACAAATGAAAAAAAAAGCATTTTTTTCGGGTTTGGGTTGATTTTAGGTTCTTTGAACTGTTTTTTTTTGTTTTTAGGCTATGAATAGATTTATCAAGGTTTTTAAGATGTTTTCTAAGTGTTTTGGGTCAAAATGGGTTGAAAAATGTTGAAGATTCTGAAATAATTAAGGTTGATTTGAACTTAATTTGTAGGAAATAATAACAGAAAGTTAGATATTCTTTTCTATAAATCAGAATCAAGTAATAATACCTATTTATATGTAGTTAATAGTTGTCCTAATATAGAATCATAGATGTTGTATATATTCAAAAATTCATTCTGAAATAAAGTGAGAAATACAGAGATAATTCTCCACATGGTATCAGAGCCAAGTTCAAAGATCTAAAGAAAAAAACCCTACTTTCTCTCATCCTCTGTCTTGACTTTTCTAGTTACCTAATCTAGTAAACTTGCCCAGTTCTGAAAACACTACAAAAGAAACCCAAATCAATCCATCAACAAGGGAACTCCAGAATTTATAGATGTCATATCGGCTAAATGAAAGAAACTATTTGAAGTGGTCATGGATAGTGAAAACCTTTTTGAAAGGAAAAGGAAAGATTAACCATTTGATGGACAATCCTCTTAGTCTAGAAGACCTAAAGTTTACACTCTAGGATGAAAAGGACTTCATGATTATATCATAGCTATGGAACTCTATAATGCCAGAAGTTTGTAGACCTTACATGTTCCTGATCACAGCAAAGGACATTAGGATGCAATGAGACAAACCTATTCCAAAGTTAAAGATGTTGTGTTAATCTATGAGATTAAAACGAAGCTCTTAATGACCAAACAAGGTACTATGATGGTTATTGAGTATTACAATACTATGAAAAGTTTCTTATTGGAATTAGATTATTATCAAGATTTTAAGATGCAGTGTAGTGATGATGTTGTAGTTCTAAAAAAAATATATGGAAAGGTAGAGTATCTTTGAATTTCTTGCAAGACTCAACATAGAGTTTGATCAAATGTGAATCCAAATACTTGGAAATGAATCCCTACCCTCACTCAATGAGGTATTCTCATTGATAAGGGCTGAAGAAGGAAGAAGAACTATGATGCTTGATGTCTTTAATACCAAAGGGTCTGTTATGATGATAACCAATAGCAAGAACCTAAATAAGGCTATGAATAGTGCAGAAATGGTGAAGACTGAAGGGAAAAAATTATCTAAAGATGATCGGTTTTGTAACTACTGCAAGAAAATGCTTGCCATATCATATGAGCTTAAAATCTCTAAAACTTGCTAATGTAGGTGTTAGTTTGGTTAGCAATTAGTTGTCGAAAAAGTGCCCATGCATTAAACTTAGAGCAATAATTAACTATTGAGCATTTAAGCAGCTTGATCAAACACATGATACATTTTTAAGAATGATCAAACGTATGGTATAAAAGATGCATTTTAAAATGATTTGATAAAAAAACTATTCTTGATTACACGAAAGCTTATATGAAGATACCATTACTAAAAAAATATATGTATGTTTTGATAATAACATACGGTTTAATTTATATTGTGTGCATAAAACACACTTTTATAGGACAATTTAGATTAAATAAATTCCACAAAATAATCAAAATTTCTCACCTTGGATTCCTTTCTTCATCACCAATGTTGAATAGCATCACACAAAAAAGTTTATTTTAATCTTTATATCTCAATTGTTTGTGCTAAAATTTGTTTTTAGAAACTTACGTATGATGCCCCTATTTAGATTACTAAGTTTAAGTTGTGATTTTCCAAATTGTTTGATCAATAAATCCGATATCTTTATTGCTTAAGGAATCACTAGAATGATGGCATGTATGACTCCTTTTGTTTTTTTTTTAAAAAATTGCTAATTTATATTTGGTTTAAAAAAGAATGATAAAACAAATTATTGAACCAAATTGAGTCTATTAGCCAAGTTGCAGGTTTAATGGGTTAATCTATAACATCCGAGCTATTATTTGTTTTCTTTCTTTAATGCCTTTTATATCCCTCAGTTTAAAAAAATATACAATTGTTTCCTTTGTTATCGGTGATCTATTTTTTTTATTTAACTCAAACCTAAAAGAATGCAAGTACACCATTTATTTTTTCATGATCTACTTTTGTTATCTCTACTCCACGAGCCTATCACTGTTTTCATACTTTTAAAAAGTTTGTTTCATACAAAAAAATTATCATGCGCTTTATTATCATATGATTAAATAAAAAAGAATCTTTAGAATAAATAATCTATTGAATCTAATTACATGTATGTCTTTTGTTACGAGTTTGTATGGTTGACTCGATTTTACTTCTTTTTTTAATTAAATGCTAATTTTTTTTATTGATTTTGTCATTCAACATTGAGTTAATTCAGGATTCAACTTTTAAATTTATTTTTAAAGATTATCCCCTCCAATTTCGCTGGCCAGCCTAAGTTAACTAAAGTAGATAAAATGTTTTTCCATCTCAATATTAGATAAAAATATCATTTAATTTTTTTGTTATAATCTTATTTTTTTAGAAGACACGTTCCAATGCCTAGGTATTGTTTTGTACTTAAAATGATTTTTACTCACATCTGCGGCATAGCACGAGTAGTTACCTAAAATCTAAAATACGTTGGATGTTTACTATAGGCGTCACTACTGTTCACTCAAACACAAACATTGTGGATGACACTGTATATTTTTTATATTTTATTTTGGTCCTCAAAGTTTTATTTTGTGTGATTTGCTTTTAATTGAATGCCAATTGCTTTTGATTTCTTAGTTAATGGTGGAATTGAAAGACGAGGTACTGAAATGAAAAAGGCGCTAAACATGGATGACATGTTAAAAGTTTTTGAAAAGCTATACTTTGGTCTTCTAACTTTAAATATTGTGTAAATTATACAATTTTTATACTTCAGGTTTTTCCAATTCAATTTTGGTATAAAAGTTTATTTTTATTATTTTTTAGTTCCTAGTTAAAAGAGGAGAGAGAAAAGTCGTCAGATTCCGGTGGTAGAGAGAGAAGTGTCGTTAACATTGATTTAAGCCACCAAAACAGTTGATATTTGTGTCAAACGGTCAAAATTTCTATTTCTCAACAAAATTGACTAATAAAACTATGAAAATAGTATTGTCCAATTGTCAAGATAAACATGCAATATGCAATACACATAGAAATCAATAAATACCAAGTAAACATCCACGTAAACAAAGAAAACCACATCAATTTCCTCATTAGTTGTACTTATATAGAATTACCCTAGATAACAACATAATATCATCAATTTATTTTAGTGCCCATATTTTTCATTTAACCAAGTCCTCGTCCACATTGACTTATTATTCAATGAGTCAATCAAGTCCCCGTCCAAATGGTTGATTTATTTTTTATTTAAATCAAGTCTTCATCCAAACAACTGACTTATTTTTCATTTAACTAAGTTCCCATCCATACGACTAACTTATTATTCAATCAGTAAATCAAGTCTTCGTCTAAACGACTGACTTAGTTTTCATTTAATAAAGTCCACGTCACTTATTTTTCATCTAATCAAGTCCTCATCAATACAACTGACTTATTATTCAATTAGTCAGTCAAGTCCCTGTTCAAATTTTTGACTTAGTTTCCATATAAATCAAATCCTTAACTAAACAACTAACTTATTTTTCATTTAACCAAGCACCGTCAATACAACTGACTTATTTTTCAATTAGTCAATCAAGTCCCCGCTCAAATGGCTGATTTAGTTTTCATTTAATTAAGATCCCATCCAAATAATTGTCATGTTTTTATTTCCATTTCAATTAGTCAATTAGGTTCCTGTCCAAATTGCAAACTTTAACCTATAATTAATTAGCCTTCGTCTATGCAGCTAGCTAAACTATTTTAAATCAATAGCCCTCATTCATGCGGATGACTAAATTCTTTCTAATATTAATTACTACATTTCTTTCCAAGATTTATTTCTCAAATAAACAAAATTACTAAAACGACACTGCAAAATTTTATAAAGATGAAGTGTCAGGTACCTAACTGATCCTCCTGTCAATCGAGTTCCCTCCATTGAAAATCTTGCTTTGTATGCCCCTCCAAATTTAAAAAGAGGAATCTTTATTAGTATACCATTAAAACTCACGAGTTCAAATTTATGCTAACTCTTGCCCGTACCTAAGCATTTCACACTCACAATTATCTACATCTAATTAATTCCAACACATTAAATTTCCATAGTTTACTATTTAGTTATTTCCCCTTTCAAATTTGTATTTAACATTCAATTTCATATCTTCCACGATATACAGCACATTTGTATTTTCTTTTATACCAAAATTCACAACAGTGATTCATATCTTAATTTCCTCTTTCTTTTTTTTTAATTTAACTTGGGTGTCCGGGCCAGCTTGCGCGCACCTCGACTAATCACACGGGCCCTGAAGTTAACGACCATGTAAACATCCAGTGGTCATCATATGAGCAACCACTGAACCTGAGACCACAGAGGAAGCAAACCTCTTGGTTCCAAGCTCTTACCACTGAGCCACCAAATAGATGGTTTCTTAATTTCTTTTTTTAATCCAAGTATTGATGGCCCAATTTAAACTCAAAAAAACTAATGACTTAGCCCAAGATACTCAATCTAGCTCGGTTTTTTCGGTTTGTCTCGGTTTTTTTTCTGGTTTGGGTTCGGTTTGGTTTTTTCAGTTTCAGGCTTATAAAATCAAAACCGAACTGGTCGGTTTTTTCAAAATTTTTATCGGTTTTTTTTTCACGGTTCAGTTTTTTCAGTTATTTTTTTCTAGTTTTCTCAGTTTAATCGGTTTTTCGGTTTTTTTCTCACCCCTACTTGTATACTTTAATTTCACATTTCTCACACTAATTTAATATAGCTCCATTTACTATTATTATCCAGCATACATAAACATAAAAAAAACATAGAATAATGAAAAATCAAGATTGAATTCCCAAATTTCTAAAATTCCCTAAATTAATAATTCGGTCAATTTGGCAACTCCTTAAAATTGTTGTAACTTCCTCAATTCACTCATCAAGCATATATGTAACCCAATTACTCATTGATTTATTTCAATTTTTCTCTTGGAATTATCATCATTATACCCCAGTCCGCATCCATTTAATCACCCATCCACCAATCAACTTTCCCCCCCAAATTTCTTTATAACCCTAGAAATCTTTACAAATTAGGGATTTTTTCTCCTCCCCCGTGCAAACGAGCGATTCAAAAACACAAACTGGGTTGGCATCCAGTGGCACGCCGTAGCGTCAGCCTCGAAGCGGAGCACCGGAACCTTTCATATGGTCCCCGCAGCACGTAGACACCATAGCTGCGACCGACACGGAAAAGGAAAAAGGGAGCTGCTGCATTTCTTCTTTTTCCCGAGGTTATTGGGGGGCTCACAAGTTAAAAACCCATAAGAATTTGAAACGTGTTATGTGGGCCATGTGCCTGTCATCTTTATCAAAAGTGAGAGAGAGAGATAGAAAGGTGTCCTTTTTGGTACCTTTTCTGGTCATCGGACACGCTGACCTTATTCAATATTCAAGTTTTCTGTACCCATTCCTCTCTCTTACTAAAGATTTCGTTAAAGTTTTTTTTAAACAAATATATTAAAATAATATTTTTTATTTTAATAATAATTTTTAATATCAACGAATTAAAAGAAATAAAAAATATAAAATAATTAATTTTAAAAAAATAGATGGCATTTTCCTTTTAAGAATACTGCGAATGCAAACATTTAGGTTTGACATAGATGGCATTGAATTTGCCTTTTATATTATTATACTTATATAAGAAGAAACTATAATAAATGAATTTATAATGAATGCATTAATTAATCTATATAGAAATTCACAAAGAATTATAGGTTGAGTGACTGATTTTCAACACGTGTACATGGCCATGTATGCAGGGACCCATTTATTGGTTAATCATATTATGTGATGAGTGAAAGTTTTAAAATAAAATGGGTTCCTCGTGTCATTTGTTCATATTAAAAAATAAAATATTAATAAAGCTATGAGAAGAAAGAAAATAAGAGATTTTTAAGCCTAAAACTTTAGATCAAATTTCTTATAACATGTTTATTTTTTATTTTTTTTTACATCCATACAAGCTCTTGATGATATTTTAGATGGAACAATGTCACCGACTATTTTCTTATCG
>Ga0307517_10015622_pt1 | contig 10069 bp, 11 predicted proteins | sample 23_EM_MG_FD_194515 | JGI IMG/M metagenome (GOLD analysis project Ga0307517, IMG submission 194515) | Populus trichocarpa ectomycorrhiza microbial communities from riparian zone in the Pacific Northwest, United States - 23_EM | ecosystem: Host-associated > Plants > Roots > Unclassified | place...
GAATTTGATCACAATGTACCCACCGATCACATTGAGATCAAAGTGGTGAGTAAGTTTTAAAAGAACTCTCAATTTACCTGCTGGGCAAAGTGTGAGTAAATTGCTTAAAAACTCTCAACAAATTCACAATGTACCTACTAGGTATGACCCCCTCTGCCCCCAGTGCCAGCTCCGGCTGATATCGATGAGAGCGCCAAACTGGCCATTATATTCTCTGGAGTCGTTTCTTGTCTGAGTCTTGAATTGTCTAGGTTAGTCACAAGCGAGCCGGGCTCATAACCTGTCAGATGTTAGACTAGGTAGGTTACATGAGTAAGGTAACATAGGTGTTGCAATAATGAAGTACAACTCACCTCAGCCGTGAAGGGAAACGACTGAGGGAAAGAAAGAGGTATCGCTCGAATGAAACAGATATCTAAACTACGGTCACGTGTGTGCGACACGGCAACAGTGTGCCGGGCAGCAAGCTACTTTTCAACAGGGGCATGTGAGATGAAGTAGGCATACACGCCTGCTTCCTCCACCAATTGTGAGTTCTGGGTACCATGCATGTCCACGTCGTCATTGCCATATTCAGCGCCATCATCAGTGTCGTCATCCCAGTTGATGGGAACGGGCGGTTTACCAAGGGCATCTGGGGCCAAAGAGGGGCGAGTGGGGGGGACAGAGAGGGGGTTGTTATTCGGGTTGGTTCCGCTGGTGCCAACTCCAATGATCTGAACGGAGGGAGAACAGCAGGACTGGATGGGAGAGGGGGGCTGGGGAAGGGGTGGGAGGTGGAAGCGCGCGAAGGGGCGCGGCCAGAGCGTGTTTGCGGCGAGAAAATGTTTGGGTAAGGGGCAACGGGGGCTCCGGGTCGTGTCTCGTCAACGAGAGCCTCCCTATGAGCCAGAGCGGAGCCTGGGCGTGTACAGGTGGAGATGCTCGCCCTTCGAGAAGTGCGAGGGGGACGGCGGAGTTTGGTGGGGGTCTTGTCGTCGACAACCGAGTCGACAATCGAAGCTGGCATGGCGTCGAGTGCGTGTCGCAGGCGCATACGAGAGGAACGGGAGGCATGCCAGCTAGTTCAAGCCTAGTCAGCCCAGAACACGCGGCGGCAGTGAGGCCCTGATAAGTAACCAATCCTCCCGCTAGCCATGGGCGGTCCATTCGTTTCTGCCCTACCAAAACCAGTTCTGCATGTCCTTACCCGGGATTCTGCAAGAGCTCGACCGTCTGGACAAGTTCTCACCCCAGTTTCCCGATCAGCTCGTCAGCCTCCTCTCCGGGAGACTGTACAAATACCGCATTCGATGGCTTCAAGACGAAAATGCCTCGTGGCTCATCGATTATTTGGATAATGTATGTCCCCGCATTGCGCTCCACCTGCTCTCTGCTCAGCCTGCGTAGGCTCTCGATACTCTTGATCCCGCCAGCCCTGCGTTCCGGAAATGCCTGCGTGAACTCGGAAGGGTATGCGCCACCCGGGAAAAGCTACCACAGTCGTCCATACTTCAGGACTCTCTTCCGATCCCCAGTGGGTCTATCTTCTCTGGGAGTATTAGTGATTACTATGAAGGGTTGTTAAGCGGCTCGAGCGTTTCCGTCAAGCAACTACGGGCTCACTCCAGAGAAGACCGGCGGGGGGTTATGAAGGTGCATTACTAACGCAGCCATCTTTCCCTACCCGCACCACTGACGAAATCAATAGGTATTCTACCGCGAGGCTGCCATGTGGAAACGTTTGGCGCACCCAAACATTGTTCCCTTCCTGGGCGTCACCCTTGAACCTCTCCAACTCATTTCGGCCTGGGTTTCTGGCGAGGAACTGAGGGACTATATTTCCAATCACCCAGACACGGACCGGCTCGGTCTTGTGGGTGTCCCCCTCCCTTTGTGTCGGATTACGCTTACGCACTTCCCAGCTATGTGGTATCGCTCACGGCCTCAACTACCTCCACTCCCGCAACGTGGTTCACGGGGAGCTCAAGGGGGTAAGTAATATTTTGAAAGCCCATCTTACGATCGTGTTGATATCTGGACAGCCGAATATCCTTGTGGATGACTCCGGTTGCCCACGGATCGCAGACTTTGGCTTAGTCGCAGTCGCACAAAACCAGGATTCAATACTGGACACTCGAGGCGAGCCTCGTCACACCGCACGATGGACTGCACCGGAGATCTTGAACAAGAAGGGGCCATTTAGCAAGAAAGCTGATGTTTTCTCTTTCGCGATGGTCATGGTTGAGGTGCGTTGCGGACACCCACCGTGACTCAACTGTTGGCGGCCAACCTCTTCACCCTAACACAGGCTTTCACTGGCGACGTCCCATTCCATCCCCATCTTCCCACTGCGGCGATTTTGGCCATATTAGATGGGAAGCGACCGACACGGTCGACCCACCCAAGTCTTACAGACGAGTTGTGGGCATTGATGAAACGTTGCTGGAATCAGGATTCTCACTTGCGCCCAGAAATGTCGGAGGTATTGGAAATCTTGTCAGTTTCCCTTTTATCCTAGCGACCAGGCACTCATTTACCTGATCTGTGTGAAGTGACCCCTCCCTTTCAAGTGGTAGAACCTCAGCCTTGGCTAGTTCAGAAATACCCGAGCGCCACCGGCACTCTCGGTTATATTCCTTCACCGATGATAATGAACCGAAAGGTCCCCGTGAGCCAGTCTGGACTGGCTGGTCAATGGTTCATGCTTCCGCAGAAAATCGCTCCATTCCCCCAGTCGAAGGTGCCTGGACCCTCGTGCACGATGACGGCCCCGGTGATCTAATCCCGGGAGAAGGTTCTCCGAGGGGAAGCGGCGAGGAAGTAGATCCATTCCTCCGAGCGAGTTACTCCGACCCAATGTTCCATCATCCAAGCGCTCTCAATATTCCTGCCCCAGTCCTGGACGCCACACGTAATTCCATGGATTCCACCTCAACTGGGGCTTCAGGTTATGGTATTGTCGTCGAACCTTCCCAAGCCCGCTTTGGTCACCTCGTCCCACCTCCCGTCACTCAATGGGGAAATATCTTACCCCCAGCGGTCCTCACTCAGATGGTCGATGAGCCCCGGCGCCATGATGATATAATGGAAGAGGATGAAGAGCAGTCCCTGCTGGAATCACCGCCCCGCCTTGATTCTGATGATCTTGGCGCTTCGCGTGCCAGTCCCCGACCGTCAATACGATCACTCAGGACCTCCAGATCTGAGCATAGCCTTCCGGCACCTGACACTCCAGCTAGCTTTGATGAGCCTCCGCAGTTGATGACAGCCCAGAGGATTCGGGTGGACGAGAGGGCCGAGGCTCGTGAGGTACCTTCTCCAACCACCGGCTCTCCAGGTCCGCTTGGACGGCTGAGCCGACGCTCAAGACAAAGTATTCAAGAACGAAAGGAATCTCGCCCGACCACCCCTAACCCAACGTCCCCACCAACCAGCCAAAGTGGGAGCACGGAGCAAGACGGAAGCGGAACTACACAGCCACCCGGTAGCTCTCAGCAAACATCACAACACCCGACGCAGAGCGAAAACAATCCTCACCGCAGCGATGAGCAGGGGGACCAGCCGAATAGGCACAGTCCGAACAAGAGTAATGCGTCGAAAGAAGACGTCGGTGGTCCCCGCGTTGACGGGAATGACTCTCATGCTCCCCTCCCAATCCTCCCACAAGCCCCAGCCAACTTCTTTTCCCGAGAAGAGATTGCAAATGATGTGTTGGATCTCACAGATCAAGTTGCATCCGTCGCTCTGTTCGGATCGATTGGCGTCGGAAAGTCTTTTGTGGCCCTCACTCTCCTGCATCACAGCCGAACCCAAGCGAAGTTCGGTAGAAACCGCCACTTTATGCGGTGCGACAACCTCACAAATTCGTTGGAGGGTTTCCTCGAGCGTCTATCTGATGCAATCCTGATCAACCGAACCACAAATGTGGCACAACTCCGTTCGCACTTAGAGTCTTGCCCTCCGTTTATATTGTTGCTGGACGGTGTGGACCTCATCCTCGACCCATTGGCCCCTGAAGCCGAGGAGATTTCCGCAACGATCGAGGAATTCGGTAGTTGTGAAAACGTCTGCCTGGTCACTACCAGCAGGATGTATCCCGACATTCATGGTTTTCATCGGGTCGAAATACCAACACTTTCTGAGGATGACGCACGAGATACCTTCTACAGCCTCTGCGACCTGGAGAGATCATCCGCAATGGACGACCTCATCGCGAGACTGGACTTCCACCCGCTTTCGATCGATCTGTTCGCCAGCTGCGTACGCGAGAACAATTGGGATGAATCGATGTTGTTAAGGGCATGGGACGATGACCAGACGAGTTTGCTGAAGACAAAGTACTACCGGACGCTCGAGGACGCCGTGGAATCATCGCTTCGCTCTCCGACGATTAGAGGCCTAGGGAATGTGGCCCGGGATGTGCTCGAGGCGATCGCGATCTCCCCGTGTGGAGTCAAAGAGAGTACGCTGGACAGCATGTTTTCCGAAGCAGCTGGGATAGGAGGTGTAGTTGCCGTGTTGTGCAAGTTCTCCCTCCTGTATCGCGAAGACGGTTTTGTGAAGATGCCCTCACCGTTCCGGTTTTACTTTACGGAGTCCATTCAAACTGCGGGTTCCACCACTGGAAGTGACACGGCACACGATCAATCCACCGATGGAGATACCCCATCATTTCCATGTTACCCTGCTCTTGCTCGTTCGTTTGTTCCACTTTACCTGTTTGTGATTCTGGTATAACAGCCTCGCAGCGTCCCCCATCGTGTGGTTTCCAAAAGAGGCAAAAAAGGCAAAAAAGGGGCGGCAGCCCAACCCCGCCCCTCCCCCAAAGAACACCCCCAGGATCAATCCCCCACCGCTTTCGTCATCCCCCCACAACCAATACCCTGAACCGACAGGTGTGGGGGTATCATGTGCTGCAAATCCATCAACGCCTTCGAAACCGGCCACTCTGTTAACCTCCACCCAGGACTCTCAGGGGATCGAACACCGTCCACCCGTTGATCCCGCAGAAAGCAGCCGATCGCTTTCTCGGGGGAGCAGCTTTCACAATGCCGACCAATCAAACGGTCTACCGGGTATCTACGAGCTTCCTACCTGGCCGTGGAACAACCCCCCGAAGAGGAAGTCGGATATCCCTCCAGAGCAGGTCGAACGATGGGCGATCACCCGCCTGGTATGTCGTTTGTTTTTTTAATACGTTTGGCTGTTGATACCCATTAACCCACCTCAGCGGGTCGCGTCTGCTGTGGTTTCTGTGCTCGGGATGAACGATGATGTGAAACACGAATTTCCGGACTTTGATGTGAATCCCCTCTGGCCTGCCCCAAAACCAGAACTTGAACCCGCCGGACGCGCTCTCATCCAGATCTGGTGCATCGTACAGCTCATTGATGTGAATTTCACCTCACTTTCCATATTTGGGCGCCCCGCTAACTCACGATTTGATAGGCGAGCCGTTCAGCATGCCTTCGCCTCACGGAACGGTGCGCGGACATACTGTTGTCCATTTGTGAGATAATCCGCGAAGGGGGAGATTATGGCCACATTGAGGAACCCGTCACGAAACTAGTCGAGTGCGTTCATAAGTTTTGCGTTTCAATCGCGCTTCTCACAGTTTTTTAACAGAGCCTTTGCGCGGGTGCACACTCTCGTGTGGAAACAAGCTCACCGGCCGCTCATCCAACGGTGCTTAGAACGTGGGGACATCGTTCGAGCCATCCGTGAATGCAATGCCGAGTTGACCAACGTTACTTGCATCTTCTGTGTGCGTATCCTGTGCTCTCGGATTGTGTCCTCGCAGTTGTTTACTCCGGTATAGCATTCCATCCAACTCCGGATTCTCCGCCAGATCCAGGGCTCAAACATCAACGCGGAGACAGGACTTCCCGGGGGGATCCAACCTTATGACACCGACACCGGGCCCACCGGGCCCACGGCCCTTTCGCCCGTTATGGACCCACCTGACCATAGGACACCCGGGTTCGGCGGGCACACAGCCTCACTCGATCCCGGCGAGGTCAGAGCACATCTGTTCGCCATTCGAGAGCACCAGGACAAAGAAGACCTAATCCACGACATGGCAGATCTAAGACGGGCCATACAAGCCGCATTGCAGACCGACCGCGGTAGCGCAATGATCGAGATCCTCCAGATCAGTCGTGATGAAATCCCAGAGGCCATCGAAACACTACAACGTGCACTCGAGAGGGAGTCTAGGAGGGAGCAGGACGTTGAGGCAGTGATTGAGGGTGTGGAGATTGCTTCCAAGAAATCCGTATCCCTCCGCTCGCAAGCTGGATCTAACATGTGTCCAACCTCTACCCTCTTTTCGGAGTTCTTGAAAAGTGGGATTGGGGTTCTGATGAGTACGGGCGAGGAAACTGATATATCCTCACCCTCTTGGACGATCGTCATGAGATGGGAGGTTGATTGTGACGGGAGAATCGGGGCAGGCTTCTCAAACGTGTACAGGGGGACATGGGGAGGGATGGCTGTTGCGGTTAGGGTGTCGGCCCCAACTGCACCGCGTGAACTTTTCATTCGCGAGGTAGAGATTTGGAAGAGTCTTTCGCACCCAAACGTCCTCAAGCTTCTCGGAGCTTCATCAGCTTCCGGAGAGCCCCCTTGGTTCCTTGTGAGCCCACACGTGAAGCACGGCAGTTTGGACAAGTACCTCAAGAGCGCGGAGCCCCGATCCCGGATTAACTTCTTGAAGATGGTTTACGAGGTAGCATTGGGCATGGAACACTTGCACAAGAAAGGTGTGTTGCATGGTAACCTCAAGGTACGATAATGTGCTCGAGTCTCTGTCGACTGGTGTGACACCCACAATAGGCTGCCAGTATCCTTGTCGATGATGAAATTCGGTGTGTCGTCTCTGACTTTGGCCGAATTGGGAAGGTGTGGCAGACGAGCGGGAAATCCACCCAATGTGTGTTTCATATTGTAGTGCATTCCGATACTGATTGCACGGTGTAGGTGGAGCCCTCCGATGGCAGGCACCAGAGTTGATGGAGGGACATGATGGCCAATTCCGCGCGCCTATGGATGTCTATGCGTTCGCGGTTTGTTGCATTGAGATTCTCACCAACGGCACTTCGCTTTGGCTGTCACTTAGCGACGAGGCTGTCAGGAGTCTTGTTCTGAGTGCGTCTGCGTTCACCTAATTCCCAGCGCTCATTCGCCTCCAACCACCTGCCATCCACAGAGGGGAACCGCCGACCGGAGATTCCAAATAACGAGCCATGGGCGAAGGACCTCGCCCAAATCATTGAATCGTGTTGGGAGCAGGCACCTCCCTCCCGTCCAGGGTTTTCTGAGGTCGTGGCCGGTGTCGAAGTGATTGGGAGGGAATACAATGTGCCTGTACAACACGCACGTCTGCATTACCGTAAGTATCGGGTCCGGTTCCCTTGGTGCCGTACGACTGACTCCGATTAGCTACACCAGTCGGCAAAGAAGAGAGCCAAGATTCCGACGCAGAATCATTCAAAACAGCCCACGGTGACCTGTCGGAGTCACAGTATTCTTTCGATGGCGGCAATGCACACAAACGGGATTCTGAGGGCGCATCACGGCCTGACTTGGATCTCGACGGAGAAGCGTGCGCCCACCTCAGAGTGGGTTCACCCCTTGACGAACGGCGTTACAGGAGGCTGCTTCAGCACGAATTCCACCCATCCCGTACGTTTTGCCAATACAAAACGACGTACCCAATTTAACAATGCGGTTATGTGGTTATCGTACAGTCGTGTTACCATTGTGGTCCCCGTCCGTTGTGGCCATCGGGTCTGTTGGGTACTTGCGCAAGCCAGAAGGGAAATTCGTCACCCTGTTCAACGCGTTCAACCCAGCTGAAACATCGAACGGGATGCTTACGCATATACCAAACATCCACGGTTTCGGGAAAGTCAGTCAGAGAATCCAACAGCAGGACAAACGATACCGCGTGCAGAGGGGCTTAGATGTTCTCTGGGGTTGGTTGTCTTCGGCGCTGGCCTTGTGAGTAAATCACACTATCGTTGAGCATATCTCACAATCGACCGCAGGAACAGCTCCAACAGACGATATTCGTTTGATTTGAATGCCAACCACCCGACCGCATTCCTCTGTGTTGAGTCCATGGCATACATGCACATCGAAGACTTATCTGCGCCGAAGAAGTGGTTCGGAGCCAACGTAAACGAAATTTTGAGGGTTTATGCCGAAAGCCATTCGGTCACCAAGGAAGACCTAATCTTGGGTATGATGAACCGTGTTCAACCGTGGTTTCACATGTTCACTATCCCCCCGATAGTCGTTGGAACACTGAGCGCACCTGACTACGCTTTGTTTGTTAGTCATAATCACCCCGGCGGTCAGGTATGTGGGATGGCATAGGGACGCTTACGGAGGTACATACTCAAACCCGCACATCCAGGTACATTTCGACGTTTCCACTCACCCCCAGAACGGTCAACCATGGGGCAAATTCACGATGTCGGCGGACATATCTTCACCGATTCGTGGTGGTTCCGTTCGTCGGGAGGAGTCCACGGTCTCTTGTGCGGGGAATGTTTCGGTGATGTCCGACAGTCCATGCCAGTGGCATTCGTTGCTTCTTGCTCGAATTCGGTTCAAACCAGACGAGTCCGAACCCACAGCATCCTGACCTTGCCACGGTTCGCGTTCATTTCCCAAGGTTTTTTCTGTATTGGATGGACGGTGTTTCTTCGTGATAATATTATTGCCACTCCTACAACCACAAATTTATGTTCCACGTGCAAGGCGTGCTTCCTGAAGGCCTGGATCCCGTCATTCCCTTCCTGTTGGTGCGGGGGGCGGGTTCCTCCAATTTGGGGCATATCGAAACATTCCTGGGTGATAGAGATTAACACAGGTATCGACTAAGGAATCGGTTTTAGTTAGCCTACCTTGTGAGAAGGAGATAAAGTTATAAGCACCTTTTTGAAGTCATATACACCTGTCTCGGTCCTGTGTAACCACAACTGGGGGAATTATTCGGGGGTTCGGGTGGTTCTGTTGGGGGCGGTATAGATGCGCAGAGTAATCCCATCCCTTTCGACGGCTGGAAGTAGTTCGAGGGAGGCGAAAGCGACGGCAGTAATCCTGAGGAAGACACACCCAAGCGGTGCATCTGAACTCGAGATCGAGGAGACTTGAAGGCGTAAAACTACGCGGCGACAAGTTGATCTTAACATCACACGACTGGTGGAGATGTTCGGCAAAGATACCCGGCCAGTGGAATCCACCGCGCTGCGTACGTGTAGAAAACTGGCATAATTGGCCGATACAGGGGAGAGCTTAGACGAAGGAAGACATTGCGATAACAAGCTCGAGGCCGGCATCCGATGTGTGAAAACGGAAGGGATAGACAATTTAGTTTCTCTTTTCTGAATCTCCATGATGTTGCCCTGTATTTCCCCGCGTGCCGCTACCTAACGACAGCCCCCACAAACCCCTCCACCACGGTTGGAGGGGGTCGATAGACGTTGCACGAGATACAGGAGTCTGGCATCGTAATTCATAACGACGGAGGGCAAACCCCGAGACTTCCTGACTTCTGGCTGGGCCGAACGTGGACAGACCCTAAACCATTTCCGGACCATTTGGTGTCACAGGTTTAGATTCGATGGGCGAAAGAACTCCACCGTCCCGCAGTGCGGGACGTGCCAGAAAGGGGCGGAAACGTTCCAGAAATGTTACTATCCCCTCCCAAGTCCTCCAGGCACAGTGTCAAGAGAGTGATGACGACGGTAATCACGGCAGCCGTGGGGTACCTTTGCTATCTCCACTCAGAGTCGACCAAAGTCATAAACACGAAGGCGACGAAGAACGACATGAGGCTGATCAGACAAACGTGAGTTGCCCAACGATGAATGGAACATGAGACAGGATTTGCACCCAGAGCAGGAAGGAATACGGGAGGCTGTATAGTACCGTCAAGGTCTCCAAACCGTGACTCGAACTGTATTGGCTCTGTGGGTACTCGGCCTAAAGAAATTATTAACCCAGGTGCACAGCGGTGATGAAAGGGGAGGCTTGCGGTTTCCACCGCTGAACCTTGGGGCCGTATCGCGTGAGTGGG
>Ga0307517_10015623_pt1 | contig 10069 bp, 10 predicted proteins | sample 23_EM_MG_FD_194515 | JGI IMG/M metagenome (GOLD analysis project Ga0307517, IMG submission 194515) | Populus trichocarpa ectomycorrhiza microbial communities from riparian zone in the Pacific Northwest, United States - 23_EM | ecosystem: Host-associated > Plants > Roots > Unclassified | place...
GTGGGCGACAGATGGAGCGGTGACGATTTCGGCGTTTACAGGTATGTGACAGAGAAGGCTGAGAGGAAATTATGGAGACTCAAGATGAGGCTCAGCGAACCCGGCACTTTCGAGCGTATTCCCAGGACATCATGGACTGGTCCAGATCCACAGTCTTCCGGCACCTCACACTCCAAGTCCACCGAGCGATCGGTTTTCGACGTTACGGGGGCTGGGTACGAGTGGGGAGAACAACCTGGCGTTCAAATGCACACGGAAGCGACTGGTGTTTGAGACGCTGCACCTGGACGTGGAGGGGGGGAGTGCTGAACGGCGTACGCCAGCGGCCGCGACGGTGAAAAAGGCGACGACGACGACGACGAAGAGACGGGTTGAATTTGATTTCTAAGTACACAGTACATAAATAGTGTTGTGGTGTGTTTACGTGCTTGAGTGAAAGAAATAACCAGAGAGTTGGACGGCCACCATCTGCATCCTCCGATGCCTCTTCCAGACCCTTCACAATATCCAGACCCGTATCCATTTCGACACAAGTCCCCTCCGCCGCTCTCCTCTGCTGCATCCTCCTCTACCCGCTCCTCGGCATACACAAGCTCAGGCAGTGCTCTCCCCTATGTCGACTATTCCGTCCTCGTAGCCTCCCCGGACGATGAGCCACCACCCATTGGCTACACATCCGACTCTGTCGTTCGCATTCTCCCCACAGACCCTGCCCAATCCACTTCTGCACGCGGCCCCCTCCAGGCAACCTCCCGTTGGTCCGAATCCTACTCTGGCAGCGTCCGTTCCCGTTCTTCCTCCCTAGGAAACGGTCTCTCCTCAAACCAGGCCTACGAAGTTTCCCCACCCCTCCTTTCCCAGAAGCCCAGTTACGACATTAGCTGGCAGACCGTCGATGAGAAGGATGAGGTCGCCATGTCAGAGGACGAAACAGACGACGAGCCCAGTCTCGATGCAGTCGATGCAGACTCGGACGAAAAGCATGAAGAACGTACTTCTGCTGCCGTCGTCGCAGACGAGGGTCGCGGCCTCATTGTTCAGGGGGATAACGCGCCTATCGCCCAGCTACAGGTCCAGCCAGGTCCGTCTGCCCCAAATCACCTGTCCTTCCTTCTTCATATGCTTATCCATCTCTATAGGTACCACTCATCTTCTCATAGGATCATCTTCTACCCCCAATGCAGTTCCCGCCTTTCTTTCTTCTGTCCTTCCTCAGATTGCTCATAGCCTCCTTGCCCTCGATATCTCTGCAAACTTTCTCGGTGCCTTGCCTCCAGTTTTGGCTGTCTGCGAAACCCTCGAGGAGCTCAACGTCGCTTCCAACCCGCTCAGAGTCCTTCCTGTTTTTCTCGCGGGTCTCTTGAATCTCCGCGTTTTGATCGCAGACTCCACTGGCATCAATACACTCCCTGATGCCCTCCTTGATCTCGACAAAATACATACCATTAGCATACGCAGAAACAAGCTAAATGCTCTCCCCAGCTGGCTTTGTCTCCTTCCTGCATTGCAAACTCTTTGCGTCGACGGCAATCCATTCCAAGGCCCATGGAAAGCTTTGCTCGACCCGCTTCTCGCTAAACTCCCCTCAACCCCCGCGTATCCTCCTTCAACCCCCATGATGCCCCTGTCAGCAAGTTCAAACGCAGACACCGATATCGACGAATTTTCTGACCATGAAGGCTCAAGCCCTCCTCACGGCCGCTCTCTGCCTTCTCCAGATGAGGAAGATCATACGATCACCCCCGAGCGCGTTCCATTCCTCTCAAGATCCACAACTTCTCCTCTCCCCCTCACCTCCAATCCTCCTCCCCTCCCCCACAATAAACCTCTTACGCGAACACGCACCACCCCTAATCGCGCCCACTTTGAACAGACGCGTACCAAATCAAGTTCAAACCCCACACCTGACCCACGTGCATCGCGATCGGGAACGGCTGGGCGAGCTGACGAAGCAGGAGAACGCGAAATTCGCAAAATGAAGAGTGCAGGTGACCTACGCCGCGGAAAGTCTGCAAACGCGACTCCTGCAGAGAGCGAGATGCCCACACGACCCGCCGTTAACAAATTTCCCACTTCGCTCTCGAGTTCGAACCTTTTGAACATGAGCGCAGGCCCTACTACTACAAGCGCTCCTCCAGAACAATACAATAAGCGATTTGCCAGTCTAGGCCCTTCCACACAGTTTGGATCAACATCGCGTGCTACCCCCAACAACGCTTTGAGGCCTCAATTGAGCCAGTCAATGTGGGACAACTCGCAGGGCTCGACCATGGTCGATGACAATCCCACCCGTTCATTATACGCGCCTTCACCCAACCCGCCAATCCAGATGCCTGTCAAACTTGAAGACGGCGACGGTTCATCACGATCACGGTCTACCAAAGAGAAGAACAGTCGCTGGGGCTTCCTGAAAAAGATGTCGATGGGAAAAATGAAGCCAGACTCACCTTCTCCTATGCCATCAAACTCTCCCAACCCCCCTCGCATTAAACGACCACAAACATCCGCCGGCACGCCTACAAGATCTATCTCGAGAGCAGGAGCGGATCGAATGAGCAAAACTCCCCAAATTGATCTCCGTCTGTCCACGAGCGGTATGCTCGACGCTTTCCCACTTACAAACCCACCACCCTCGGTTAACCCTCCCCTGCAACCCTTGAACGAGTCAGCTCTCCAGGTTCCATCCAACCCACCCCCTCCTCCGTCACCCAACGGTCTTCTATCTCCACCTACTACTACTCAACCGAGAGCAAAACGGCGGAGTTTCCTACCTGTGGACGCGTTTGGTACGATGTCTCTCAGCATACCAGAGAACTCGGCATTTGTAACAGGCATCGTTGTCTCAGGCGACGGCGAAGAGACGGGACCGGTTTCTTGTCAGGAAGCAAGGGCACTTACGCCAAGCCCTGTCCTTGACCACGAACAATACATCCGGCGCGAGGAAGACCGTGCCCGCGATGCATACATGCGCGCTTTGAGATCGGTCATGGCCTATTTGAAAGACATGAACGACCTTGGAACTGCCCAACAAGGCAACCCTCTGAGCATGTATAGTTCGTCTGTTCAGGACGATCACCATACGACAGTGCGCTCTCGACGGCCGACGATCGTCGAGGCACAGCGCGAGCCATCGATGGCTTCGTCGGCGACCCTCGCGTCGCTGTCGGATAGTTCGGCTCACTTGCGGTCCTCTGATTCAACGGCAGGTCTTCGCAGTGGTTCTTCAAGCCAGACGCTTAGCGTGGTGACGACGGATAGCAACGGTTCATCGGAGGAGCGCAAGTACAAGGACGATAAGGGTAAGCGTGCGATGGTTATCCGGGAAATCGTTTTGTAAGGCCTTCTTTTGACTTATTTTTGTTCGATGTGATTGATAAGAATATATAGGACGGAACGAACATACGTCAAGGGCTTGCAAGAGCTTGTTGACATCTACATCAAGCCAGCCTCGACTCCCGTCAACCTACTCAGCGGGGTGGGATCAAGCAAGGACACAGTTGTACCTGCTTCCGAGCGCAAGGTCGTGTTTGGCGGGATTGATGCTCTCTTTTCCTTCCACAATGACAGTTTCCTACCCGCACTTGAAGGTGCCGCTGCGCCGCTGATGAAAACCCAGGCAGCGATGCAAGACACAGACAGCGACGGCCAGCTCTCGTTCAACGTTGCCAAAGCGGTCGGAAATATATTTGTAAAACATGCCGCATTCATGAGGATGTACTCGAGTTATATCAAGTACGTGTGTCTTGTTTCCTTGGGGGTGCGGAACAAAATTACTGAATCCGCTTGCAAAAAAAGTAACTTTGATAGTTCCGTTCAACGGGTCAAGTATTGGACGTCGGATAGGAATTCACCGGGATCTGGAAGTCCTGGTTCCGCCCTTTCTCCTTCTTCGAGCACAGCTCAGCTTGTGGGACTGGGCATTAGTATGGCCATCACCAGTAGTCCGAATTCCCTCCCGGATACTTCTCCGGCAGTAACTGGAATTCCTAATCTTACGACAAGTCAACGGAAGCGGATAAAGTCCTATCTCAAGCGTTGCCGCCTGAATCCTCGACATACTCAACTCAATTTGGAAGGATATCTTTTGCTACCCGTTCAACGGGTTCCTCGTTACAAACTCCTTGTATGTCTTTTCTTTTTTTTCTTTTTCTTTCCTTCACTTTTTTATGTCGTTCCTTTAAAGCTGGAGGAACTTCTACGAAGTACTCCCCCAACGTACGAATTCATGGACGACCCTCTTGACCGTGCGCTGGCGGAAATTGCCCTCCTAGCCAACAACATGAACGAGGGCAAGCGCGAATCTGAATCTCGTCGGAAACTCGTGCAGTGGCAAACTCGGATACGTGGCAAATTCCCTAGCCCTCTTGTGCAACCTCATCGGTAAACCGTTCTCTCTCGATTTTTTCATTGGCCCACGCAAGGATTGACGAGTAGCCCCAACAGACGACTTATTATGGATGGACCTTTATTACTAACACGCGTTGTTCGCAAAGCGGTTGTGTCATTTGAAGCTATTAATGCTCAAGGAGACGCATCCACTGTGCAAGTAGATTGTTTGGCTCCAGAGCTGACACCGCGACCACTTATTGGTATTCTGTGCAATGATCTCCTTGTTTTGTGCCGTGACCCTTCGGAAGGTCAGGAACCAACGTCGCCAGTGGACTTGTGGGCGGTATTACGCATGCAAACGCTGCCGCAACCGGCTAGTATTGTGCATGGAAATGGTATTATAATCCATTATTTCAATGCTGGACTTTTTACTAACCGTGTTCATTTTTGTAGCTCTTCGACTAGTGGACAACAAGGCTATACTATACTTCGACGCTCCAACACCATCGGACGCCTTGAACTGGTATCGAGGCAGGTCCATTTCTCGCTGATTCATTTTTTTGCAAAATAATAAAATTTATCTTTTTCAGCCATCAATCTTCACATACCCGCGTCAAAATCATAAAGTATATGAAGCGGCAAACCTCTCTTCTTTTAAAAAAACATATCTCTTAGTGTTTCGATTACTGTTGTCCCTGCATTTCTCTAGAGCTCAACATTTAAATTTATATCTGCAGTTTTTCTTCGGGTCCGCTCATTAACAATTCATTTATCATCTGTACTCCTCGAACCTTAGATCTTAGACAAATTGGCAAATGGCATTAAGCTAGATTTGACGGCGGAAACACGAAAAAAAACAAGAAAGATTCAAAAGTAATTATCATAGATTTCTCTCCCAAACTCTCAATAGGTAATTACATCTATCAAAAAAAAGCATTGATGTTAGAAGACGCTCGCTTTGTACATTTAAATGGGCTCCACATACCAACCACCGCCAGAAGGCCTCGGCTTTGTTCCTGGGAGGAGGCTCATCATAACTAATTGCGGAGGACCACCGTTAATCAAGCTCAACATCAGGACGAACATTGTAATGGTGCTTACACTTCGGCCTCGATTTCCTTGATGTTCGTGATGAAGTCCATTTCATGAGGTTTCTTGATGGCTTCTCTATAGAAGAATTTGGACCCAATATATAGGATTGGGAACAGGATAAGAGGCAGGTAGTTTGTGACGAAGGTGTCGGTGGCCCATTGGCCTTTAAGGAAGACAGCCCAGCCGCTCAACTGTATCACATGTGTTACTAAGGAGATTTGTGGGTTCGAGATGGTGTGAACTTACAATAGCCACAAGCAAACAAGAGATCATCGCATACCAAGCAGCGTAAGGTTGGAACCTGGAGTAGAATGGTAGAGTGGTTCTATCAATGTTTTGAGCCTTGAGGCCGGCGTAGAACCTAAGGTAGGTAAAAGCAATTCCAAACCAGGTCATGAGGCCTGCGATAGCCGTCATGTTGGAAAACCAACCAAATACTCGTCCTGAGCCCGCTTGAGTTCCCATGAAGCTGAGAAGAGCAAAGAAGGAGTTGAAGATCACAGAGACGTAAGGCAGACCGTTGCGGGAAGCTTTGAGGAATATCCTTGGAGCATTTCCTGACGCAGCAAGACCGTCTATATGGAGCGGCAGTTGATTAAGCCGTATAAACCGGTAGGTGGAGAGAAAACCTACAAAGGGCACGTGAACTCGTATATAAATCGCTGGACGCAGCCGACCAAGCGGACGTCAATAGACACGCGTTGATGATCTTGTGAATATTTGTCGGCGATTTCTTCGAGAAGATCTCAAGTCAGCTTACCGATGGTAGTGCTTTTATACCAGCGCGCTCAATAGCAATGACAAACGGTGATGCAGTTGCGGTTCCCTTGCCCTCCTTGAGGTTAAGGCCCTCCGAGTTTGACGGAACAAGGAGCCCGATAATGAAGGTCCCAAGAATGTAGAACAGCAGGATTCCTGAGGAGTGTACCAATGAGCTTGGGACCTGTTAGTTTCAAAGGTGGGCGCCATCGCTTACGAATGTAAACTCGCTTAATGGCCCTGGGCAAGTTACGCCTTGGATTTTTCGCCTCGCCAGCCGCGATCTAGATGATTCGCATGTAGCCTCTTGAAATGCATTAAATGAAGGGACACATACTGCAACAATCTCAGTGCCAATATAAGAAAAGGCTGCTTGCGTTAATACGGCCCAGAAACCCAAGAACCGCCCTTTTGCCCCCGCAATACCGTTATATTGGACGAATGGCCCGGGATGTTTCCAATAGCGAAATCCAAGTCTGTCATGGTCCGGTCCACCTAAATCGGTTTGAGTGACGAGGGTGGGTGGAGTGGCTCCATACTTACCACCAAGGTCGAGAACGATACCCAATATGATGAGGCCGGTGATCGTGATGACTTTGATGGAACTGTCGTGAGGAAATCCAGAATTCAGTCAGAGCGTGATACCAGGATGGTTACTCAAGTCACGAACGCGAAGATAAATTCGGCTTCTCCATAAGCACCTGCACAGAACGATTAGATCTCTCATTTAACAATGTACTGAGGTTACTCACCCGCTCCCAACAAATTGATTACGATTACGACTATCATGCATATCGTGACCCAAACCGCGGGGTTCACAGCCTTGTTCCAGAAGCCAATTAAAACCGATGCAGCGCTCAATTCTGCCGGGAGCACAATGACCCAATTATACCTATGGAGAATAATTAGATATTGGGCGTAACTATGGACAACATGGCCCGCGAGACGCACCAATAATTCCATCCCATAGTAAAAGAAAAGGCAGGGTCGACAAAACGTTCAGCCAATTTGATGTGTCCACCTGGGATGGGCAAGTAGGCCACCATCTCTCCCAAAGAAATCTACGCGACGCAACGTAGTCAGGAGAATGGACAATTTGGAAGATATCATGGGAATAGATACCATAATGCAATAACAAATAGAACCCATGGTCATATATCCGAGCAGCAGGCCTGTTCAGCATGCGCAAAAAAAAAAAGTCAGAACACATGCCGGTTAAAAATTTTAAACAAGAGAGGGAGAGAGGATTAATTACCAACTGGTCCACCGTTTCGTAGGGCATTTGCGGTACCCAGAAATAAGCCTGGAAGTCCGGCGGAGACATAAGTGGTGCTCTTGGTGTTTACTATTCCTGCTGACCAGTTCCAATGACCCCTCCAATACTGAATTTGGAGCAAGGTCGATGGTCAGACTTCTACGTAGGCTATTGACAACCGCAAACACAACTAACCTGATCATCGCAATGTGCCGGTTTTTCAACTGGCGAACTAGCTGGTGTTCGCCAGTCAAAGGGTCAACTGCAGGGCCCCGTAGTGATTCAGTGTCCGAGTTTGCATCCTGTAGGCCGTTGGGAGAACTTTTTCCTTTCTCATCAGACATGGTGTGCAGGAGGCGAGAGGAGGGAAAGCAAGGGGGACCCCAATGATTATGCAACACGTATTAATAGTTATCAGGGCTAGATATCAGGGCATCCGAGCAGATGGACTTCTTTCAAAGACAAAAATGCTTCGTGATCCGAGCAAGGCGTTGTTGACAAGTAAGTATTCTTAGAACTTTACCCCCAGGCGGAAAACAGGAGAAACATTGCAGAGACATGATTTGCAGATTCCATTTCCTGAGAGTCCGATAAGGCGCAGCAGACACATTGCGGGAGCCGACTCGGAGTGGGAAGCTTCATGTGAACAGGTTAGAGTTAGCACCACCTAAAAAACGATCACGTGCGTTTCAAGGATCTCTTTCTATTCTTAGCACAGCTATGTATGTATAGGTTCTTATCATAATAGGATGCATATCATTGGAGCACACGAGCCATCATAGAGGAAGCGGATGTCGGAAGGAGCGAGTACACGAGTAGACGGTTCCTAAGTTAGAGTACTAGCTGTGTTGACACCCCCAAAAGGAGTAGTAAAATAGAGAACCACGAGTAACGCGTCAGTTCCCCTCCGACACGACTTTTCACAGGACCTGATAGGTATCCACCTTCCTGAGCGACGACAAATCATTATTACTTAGAAGCTACTTCCAAGTGGTCCTGTCCGGTCCGCTATAGCTTGTTTGGTTTTATTTTCCTGCACCTTCCAACAAGCGTGGTACACAGCATCCCTTTGTGGTTATTCCACAACGATGAGCGTATCACAACCTCTTCTCGATACCATTGAGGCAGATGAACCCTCAGTGGCTCCATCTGGAAATATTAATGTGCCGCCCAAAACCGCCAGAATACCGGTCGTGTTGACTCCAACGACGCGAACGTCAAACCAAATGGCCACATCGGCAGGAGATGCTGAATCAGGTAGAATTTCTCATAGATGCAGGTGTTGTGTGTGTGCGTTAACGCGTGAATTTCAGGAATTGGAGCCATTTTTCGACAAGTACTTACTTCCCTCTCAACGATGGAACGGAGTTCTGAACATTCATTGACAGTCTTCTCATCCAATGGCTCTTTTCTTCTTATATTTCTTCCGCATAGCAGCCATTGCGGTGTACGTCCTCTCTGAGTGGTTTACAAGGAACTTTGTCCTGACAGTAAGTTGCTTTGATTTCTTATACCTGGACATCGACCAATCCACCGCTCGCCATAGACTGTTATAGTTGTTGTGCTATTAGCCATGGACTTCTGGAATTGCCGGGTACGTGATTCATTTGTCCCAGAGGCGTCCAACTGTTTATTCTCCCGTTTTCAGAATGTGTCAGGCAGGACACTGGTGGGACTCCGTTTCTGGAATCAGGTGCGCATCAATCCCCAAGTATTCCCAGTCTTCTTAATCCCTTTCCTCAGGTCGATGAAGACGGAGAGAGTTACTGGGTATTTGAGAGTCGAGATGCAAGTATCTTACCTCGGTCCCCTTCACGACTGTACTCATAGCAGACCCCGCACAGCCTTCAAGACCGGCCAATCCAATTGACTCAAAGTAGGTTTCGAAACCAGATCATCATTAATTTAGTTGATAACTTACGTCATTTAAATTTAGGATGTTCTGGGTATAGTCATTTTATATATATATTCGGAAACCTTGTTCACTTTTTCCGGTTCACCAGATCGCCCTTTACGTATTCCCAGCGCTTTGGATTGCACTTTTGATCGTGTCGCTGTTAAAGCTTGGATTTTCGTGCGTCAAACTCACCCCATTTCCATTCAGAACTTTTCTCAAAAAATCGCATTATAGCTTTATCCCCATCGTCATTTTAGCGCTCGTGTTCAATTTCACCAATGTCATTGGTTTCACCTATGCGTGAGTATCATCTCGTTGGATTATTTCAATTGACCAAGATTGAAATGCAGGGATCGAGACGCAAAGCAAAAATGGGCCAACGGCATAGCTGGAGGCAGCTGGGGCCTGGGTGGAATTGGAGGACAGATTCTCACTGGCGCAGTGAAGAAGAGCGTGGGCAAGGTGTTCGGTACTTAGTGATCGCGGAATAATACCTGTATACTTTCATAATTTATTTCAGCCCTCACAAGGGTTTCAAAAAGGGAAAAAAGGAAAAACTGATCTTCCACGGCATCCAGCGAGCGGAAGGGTATGTGCCCTTACTGTACGGCATAACGCGGTAAGGCCGACCGCGGTCGGCATGGCCCACTACCTTTTAAGTTCTACCTGGCATTGGCATCTGGCTTGGAAGATTTGAAAATGGTTTAAGCAAATCAATATTTATATCTGGCAACAAC
>Ga0307517_10015624_pt1 | contig 10069 bp, 4 predicted proteins | sample 23_EM_MG_FD_194515 | JGI IMG/M metagenome (GOLD analysis project Ga0307517, IMG submission 194515) | Populus trichocarpa ectomycorrhiza microbial communities from riparian zone in the Pacific Northwest, United States - 23_EM | ecosystem: Host-associated > Plants > Roots > Unclassified | place...
TTTGTTTTTTCCTTTTTTAAATTTGGTCTTGGTTATTTTTCTTCTTTATTTTTCTCTTATCTCTTTTATAAACTTTCAATTGTTTTCAATTTCATCCATTGATCAAAATATTTACTTATTATTTTTAAAAACATTTGGTCATTTTTAGGTGGGTTTTTCTTTTAACTCTTTTGTAAACTTGATTTTTCTTTTCATTTTAGTCATTCAATTCAAAATCATCCACCCTCTTATTTTTTATCTTCAAATTTGATCCTTATTTTTTTTATTGTTATTTCATGTTTTTTTTTTGTGATTTCATTTTTTTATTTAATCTCATCCTTTGACATTTGATTTTTTAAGGTTTAGACTTCATAATTTTTTTCAGGTTTGATGCTTCTGATTAAATGGTTCGGGTCACGAGTTAATTTCATAAGTTAACACAGGTTCTCATCTTTTTTTTTTGTGGACTTATTTTCTGTTTTGATCTCATTAACCCACGTTGATTTTAAAAAAAAATCTTCTTAGCTTTTTTTATTTTTTTTATAGAGTTATCTTAATCTCATAATCTGACCCAAGAGTTTAGCAAGTTAATTCAGGTAGGCTTACACCTTCTTCTTCTTCTTTTTTTTTTCTTTTAGTTACTTTTTTTTCTCTGGGATCTTTTTGTATTGTTGACTTATTTTTGGAATTTCAATCACATATGATTTACACTAAAACATGATTAAAGAATTGTAAAGTTAAGAAATTAATTAATTTATCAATAACAAACTTTTATTTCCGGTACTTATCTCATATATATAGTATATCGAGCGAGTTTGTTACTTCTAATTAAAATACAGTTTGGGATATGATATTTTCAAGCTTATAGTAATCAGCTAGAATTTTGAATTTTGAATTATTACCATTTCTATTAATTAGTTAGCGTTAAAAAAATAAAGATTTTTGAAATGATCGAATACTAGCCATGTGTTGGTTATATAGTCTACGTACCATCCAAAACATACATCAAGAACTTTAATGTTTTTTTTTTATTATTATTATTATCATTAATTAAGAACTTTCAAGCTTCTAGCTAGCAGCCCCATATTAAGTAAAATACAGTAAGAATAAATCATGGGATAAAATAAGCATTGAACATGCAAAGGCGTGTCCATACCATATATATATAAAATCGTGGAATAAGAATCCTTTAACATTTTTGGTAAATAATTAAAATCTCTAGTAATAGTACTGAGCTATTTTAATATATATCAGTATTAGGCCTGGTATTGAAAACTAAGAAATTAAAGTGTATAGGCATGTAAAATAAAGAAAAAAAAAAGTAAAAAAAGAGAGGGTTTTCTAGACTTAATAATGCTCGTACCCTGTTAAGGATTCAACCTTTGTTGCTTAGTGCTGGACATTGCTAACCAAATTGATAATTTCTATACTTAAGTGAGACTTTTGATACGGTGGGTTGAGTTCAATTAATAAAAAAATAGAAAAGAGTGGAGATTAGCCAAACCTACCATCTAAACTAAATTCTCCCTCTCCCTCTCTCTCTCCCAAGAAAAGTAAAATAAAAATCTAACAAAGAGGTCTACTATTTATTATAAGAAGAAGACAAGCATCTTAAGTAAATCCCCTTCTCTGAAGCTTTCAAGCATTGTGGTGTATCTAGCTAGTTCCTTCCTCCTCCTCCTCCTCCTCCTCCTCCTTCCACTTCTCTTCCCTCTTCTTGATGTCAAATGAAAAGGAGGATCCATACCATTATGACCCCTTTCACTACAATATTCAGCAAGGAGCCAACCGGCCGGTGTCGGTGTTTCCATTCTTCAATGACAATCTCTCCATGTACAATCAACAAGCACCCACACAAAACTTGCAGGGGTTTAGTGATCCCTCATTTATGAGCTTCACTGACTGTTTACATGGCTCCATGGATCACTATAACACCTTATCAAGAGCCCTCGACGTGTCTTGCTCGTCATCCGAGGTAATTAGTCCCGTTGATCAAGATGGTTCAAGGAAAATTGGTGCTGGAGAGTCAGCAGCTACAAATCAATATACTCCATCCACACCAAATTCCTCCGTATCCAATTCTTCTTCTAATGATGGAGCAACCGAAGAAGACCCTGGGAAGAGCAAGAAACATAAGCAGCCAAAAGAGAGCACTGAAGATGGGGATATCGATGGGGATGCTAAGAAAGTGTAGGTTTCTTGATTCTCTTTTCTAAGCTCATGGAAAAGGTTAACAAGCTTTTTAAGTAACTCTTTTTCTTTGGTTTTCAATTGACGGGTAATTAGGGTTTGTGTACACCACTTTTTTTTTTTCCAAGACAAATCGTCAAAGTCTTTAATAACTGGTGCAGTTACCATTGCCTTTTCTCCTTGATGGTTTTTGAACTTATTATACGACTTTTTCTACTTGCAGTACAAAGGGATATGGGCGATCTTTTCTTATAAACTATTGTACCATATGCATAGAATTAACTGAATACTTAATCTATCAGTTTCCAGGAGGTTAAAGCACAAAAATCTAAATAAAATATAGAGTATTATGTTTTAGTACGTCTAGAAGCCCTAGTCAAATGAAAGAAATTTCTGCTTAGCATTTAGATCACTAAGATCTGGCTCTATGTGCATGTTTGACTTCGTATTTTCTTGATCACCAGGAGCAAGACAAAAAAGAAGGAGAAACGCCAAAAGGAGCCACGGTTTGCCTTCTTGACCAAGAGTGAAATTGATCACCTTGAAGATGGATACAGATGGAGAAAGTACGGTCAGAAGGCAGTGAAGAATAGCCCCTATCCAAGGTCATTTTGCTCAACTATATATCTAATCACCCATAATTATATGCATTCATTAGAGATGTACTTGAGTATTAATCGATAAGAAATCGAAGAATGCATGCAGTTCCAAATGATTGATAATCATCGTTTGAGTTAAAATTATTTATTTTATGCAGTTAGATTTTTATTAGCCGGATATGCTGATGAATTGTTAGCATATGTATTTAAAGATCACATCTCTATTAGCTGTCATTGCATTCATGGTCTTATACCCTCAAACTCTATCGAATCATGTTGACGTAAAACTCCATCCCTCGCTACATTTACTGTCTATAGGATGCTGTAAGCTTCCATTTTGTGAAGCCAAATTTTAGCCAAGAAATTTACTACTCAGAATGGCAAGCAAATTAAGACCAAGAACTTTGGTGTCAAAGCTGGAGGAGCTTAGGTGCATTAGTCCTCTTTCTTTCTCTTGATAACGTATTAATTCTCTTTGGACTATATATCATATTTGAGCCAATAGAATCTATACTTAGTGATTTTCTAACTTCTTTTGTACTTGAAGAACACGTATGTACATCTAGCTAGCTGACCACTGCATTTATAATGCTCTTATTACCCTAATAGTGCCTAGATATATAGTTTCCTTATCTACAAAGTAGACGTGAGGCCCAATAGTACCGCGTTGGTTCACTATCTTTCATTTTCTTGACCCTTGCTTAACCACGTAACACTGATCAATAATCAGCACGTTACAAAATTTAGCAGTAGGCTAAAGTTTATGAAATCTCCCAGCTGGAACCTGTAGTGAAGTACTCTCGAGCTATGATGTAATTAATCTGCAAGCACTTCTTTAGGTTCTTGGAAGCTTTATGATCAGTTTCGGTTTGTAAGTTTGGACTAAGGTCCATTGTGTTCCTTTTGATCAATGAATATATGTCTTCAAATTCACAAATTAAAAAAAAAAAAAACCTTTCTCCTTTGCCCGAAATTGCAGGAGTTATTACAGATGCACCACTCAAAAATGCATGGTTAAGAAACGTGTGGAAAGATCATTCCAAGACCCGTCAATTGTCATCACCACATATGAAGGACAGCATAACCATCACTGTCCAGCAACTCTTCGAGGTAATGCTGCTGGAATGCTATCACCTTCCCTTCTGGCATCCACATCGATAGGGCAGAGCTTTCCACAGGATTTCCTGACTCGCTTGCTTCCACCAAGTAACCAAGGCGACCAAACTTCGATTTTCTATCAAAACCATGATCCACAGTATCAGCATCAGCTCTATGCTCCGGATTACGGCCTCTTGCAAGATTTAGTTCCCTCCTTCATCCACAAGAAACAGCCTTGAACTCTCTCTAGTCTCTCTCGCCCTCTCATAATTAATCTGTCTGTTTCTTTAGTGTACTTGGATTTTCATGGACGAACTAATACCAGTATGGTGCTCACATAGAGCATTGAATGCATATTTCTGACTACTGGAGTTTATGTACATGTATATACACACATGTATTTATGTTGGTGTGTATGTAGTATTCTGATTGATCCTATAAAGGCCCTTTTCCCATTTGTCAAAAGGTAAATGATGGGGTTCCCTTCAAGAGAACGGCAGTTTGCTTGAGTCTGCCAAAATTGGAAGTGAGAGGAGAAGGTGCTGATAGGACTTTCACGTGTAAATGTTCAATTTCAAGTCGCTACACTATGCAAGGAGATCAGATAATTCACAATTAAAATATTTGGGCTTGTTAATTTATTTCTTCTTGTCAAAGTCTTTCAGTTCGGCGTGCTCTCTCCTTTTTCCTTGTAAATTTAATGATGATTCTGTAATGGTCACGATGCCGCTAATGCTTTGTTGCCCTCTCATTTTCTGTCAAACTATACAAATTATATATCTCTCTGTCAATTTTTATTTTTTTTATTTTTATAAATAAACTACATGCTAAAATTGACTTCTAGTATATATTATATGATTGTGAAGTAGAAATTATAACAATAAGTTGCTACCTTTTTCTTTTTTTTTGTGCAAAATCACACGAAGTGTAACTAAAAAAGATAAAGGAACGGAAAAAATTAAGAGGGGATAGTTTTCCCGATTGTGTAACAGAAGAGTACAAATATAATTGAGAATAGTATGGCCATACATGCATGGTTTTAAACACAAACATCCTCTATGTTTCCTTTTTATTTTATTTATTTTTGAGAAAATTGATTGATCGACAACTTTATTTAATTATCACTTCTCCTTTAATTTCTCCCCTTTTTCTAGCAGTAACAATGAGCTACAAGGCTATTGTAGATTTATTTATTTATTTATTTTGCATCTAGAGTGTTTTGGTCCCATGGCTACTCAATATTTAATCTTCAGCAGTTCAGTATCAGTTTGAACACTTTATGTTGGAATATTGACTCGTTTACTGACAGCAATTTGTTGGAAATCAGAAGGTATCAATTGTTTAATCCAACGAGTTCTGCACTTGATTCCAACACAAAATAATTTTAAACAAGAGACAAACAAATGTAATGATTAAGTTTTCTTGGAATCCTAGCTAAAACGCGCTTGTCCAAAATAGTTCAGTTTAAAATAAATATAAAATAAATATTTTTCTAAAATTGAATTTTTATATTTTTAAAATAAAAAATAAACATGTCTTCTTTCTCTCATCTATTTTTTTTTTATTCGAGAACAATAATTAAATATTATGCCTTTTATAACTAAAGTGGACTTTTTTTATTAAAAAAATGCCGTGACCAGTATATTGTAGGTTTTTAATTGATACCAGAAGGACGTGGAGAGGACGAATTAGAAAACAGTAGAGTCCAAATAATTTGCTTCATTACAAATTATACTGTCTCCGAGATTTTTAATTATTAAACATTTTCATCAATTTCAAAAGTCAAAATCAATTCAAATCCAATAAAAAACACAGTCAAGTGATACAATGGATTAAAACCAACATCCCAATCACACTGAATACCCAATTGTTTTCCTCAAAGAACAACGTCGAGGAGGCAGTACTGATCATGTCTCACACAATAATATTATTGTATGCAGGCAGTAGCTGGGATTCTTAGGACGTGTCCTCGTACATAAACTAACCTGGCAAATTCTGGCAAAGACAACAGCATTTTTAAACACAAAATCCATGCAAGTCAAGGAAATTATATATGTTCATTGTATAATTATGTTCTCATTCCAAGGAATCGTGTTGAAAAAATTGCGCTCAAGGAATTGTCATTGAGTATCTTTGTCGATCTCTTACATATAGTATGATCAGCTGTGTCATTGACTATGAAGCTGTTATTATAGTTAGGAGTACTCAATAGAGCATTAGGAAATTAATGGGATTACGGTGAAGCAATGAAACAGTTAATGTTATATAATATGGAGAATTAGGAAATTAATTATAGCATCGATCCAAGGTGGACTTCGTATGTTAATTATTATTAAAATATCTAATACTTAATTTTATTAATTTCATAAAAGTTTTAGTTATTTACTAATTAATAATATTGAATTGTGTTGTTTGATCATATCTACTATTTGAAAGGTTTAATTGAGCAGAGCTCAATACATCATGATTGAATTACTTCATTTGATTTTTAAACCATATAAATTAAACTTATATATATGCACTAAATGAAAATTAATAGCATATAGAGCTAAATTACCGTTCAATATCTGTAGTTTAATAGTAGCATTTTAAGAGACATATGGAAAGCCTGCGTATTTTATCTCATAAAAGCTCTCAAAAGTAATGAAACGGAAATTTAAAACTACTTTCTTTCTGTAAGCAAGGTGGAACAAGATTTATCAACTCATGAATAAGAAGATATGAATCATCTAGTAGGTGATCAGTGGTAAGAGTTTGAGGTTAAAGAGTTTGCTCCCCTGTAATTTCAGGTTCGAGCCATGTGGTTGCTAATATGATAGTCACTGGAGACTTACATGGTTGTTAATTTCAGGGCCCGTGGGATTAGTCGAGGTGCGCGCAAGCTGGCTCGAACACCCACGTTAATAATATATATAAAAAAAAAGATATGGATTATGCTTATAGATGTAGATATATATATATATCATGGATCTTATGTTGTAATAAAAGTTTTATGTAGATTGCTAATTAACTTTTAGGTTTTAAATATTTTTATTTATTTAGATGATAAGTTAGAAGAAAACATTAGATTCTTATAGTACTCCTCTATTTACATTAATTACAAAGATAGATCGTTTTTTTAGTTGGACAGAGGAACAATACACAGAAAGTGCTTAATAATTTTCTCAGAATTAAATAATATTTAATATTCAGCTCTAGGCAATTCATGTTAATTACCGAGCCACTTTCCATCCCAAATCGGGCCATAATTATACAATGAACTAAAAGATCGTGTTTTACTAAAAAATATTACTGTTCGCTCCTTTTTTTTCTGTCATTTTTTTATTTTCGTCTCTCAAACTTTTTTTTTTTTAATCTCATCCTTTATGTTATTTTCATGTTAATGATAGCGTAGTTATTCCTTTCGGTTTGTGTGAAGTTCATATAATGCATTATACTCTTCGTATCGAAAACTGCCCTGTCTTTTAATTGATGCCAAATCTTGCGAAATCATATCTAACTTTATCGATTGAAAAAACAAAAACAATATGGACTGTATTTAACATAGAGGCAAAGACCCAGCCCTATTTTTTTATTGTTCAAGTGGCGCTGAAAATACATGTTGGTCCTTGAATTTTTTAATTTATTTATTTTTGGTCCCTTTTTAAAGGTTTGGCTTTCCTGTCCTATAATTTATTTATTTTATATTTCAATCCCTATAATTTAAGAAGAATAAAAAAAGAAAGTCATTAACAAATAGAGAAAGAGAGAGAAAGTTGCTAGTTGGTTATATTTTAGAAAATGTGATTTTTATCCACCTGTCATCCGCCCTTAAACTAAAAAGAAAATTAAAAGAGGCCAAGCGCGTCCTTTGTTTGGCTAAGAGAGAGGCCCACATGCCCCTAGCCTTTTCTATGTTTTTTTTCCATAATGTTTTTTAAATTTTTATTTTAAAACACTATAACTAAAATGCATACATTTAAATTATTATTTAATTTTGGCATAGTTCTTAAAAATATTATGTGTTTTTATAAGAATGTTAAAATTTCTTTTTCAGATATTATATGTAAAAAGAAAAAAAACAATAAGAATTTGTTCATGAATATTTAATAAAGTTAAAAAAAATGTTTGTTTCTTGTATTTCTAAATAGATTCTTGACATGATTTTATCATATTAATTATTTTTTTTATTTTCTTCAATCACATGCAAAATATTAAGGGCATTATTTTAATATATTTTTTTTTATTAAAACTTGCTTTTTAAATCATAATAAATTTTTATTTAAAAAATAATGCTTGCAATTAAAAAACATGTTTTTGTTAAAAGGATGCTTTAATAAGGGAATAGAGTTCAAATTAGAGAGATATATTTTTCTTTCTTAATTCAAATGATTGGACATTTTAGCTAATCTTTATTTTAATTTTCCATGTCTTTTATGCAAAAACATATGTTATAAAATATTATGTCCTTGTTTTATAGAAAACATGGTTTTTAAAATGGTATTATTCATTTTGTTATGAATTATGAATTCACCTTATATATAATTTTTAAAATAATTTTTTCATTTATAATAATAATAATAATAAAATATCTATTTTCTTAAGTTTTATGTGAAGTTTTTATATAATTACTTTGCCAAAATGACCTATTGAAACTTACTTTCACAACCATAATAAGTTTGTTTTGTTAAAAAACAATGCTTTTCATTAAAATAACATTTTTTTCATGAATTAAAACAATCAACAAAAATGTGTCCAGCATTTCCACTTATTAGAAGAGTTATTGGAGAGTTTAGAGTTCTATGGTGGGGAGATTAGTAACACTTTTTTTTTCCTAGAGCTTTGTTGATGCAATCCAAGCAACACTAAGAGATCTGTTAGAGGTTTCAATTGGTCTAGTGATAAAATTTAGGATTAAGAGGTTCAAAAAGACTTTCAATGCACTTTTTCAGGACACACGTGCTAAGGTGGATTTCAAGAAGATATTAAATAATGAAGTATAAATCTTGATTAATGTAATTCATGTTTAAGAATGACTTGTAGGTGAGCATTCAAACATTACAAAAAGATTGAAATAAAAATATTCAAATCTGCTAGTTTTAACCTTTCGTTACTGTTTTTGACGCGAACCTCGTAATTACATGGTTACGCAACTCACAATCAAAATTGAGATCTGATCCTAAAAGGATGAAACATGTCTGATAGAAGTATGACACAATGAAAACTTGTCTTAAGGCACCAATACTATCGAAATGAAATCGAATAACATCACGAAGCTAGTTAATCTTTGATAAGTTAAATTTAGTTCGTTCAAGAACTAAAGAATATAAGAATCACTCTCGCACAAGTTAAAAAAAAAAACATTTTGAATTCTTATTGATAAAAAAAGTCCCCTCTTTAGGCTTTACAAGGATTTAAATACTTATAAAAATACAACCCTAGTGAATTAATTTGGCTCACTTATAAAATTGATCCAAAAACCTTAAACTGAAAAGCTTATAACTTGATTCAAACAAGTCTTGGATCTTAGCTAAAAACAAAGTATTAATTAACTTAAATAAGTCTTGGGTCGTAGCTAATAAAATAAAATAAAACCCATAATATTAAATTATTGTTCTACCATGAGAAGAAGAGAAAGAAAAAAAATATTACAGAACTAACTCAAGGCTAATTTATAGCCTTCCATGCAACCCATTAATCCTAGAAACTAAAGGAAAGCTAGTTGCTCATGTTGTTTCTAAGTTGTAATAGGATTCTGATACTAGATTTATGTTTTTTATTTCTTTCTTTTGAAAGGAAAGTAATTGGTGGTATTAATACCTTTCTTTTGCCACCTCTTAGGATCCTTCTAATACTAGAAAATACAATTAAAGTTGCCGGAATAATCTTCTTGCATAATTAAGAAGCTTTACCGCCACTTTGTTTTCTAAGTCAGCTTGGATTTTTTTTATTTTTTTATTGTGTTTTCTTCTCATCTCATGGCTCAAATAAGGTTGGATTTGACCACTTTTGCACATAGATTAAATGTATTAAGGCCTCTTCTTGATACTCTAATGGACCCCTCAAATCTGACATTGTCGAAACCTTTAAAATCAATGCATTCAATGTTTTTTTCAATGTCTCAACTTGGATTTTTTTTATTTTTTTATTGTGTTTTCTTCTCATCTCATGGCTCAAATAAGGTTGGATTTGACCACTTTTGCACATAGATTAAATGTATTAAG
>Ga0307517_10015625_pt1 | contig 10068 bp, 10 predicted proteins | sample 23_EM_MG_FD_194515 | JGI IMG/M metagenome (GOLD analysis project Ga0307517, IMG submission 194515) | Populus trichocarpa ectomycorrhiza microbial communities from riparian zone in the Pacific Northwest, United States - 23_EM | ecosystem: Host-associated > Plants > Roots > Unclassified | place...
CAAGGTTCAATTTGATTCAATGGCTTTTCAAGAGCGGAACGGAACATGTGGAATGAAACAGGAACGTTCCGGGTGGAATTTAGCCGAAAAATCCGGAACGAACCGAGATTTAAAATGAGATGAAATTTGTTCCGTTTTGTTCCGTTTTTTGAATTGGTATGGAATGTTTTGGCATTCCGGGCGAAACGGAATGGAATTAACAACCTTGGTTTAACTATTGAAAGTGAAAAGACAAAAAGAGGGCTAAGCTTAAAGAAGAGATGCTGGTTCAATTCAAACTGGAACACCATTCGGTTATTGGATCATCAATGGATCTGTAGAACTTGGATTTAGGTCTGGTTTATATGGATAGAAAGCTAAGACATAGGCCTAAAACTTTCATGAGGAGTCCAAGATTCAAAAGGGCCGTTTTCAAGTTCAAATTGTAGCAACAAAAGAGAAGTCGAAATCTATCCTACAGCCTAGACATTGTTCAGTGTTCAGCCCATATCTCGAGTTTTAGAAGTCCAAATGACCTCATTCTTGTTTTGCTGGAAAGCTAAGACAAATTCCCAGAATTTTCATGAATATTATCTATTCAAATTCTAATGTTAACAATGATATTTTGTTCAGACAATAATATAATAGTTGTCACCAAGTCAAGAGGTGACCACCCACTCAATAATTAGTCATCAAATCAATAGTTTCGAATTTTAACCTATAAAAGGAGGCATTTGCCATGAATTTGGACATCTTGGTTTTCATATCAAGATCATATTCTTGCTTTCTTTCTTTGTATTTTTGTAATGTTTAAGTTTTGCTTTCATTAATCTCTTGTTTATGCTTTTCATCATAACTATGTTCTTATCTAGTTTATTCATGTTTCTCTTCTTTATAATGTTTAGCCAAGTTTATTATGTCAAGGTGAAAAGGTTTCATTAATGGTGTTAGAATAGGTATAGTATAAATTTAATATGGACTTTAATGTTTGATACTAACATGCTTTGTATTTGTTATCTAATTTACTCGTAATACCTTGCTTGTTAAATGGTTAATCTAGATTTGTGTTGAACAACCCTTTGTATAACAAATACTTGGCACTTTCATAACCTACTGTATGGTATAACCGACACCTGTGCTATGAAAGGAACTTGATTTGTTGTTAACATAAGTTATCATCATGAATACCTGACAACATTTACAAGTATTGGCATTACTCAAATAAGATAATTAATATAATCATGTTAATAATTTATAATCCGATTGGAACCTCCTTTGTGTGTAGTTTCCAGTTGAGAAATAAAAGAAATTTATATTATACTTATTTGAAATACCATTAATGGACCCTCTAACCTTGACAATTATTTTATCATTGTTTAATCTTTACATCAATATCACATTTCAAAAGTTCTCTTCAACTCCTTTCCATTTATTATTTGTAATTTATATAGTTGACCTCCCTGTGGTTCGACCCCGGTCTTACCGGATTATTTATTACTTCGACACTCCTGCACTTGGGATAAGACATCAATATTTTGATTGTGTCACTGCTCCAACCCTCTCTAGAATCTCATATGGCACAATAAATCGAGGACTTAACTTGTTTTTCTTTCCAAACCTGAATAATTCTTTGGTTAGTGATACCTTTAAGAACACACAATCACCTATTGAAAACTCTAAGTCACACCTCCTTCTATTTGTGTAACTCTTTTTTTATTACCTCTATCTTCTCAGGTAATCTGAATCAACTCTGGTTTCATTAGCCTTTTCTCACCAACTTTAAACCAACAGACCAACACTCTACATTTCTAACCATACAAAGCTCATAAGATGTCATATTTATACTAGTCTAATAACTGTTGTTGTAAGCAAATTCCATTAATGGTAGGAACTTACTCCAACCAATTCTAAAATCCATAACACAAGCTCTTAACATATCCTTTAAAATCTGAATAGTCCTCTCAAACTAACCATATATCTAAAGGTGAAAAGTTAAACTCAACTACACTTTAGTACCCATAGTTTCTTGAAACTTCACCCAAAACCATGATGTAAATTGTGGACCTCTATCTGAAATTATCAAGATTGGAACTCCATCAATCGCATAATCTCGCTAATAAACAATTTTTCCCACTTCGCATATCCATAAGTAATCTTAACTGGCAGAAAATGGGTTGATTTTGTCAACCTATCGACAATCACCCATATCAAATTATAACCCTCTTAACTTCTAGACAATCCTGTCAGTGATCATTTCCCACTTCCATTTTGTAATCAATAATGGTTACAACAATCCAGGAGGTATTTAGTATTCACCCTTTATCTTCTGACAAGTCAAACACTTAGAAACAAAGTCTGCTACATTAGCATTCATCCTATTCCACCAATAACACACCTTAAGATCTTTATTCATCTTAATGGAACTCGGATGCACTGTGTAAACTGTTTGATGTGTCTCTACCATCAATTCTCTCCTCAAATCATGTATATCAGGTACACAAAGACTATTCTCATATCTTAGAACATCATCATCACCAATCGCAAAACCTGCAGCCTTACCCTGCTCAACCTCATTTCTAATCATGAGTAGCGAATCATCTTTCTTCTGAGTTGCTTTTATCTTGTCAAACAAATCTGACTTAACCTATGGTTGTTGTTACATGTAGAGTTATGCATGTAAGTTTGCTGTGAATTGGGTTGTACCCAGCGGAGCTCATCTTGTTGTGGTCCTAGTGGAAGCTGGCTCTGATGTTGAGGTTTTCTGGTTTGCTAGAGTAGCACCCTCTCTAGCTTGTGTTGCTCATTTTGTTGCTTAGTTAGCTGCTCCTTTGTTGGCTTTTGCTGGTCTATTATATGTTGTCTTGCTCCTGTCTGTTGCTGCTTATGCAGATGTTTATGCTGCTGGGTTTTCCTCCTGCTAGAGTGGTTGTTGTTGATGCTATCTGCGGCCTGTGCTTCTTATATATAGCTGGTACTTTATGCTGCTTACTTGCGGGCTGTTTCCTGGTGCTGATGTTGGTTAGTTGGAGTTGGGCTCCCCTCATCTGGCTTTCTACCTTTTGCAGTTTGGTCGGCTCAGTTCTTGTTATTCGTCATAGATTATTGCTTTTCAAAAGAGAGCCTTATTGTTGTTTGCTAGAACGCGTCCAGTTGTTTTTGCTGCCTTCTGCAGCCATGTCTATGTAGCTGATTGTTCCCAGCTTAGTTCGTTTTGATCTATAAAATTTATTACATTTAAACAAAAAAAAATTGACTTAACCTGAAAATGAGCAATCATTGCTCCAGCTTCACTAAGGTATGACCTCAATTTCTTATCTTTAATCTACTATTCACCCTTCAAATAGCAAATTATCAAGATAGAATCTTTGTACACATCTAGTTTCTTTATCCTCATTTCTAGGGCAACCTCTAATCCATAGATACCTACTTTATATTTAGCTATAATATTTGTACAAACAAATTGCAACTTAATTGAAATAAGATATTATTTTTCACTTGGTGCAATTATCACTGTACAAGCCTCATTACCCGACATGTTTACAACACCATCAAAATACATTCTCCACCACTCATTTTCTTTCTTTTCTTTTACTATCATGATGTTTTCATCAGGGAAGTCAAAGTTTAGAGGCTCATAACCCTCAATGGCCTATATGCTAAGTAATTTGTAATAACACTCCATTTTCAAGATCAAACATGTTGTGTAATAGAGCATATATACTATTGAAGTCATTTAGTACTATATACAAGGCTGCAACATAGCTTTTCAATCATATTGTAGTGAGATTCACTATCCACGAACTTCTTGCTGAGGTAGTAAATAGCAAGTTATTTCCTTCCAGAATCATCGTGTTGACCCAGTACACTTCTCATAGCTATTTCAGTGACTGTTAAATATAAACGAATGGCCTTCCAAGTACAGGTGGTACTAAAAAAGGTGAGTTTTGCAAGTAATATTTGATGTTGTAAAAGGTTTTTGAAGTGACCAAAAGATTGATTCACAAGTGATTGTTAATTGAGAAATAAAACAGGTTATGTAGTTTAGTTTCCCTAGGAAACCTTGTACTTTTTTTTTCCAGTTTCAGGAGCATATATAACTTGTATAGCTTTCACTTTGTTTGGATCCACCTCTATTCCTTTATTGCTCACAACAAACCCTAACAGCTTCGCAGACTTCATCCTGAATGTGCATTTTATAAGGTTTAGCTTCAACTAATACTTCCTCAGCTTTTCAAACAACTTCTTCGAGGTGTAGACATGACTTTGTCCTTCTTTGGATTTGACAATCATATCATCCACTTATACTTGAATCTCATTATGCATCATATCATGGAAAAACATTACCATTGCCTTTTGGTAAGTTGCTCCTACATTTTTTAATTTGAATGGCATGACCCTATAGTAAAATATACCTCATAAAGTAACAAACATAGTCTTCTATTTGTCCTCTTTAACCATTTTAATCTTATTGTACCTAGAAATACCATCCATGGAGGAATAAATAGAGCTTTTTGTAGCATTGTCTACAAGGATATCTATGTGAGGTAAAGGAAAATCATCTTTTGGGCTAACCTTGTTCAAGTCCCTAATGTCCACACAGACTTTGATTTTATTATCCTTTTTAGAAACAACCACAATGTTGGATACCCATTGAGGATATTTGGCTACTTCTAAGAAACCAACATCTCATTGTTTCTTTACCTTTTTCTTAACCTTGATCAGTACATTAAACCTTGCTCTTCTCAGCTTATGCTTGACAAACTTACACCCTTTTATCAAAGGTAACTTGTACACTAAAATATCAATGTCTAAGCTAGTTATATCAGCATATGACCATGTGAACACATTAGCATATTCCTTTATCAAGGATATTAAACCACATCTCTCATTAGTTGTGATCAACACTCTTATCTTTAACTTTTTTTTTATCATGTTCAAAGCCTACATTCACCAATTCTAATTCTTCTTTGGCAGACTTTTAGACATGCTCTAACCATTCAACTAGCCTAGTAAACTCCTCAACATCATTATCTTCTCATTCTTCATAATCTATTGCAAATATATTTTCATCAAAACTTGGAAAATTATTGTTAGTGCAATGTTTTAGTGTGTTCATTGAGGATTCGTTTTCATGGTTCTTAAAAGGGGAAAGCATTTGGTTTAAGGAAAGAAAAAAAACACAATTGAAGGGAAAATGCATGATTTTATAAAAAAAATTTAAAAAAAGTTTAACAACAATGCTAACATTATTTAAGCCATTATTATTGGTAACACATCACACATAATAAAGCACACAAAGATGATTACTTTTAAAAAGCAAATGGGACCTCCTAATTATCCAGCTCTTCCCTTCAACCAACCTCCTCACATATTCAATCGAGGCATCTTCCAAGGTGTTGATGGTTAATTGAGGCAGTAGTTCATGAGACTCATCTTCATCACAATCTTCTTTTTTTTCCAGCTTCTCTCAAATGGTTAATAGCAACATTAACAAACTTCTTCTTCAGATCCTCTAGCTCTCCCTCAGTTCGAATCATATAAATAGGTTGTGCAAGGGTTATATGGATACGTGAGATCTCTATCTTTTCTTTATTAGGCTTGCACTTCTTAATTTGGACTAATCTTTTTTCTTTCTTCATTTAAGCAACATTTTTATAATCTATCCTCTCAGGTTTGAATCCCTGACCGAACCTCTGATCAACACACTTCATCTTTATTATGTTGATCTTTTTCAGCCCAATGGTTATGTCATAATGGAATGGTAATCTATGATTTAAGAAGCACTTTGTAGTCATTTTAACGGCTTCATAAATTTTAAGCTTTATTATCATAGTATTCTTCGATACTCACTTAGCATATACAACCTTTAAATGCATGGAGATTGCTGTCAGCATTGTCCTCAGCCTTAATTTAAAGAACTGCCACATTCCATATCATTGATAATACTTCTTAAGCCTTTATAGTGATTAAACTTCTATTAATGATAAACTTGACTCTTTAGTGAAGTGATAATGCCACAGCTCCTGCATCATAGATCCAAGGTCGCACTAGTAGCATGCTATAAGAAGGATTGATATTCATTACTTGGAAAGTTACTTAGAATGGCTATGGGCTAATGATCAGTTTAATCTCAATGTTTCCCATAATTTATCTTGGTAACCTATCATAAGCTCTAGTAGTCATGATGTTTGGCATAGGAGGCATCCATATGCATATTATCTAGAATATGTCTTGGAACCATATTTAAAGTAGAGCCATTATCTATAAGCACCTTAGCAATTACACAGTCTTTGCATTTCATCGTGATGTATAATAGCTTATTATGATTGGTTCCTTCATAGTCAAGTTCATCCTCAATGAAGAATAAGTAGTTAATAGATTGGATTTTTCCTACTAGGTGCTTTATGGAGTCATGTAATATCCTAAGGGACATAAGTTTCATTAAGAATTTTATACAAGGCATTCTAGTGTAACTATAAGCTAAAGATCAATGATAACAATGAGATTCAAACAAATTTCTATTTTAATTAGTCCACCACATTATACTCACCATGTTTCATTAGTTTGAGGAATTATATGGCCTTTTCATCACTTACTTGCTTATTTACCTCATCATTTTTCGTCAATTCAACCACATCTTTCCCTTTTTGCTTTTTTTTTTTTGCCTCTTTAATTTTTCAGAAGTAAAACATTGCTTTTTTGTGCCTCTTTAATTCTTCGAGAGTAAAACATCTTCCACTTCGAGTTAGTCCTTCTACTTCAACATGAAAAATTAGAGTAAGAGTTTCAAAATGGAATAGGTACCTATAATTATATGGTAAGTCATTGTAATTCCTACTATTTATGTAGGTTGGCTTAGTTAAGATCATCTTCAGTGGTCATCCCATAGTTTGTTGACATCTACAAGCTTCAGTCATCTTATCTTGGCTAGTTATCATTCCAATTACAATATCTTCATTGACGTCTTGTAGCCTTAACATACCTAGAATCATTATTCTTTCCACCTTATAATAGAACTCTTTACAATGATCAATATCATGACCAAACCACTAATGGTATTTGTAAAATTCACCCAAATCTCTCCCAAGCTATATCTTTAGTGGTGTACTAAGGCAATCTACTTGTATCATCATTTTATAGAGCTTTTTCATGGTTTCCTTCAAAACTCTTTCATCTTTTTTCCCTTTCTCAATAACATTGACTCTTTCACTTCAAGAGGCATTGTTTAGAAGTAGATTTGATTTCACATTTGAGGCTTCATCAAAGGCTATCTACCCAACCTTTATAAGTTATAGGAGCATTTTCTTAAAATTTATACATACATCAATGTTATGGCCTGTAATACCAACATGGTATTCACAATTTTGATCATGCGTATACCATTATGGGAATGGAGGTTTTAATGAAATTAATAGAACATAGGCAATCTGACTAATACTCAATAACCTTTGGTACATTTCACTTAGATGTATTGGTAGTGATGGTAAATTTTCATGGGTTCTTTGAAAGTTCTCATGTAGGTAATTATTGGTTTGGTTATTTGGTAGGCTATTTTGGATTTTGGATTTTTTCCTTAGGAAATGTGAGGTAAAATTCATCTTAGCTATAGTAGGGGAAGGTATTTGAAAATTTTATGTGTTGTGGCTATTATCATGGTAGTTGTTTTTCCCTTTATAACTTTTACCTTTGACATTATATACTTCGACCTCTTTCTTTTTTCCAGTAGAACCGCTCTTCTTAGATGGGTCAACAATCTTTCCAACTTTAATGGTTTGCTTAATTCTTTTAGCAACAATTACTAAATCAGAAAAATGTTATGTTATGCTCCTAACTAAATGCTCAAAATATAGGGCTTTAAAAGTATATAATTATAAATTGATCATCTCTTTCTCTAGCAAATGAGGATTAACCTGAGTAACTACCTCACACCACCTCTAGGTATATTTTTGGATAGATTCCTTGATCTCTTTCTCGAAAGCTTTTAGGTTTGACCTATCACATCCACATTAAATTTATATTGCGTAATAAAGGCTTCCACTAAGTCCTATCTTCTAATATTAGTGTTGTCTAGCTATATGTACCATATCCGTATAGCTCTGCCCAGACATTTTTGGAAGAAATAGATCAATAACTTTTCATCATTCATAAATTGTGTCATTTTATTGCAGTATTCTTTCAGATGTGTCGTAGGACACTACATGCTAGTATATTTAGAAAATTCTAGCAATTTGAATTTTTTTAAGAACCACAACATTTAGGACCAAACACATTTCAGTAGCTTTACCCGGTTATAAAGATTTGTCCCTTCAAAGGCCTTAAATCTTTCTTTTATGACTGTTAGCTTGTTAGAATCTATATCTTCCATTATTTTTTACCTTTTGAGACTCATTACTCATCAAGTCTATAGTTATTGGTACTTGTACGAGAGGAACAAAATGTGTTAAAGGTAAGTGGGTAGCAATTTGAGACTTAGGTATTGTTCCATTTTCCCAAACAAATAGAGCTACTTGTATAGGTGCTCACTGTGTAACTCTTAGAGGATTAGAGTGTAAGGCTTGCTTAAGCAAGCTAGCAAGTTTGATGATATCTTCTTTGAGATTGTGAATTTCCCTTTAGCGTTGGGTTTCTAATTTTGGCTTGGGATTTAAATAAAGCAAGTTTGAAAGAAGAGTTCCATTTGCCACACATCGATGTCCTTATTGATAATGTGACATGAAGCTCAGCGTACTCCTTCATGGATGGTTTCTCTAGGTGCAACTAGATCAAAACAACTAATGAAGATAAAGAGAAGACAACTTTTATTACTCTATGAGGAACTTTTTACTATAAGATGACGCCATTCAAACTAAAAAACGTTAAGGCCACTTATCAAAAGACAATGGTAACTCAGTTCTATGACATGATGCATGAAGAAATTAAAATGTATGTGGATGACATGATTACTAAATCCAAAAAGGGAGAAGACTATTGTTAGAATCTGAGAAAGTTGTTTGAAAGGTTGAGAACGTATCAGTTGAAGTTGAAGTTGAACCCTATAAAATGCTCATTCGTGGTGAAATACAGAAAGTTGCTAGCATTTATGGTTAGTAGCCAAGGTATTGAGGTTGACCCTAATAAATTAAAAGCAATTCAGGTCATACTAGCTCCTAAAACAAGAAAAAAAACTTTAAAAGGGTTCTTGGGTCATTTAAATTATATTGGTTGGTTTATGCCTCAAATGACAGCAACTTGTGAGCCAGTCGTCCAACTCTTTCGATTGAAAAATCCTAAGGTATGAAACGAGGGATGCCAAGAAACTTTCAATAAAATCAAACAATATTTGCAAAATCCACCTTAGCTGGTACCTCCCGTACTTGGCAAACCGTTGATTCTATATTTGATAATAACCAAAAAAGCAATAAATGTGTACTCGGGCAATATCATGAATTTGGTAGTAAAGAGAGAGCATTCTCTTATCTAAGTAAGAAGTTCACAGATTGCGAAATAATAACTCACTGGTTTTTTCCAACTTTGTTACTTTTGATCTATAATACTTACTTACATTTCAAAAAAAAAAAAGTTCATAGATTGCGAATCCATATATACAATGGTAGAGAAGCTTTATTGTGCACTTATATGGGTTGCAAAACAACTTCGACAGTACATATTGTATTACGTAGCCGTTTATTTCCGTGGTTGCTTCTACGTTTGAAGCCAACCACGGAAAACAGACGTTTGGTAACAAATGAAAAGCTGATTTACATGCGTGGGCCCCAATCATTCTTGCGTTACAAACGCAAGTAACTGAAAGCAGCATTGTGCTACTTTCAGTGTGGAGAGCTCTACTGTTCACTTAAGTGAACAGTAGAGCTCTACAAATCTCCACTGTTCACGTGAACAATGGTGCATGATTCCGGCCGGACCGGACCCAGTCCGGTCCAAAGCTAAATGCATTGAACCGGGTCCGATCCAATAAAAAAATTGAATTTTATTTTTTTATTTTTAATTGATGATGTAACATTTGTAGAATTTGATCGCAATCCTAATTTTGTTCCTGATTATATTTTACCTGATGTTGTTGCGCGAGAAACGAAGGAAACTATAGTCCTT
>Ga0307517_10015626_pt1 | contig 10068 bp, 8 predicted proteins | sample 23_EM_MG_FD_194515 | JGI IMG/M metagenome (GOLD analysis project Ga0307517, IMG submission 194515) | Populus trichocarpa ectomycorrhiza microbial communities from riparian zone in the Pacific Northwest, United States - 23_EM | ecosystem: Host-associated > Plants > Roots > Unclassified | place...
GAGATTCGTGGAGTACCATCCGCGTTGACACATCAGGGAGGAGGGGATTACTGGATACTATCATAGGGAGGCCGGCAGAGACGCGACAAGCAAGCTATGGGAGTGATGGTATGTTTCTTTCAGATGGGTCGCCCCACCTTCAATTTATATTGACGTACTGCCCCAGATTATACCCTTCTGCTCCAAGAACCTTAGCGAGACTCGTTTTCTCCTTTTATATTTAGCGCTTTATCCCGATCTCAAAGGAGTCCAGCCATATGTACAATAGTTTTCTACTCTACTGCAATGTGATGTTTTATGCACTTTTGATTTAAGGCACTTCTGACTCCGTGAACCACGGGCCTTTCTCAATTCGTGGATCTGAGCACGGTCTTTCACGCGATCATATCTAATTAGAACTGGCCAGTGGACTTGACAGGTCCTCCCCTAATTGTTGAATACTTATCTTCCGGGGACTCAAAAGAATAACTCCTTCCTCCGCTAGACCTATCCTGGGGTACCCTCCCGCCCTCGTTGGCAGTCCGCATTGGGAAGGCCTCCTCGTCATGGGTGTGTTCCCATCACGTTCCGTCGCCAAATGCGGGTACCGGTGCCGCTTGCGTCCGTCGTGGGCGCTTTTGTCCGCTCACTGTCTGCGACGACGTGCAGAGTTATTCCACTGTTCCCGAACCGTTTCCTTTGATTTTCCTTGCCTAAGTCAATATAGGATGCCTATACAGTAGTAATACGAAGTCATTAACATGGGAATAGTTTCTGGAGTCGTACAACCACCTATATCAACATTTATGCTCATCAGCATTACCCATAGTCAGTTGTAGAGAGACCATTGCACCCAATAAAAGCTTTGTGCATTTATACTTGCTACATGTGACCATGAGGGTACAAGGGAAAGGCCTCGGGACAGCCAGAACATATGTAATCTTTAGCTGTAGTATATGCCAGCTTCCTACCTCTACCCACCCATTCCAGAGGTACTTTTACCTATATTAACTACTAGGACAAATATATAAAGATCGTGTAATGGTCTCTCTACAGCCGGCTATGGGTAATGCTGATGAGCACAAATGTTGATATAGGTGATTGTACGACTCCAGAAGCTATTCCCATGTTAATGACTTCGCATTGCTACTATATAGGGATCCTACATTGACTTAGGCAAGAAAAAAAAAGAGGAAACGGTTCGCGAACAGTGGAATAACGCTGCTCGTCGTCGCAGACAGCGAGCGGACAAAGGTTGCTTGCGTCCGTCGTGCCGCTTTTGGCAACGGAACATGATGGGAACACATTCATGAAAGGGCGGCCTTCCCAATGCGGACTGCCAACGAGGGCGGGAGGGTACCGCAGAATAGGTCTACCAGAGGGAGGAGGTGTCCCTACATAGAAGATAAGTATTCAACAATTAACTACTAAGTGAGGACCTGTCAACCTACATAGTCCTCCCGGGTCACTCGATCACTGTGCTGTGGAGGCAAACGTACAGAGTAGTGTTGCCGCAGCTTGGCTCAGCTCAGCTTGAGCTGTGAGCTGAGCTGAGCTGGATGAGCCAGAGCTTGAGCCGAAAATGGAAATTTTTAGTTACAAGAAAGATTGTCCCATATAAACAGCACAATATTGTTAGTGGAACTTCAAATATAGTGTGCCACAAAAAATCAGAGTATTTCATCGACTTTCCATGTCGTACTGCAATAGTTTTACTTGTCGGTAGTCAGATAGATAACTGATGGTGACTCTGTCACACATAAAATTAAAACGACCACCAACCTGCTATAACTGATGGAGAACCAAGTAACATGGCGCCTACACATAAATGGTAAAGCAGGAAATGTGTCTTTCCCAGAAATTCGAATTAAATGTCTCTGGAAACAGAGAAAATCCCATGTTTCCCAATTTGGTATACTGTACTATTTCGACCAAGTGTTCACGATTTTGGAAAGAAAAAATGGGCCGAGATGGCCGATAAATTTTCTTTTTATTTAAGACTAATAAAAAAAAAAAAAAGTTTTTTTTCGTTGTGACGCGTGACGTGAACACTTGGTCGAAATAGTACAGTACGAGCCGTGGCTAAGCGGGCTTGAAGCCTGAGCTGCGGCAACACTGTGTTCATCCTTAATCAGGAATGACGGACCCGAAATAATGGCAAAAGTCAAAACAGCGTGAGAGTTTTATCCCAAAGGCGGGTTCCGTTAAAACAGTCGTTGCCCCCTCCACTCTGTTGACCCTGGACGCGTAGGTTCCAATTATCGAAGTGAGAATTACATTGCTCAATCTCAATGTTATGCTGAACGGCTGCATGAATACCATGTATTATAGTCTGAGCCATTCCATTTGTCAAGGCACTTCAAATCCCCCAAGCCCAAGTTACCTCGGGGACATAGCAAAATCTCCAGGACCTGGCTTCTGCGAATCTTTCTCACGAAAATGGATACCAATACCCTAAAATCTGAACATATTCACGAAGAAACATTGACGCTAGGACAGGATGTGCAAATCCCTGGCATCACATCTGATGACGAAGGCACCGAAAGCACAGAACAAGATACACTGGACAAGGTTTCCATCAAGCACGGTGAGCCTGGCCAAATTCTCTTTGACTTGTAATCAATCAACTTTGCATCGTAGGCATTCATATTTTGACTCTGTCCATCTCACGTGAAGCTATGAGCTACTCTCCCCCTTCATATTCCCCTTCAAGCGTTGTGCCAGTTACACGTACCGATATCCTTGCTCAGGTAAATGAGTGGTTGGAGGACCAACGAAATTCTTCGAGCATTCTCTGGCTCTATGGTCCTCCCAAGGCTGGAAAATCGATTTCGGCCCAGACGACAGCAGAGCTGTGCCGTGCCAACAATCAACTCGGAGTGACCTTTTTCTTTCATAGAGGAGGAGGAATCGAAGAAGATCAGACTCATTTCCTCTTTGCCACCCTCGCATACCAGCTCGCTTACAATATTCCAGGCCTACTCGAACCAATCAACCGAATCATGTGTCTCGACCCCACTTTACCGACCAAGTCGATGATTACCCAGTTCCAGTCCCTGATCGTTGAAGCTTTCGCACAATATACCCCATCTCCCACTGCTCCCACGCCTATAATCATCCTCGATCGTTTAAATGAATGCCCAAATCAGGAGTCCCAGATGGAGATATTGCACATCATCACACGATCCACGGCAGAACTAAAGCTTCCCCTTCGTTATGTCATCACGAGTCATCCAGAACCTCACCTCTGTGACGCTTTCACGAGCGAACCTCTTTACGAGGTTACCCACAGTATCTTTATTGACGACCAATATGATTCAACGAATCACGATCCTTCGTCGCGATCCGAATCTCAGCAAGAACGTCATTCATTACCATTCTTTCATAGATCTGTTAATTCTCCCCTAGAGCGAAAACATATTCATTACCGCCGTAGGCCGTATTCCATTCGTGATTTTCCCCAACTTGTGTCCTTTCAAAACAGTAACGGTAACGCGGAAGCTTATTCACGCTCACTACTGCTTTCTGGGAATGGGTTTCCGGTATGGTACCCTGGAGGTGACCTAGGAAAGTCGGTTGAAAAAGGGTTCAGCATCGGAGACGCTGGGCTGTCGAAGGCAATGCCGCAGCAGCCTTGGGTTGAAGGTCATCCGGCTGCTTTGAGCGATGATGAAAGTCGCTCAGGTCACAAAGAGAAGGAGAGTGTCCGATTGTCAGCACAGCCGAGCTCCGGCCGCCAGGATGGGCGAGTCAGGGGAACAGACGAGGACTATGTAGCCAGCGATGCAGGTGGTGGAATATCACGTCATCTAAGCGACAGCCGAAGTCGTTCGGGCAACAAAGAGAAGGAGAGCGTCCTATTTTCAATACAGCCATGTTCCCGCCGCCCAGATCCACGGGGGAGAGAAGTGGACACGGACTTTGTGGTTGGAATTCATCGTGGCGAAACTGGTGGTGCTATCTCTCATCCAAGCGACAGCCAAAGTCGCTCGGGCAACAAAGAGAAGGAGATCTCCCGATCGTTAGAGCAGCAGAGCTCGAGCGGTTCAGATCCACGACTCAGGGAAAGAGACGCGGACTATGGAACCGGCGGTCAGGGTTCGGTTGGAGGTTATCGAGGTGAAGCAAGTGGTGGAGCCTCGTGTCCACCACAGCCATGGATAGGGAAGCTTGCGCCTGTACTCTCGCCGAGTCCCACGCAGCAACCCAGTGGGAGACTACCTGATTATACGTCTGGCAGTTCAAACAAGATTCCTTACGCAGAACAAGATAATCGTGGTTCAACTTCCCCAACCGCAATGATGCGCACTTCCGAATACTCTTCCAGATCTCCTCCCAACCCGACGACCTCGGTTCCTCGACGTCAAGAAGAAAATAGCCCTCCGTATGATACTCGGGGATCGTGTTGGCGGAGCAGCCAACCAGACCCCAGTCGTACGACACCCTACGGTGCATTTCCCCCGACAGGACAGCCTCAGCACGAAGCCCAGTACTCTCATCCTCTTCAAGTTCGAGGTTCATTGGACTCCCAGCGTTCGGAAAATTCTTTGGACGGAGCATGCTTGTGGTTGAAGATAAGTTTATCAGAAGCGCGATCCTTCACCACGACAAGCACGCGTCCTGACATGCAGAGAAGACTCACAGTGAGGATTTTTCTCTTTATTATACCTACATCATGTTGACGCGTTGATTTACCTACTCAGGGCATAGTAGAGGGGCAAGGATTATATCCTTGTCAGCAGACACTTTCCTACGATTCCCACGAGATTCAACCCTTAGGTGCGAGTCAACAACGTCGGGATTGCGTAAGACAAACTAAATGGATTCGCAATAGGAACTCCATTCCTTTCTCCGTTCCTCAAAGGAAAGGGTAACGAGGTAAGGAAAATTGCTCGGTGATACATGAACGCGCTTCAAATCTTTAAACTTCTCAGAACCTGGGTTTGAGCAAAAATGGTGATGGCCATACACAGTTATACATGCGCTCAAACATCATTAATATTGACCCGGACACAATTGCGTTCTGGTTCCCGGCGCCGACCCTCTTCTCGCCTAGTGGTGGACGCCGTGGGGTTCAACCTGGGGATCTTGGTTACTTCGACGATTCAGGCGAATTCCACCCCATATTTAACATTTTTCATTCTTATGAGCAGAACATTGCGGAAGGTGCTCGTCCCCCCTGCCAACCCTACCAACACCTCCATATCGATAGGAATTCGATCCGGCAGGTTGATATTCAGAGACAACAAACATATACAAGTTCTAATATCGAGAAACGAGGCGAGGGTGCTCCACATAACCAAAAGTGCGTAGGGCTGAACTTCGCGTGTTCCCCATGAGATGACCTTCCATGTTGTGTAGCTCCTATCAATTCCGGACGTACAAACAATCGGGGAGAAGTGGAGCGATCATTGTTTTACCACACGGCGGAAGCTCCTCTTGTATTCGTAATGCTTATTTCCACCTTCCTGAAGTCAAATGCCATTTCCGCGAGCACGCACCGTCTTGGTATCAGCACGCTCTACACTACATGCCCAAGAAGACCAATGGTTCCCTCGTCTTCGTGCGTGCAACTCACTGTGCAAGGAGTTGGGGAATCGCTGCCTTTGCATCGAAACGGGATATCCGAGAACCCTTGACTGCAACACTCATGTCCGATCCCACGAACGAATACCAACAAATGTGGCAAACGAACGATAGCAAATGGAAGACGAGCACTGGGCCTTCTTCCGAGGAACTTAGAGAATTAGGAGGCAGAGAACCACCACTCAACCAATGCATCGGGGTCGTCATTTCCTCTCTTCGACTCGATGATGCCACATGGCAGGCCAATTTTGGATCCCTTTCGAACCCGTCTGGTCGTAGGGGAGGCTGGGGTCTGCGTCGTGTAATGTCGCGAGATTCGTGGAGGACTATCCACGTTGACAATTCGGGAAAGAGGAGATTACTGGATTCTGTCATGGGGAGGCCGACGGAGATGCGGCATGCAAGCTATGCGAGTGATGGTATGTTTCTTTCAGACGGATTCTCCGACGTTTCTTCGATTTATATTGACGCACGGCCCCAGATTATACCCTTGTGCCTCAAGGGCCTTAACGAGATTCGTTTTCTCCTTTCATGAGTTCAATTGGCGACTTTTCCCGATCTGAAAGGAGTCCAACCAGATGTTCAATAGTTTTCTACTCTGTTTTATGTACTTTTTATTTACGGCACTTCTCACTATGCGAACCATGGAGCCCGGTTCTTTACGCGATCACACCTACGGAGACCTACGGCCTCTAATTAGAACTGACCAATGATCGATTGACCCGGTTAACGGAAGTACTTTAACGGGTCCTTTCCTAGTTCATGCAATTGCCTTAAGCTTCTAAGAGGCCGATTTCGCATGGTCTTTTATATCTTTTGGTGTCTTGCGGTCTTTCCAAAGACGGCCAAAGGCGTCTGAAAGTGCTGAAAGTTTTACTGATGTGCATACCCCTGGGCAGCGTAGATCCAGATAGACTTTGTTGATGAAGCCCGAAGGTATGGCCTCATCACTGATTCCTGGTATACCTCATACACCCCTTCTAATACTACCAAAATCAAAAGGCGCTCACTTTTAAAGCTTGGAAAAATGTTTAAGTGGTGTATATCACTAGTTAATATTGATCTGATAGGCTCACAACAAATCAGATGATTGAGGGAGGTATCAAGCTAGGGTACATTCCATACCCATAAAAAAGAACAGATAGAGGCCCATATATATATGTCCTAGTATTTATGGGCAATTAATATAGGTACAGGTATCTTTGGAATGAGTAGGTGGAGGCACGAAGCTGGCGTATATTACATTTACACAATACATATGTTCTGGCTATCCCAAAGCCTTTCCCCTGTACCCCCATGGTCACATATAGTTAATATAAATTTAAAAGGCTTTTATTGGATCCAATGGTATCTATACAGCTGGCTATGGGTGATGCTGATGAGCGTAAATGTTGATATAGGTGGTTGTGCGATTCCAGAAGCTGTTCCTATGTTGATGACTTCGCATTACTACTATATAGGCATCTTATGTTGACTTAGGCAAGAAAAATTAAAGGAAACGGTTCGGGAACAGTGGAATAACGTTGCACATCGTCGCAGACAGTGAGTGGACAAAAGGTCGCACGCGTTCACGACAGAGGCAAACGGCATCCACATTTGGCAACGGGACGTGGGAACACACCCATGAAGGGACGGCCTTCCCAATGCGGACTGACAGGGACCCTGAGAAGTGCGGGAGGGTGGGATGGGTCCAACTGAGGGAGGAGTTTCTGAGTCCTTAAGTAGAAGACCAGTCAAGTTCAACAATTATGTAACTGAACTAGAGGAGGACTTGTCAAAGTCCTTCCCTTAGACCGGGTTAATCGATCACTGACCAAGAGACCGTAGGTGTGATCGCGTGAAGAACCATGGTCAGGTCCATGAATTGAGAGGTGCCCGTGGTTCACAGTGTGAGAAATGCCATAAATCAAAAGCCGATGCAAGTACATAAGTGATAAAACACCACATTGCAGAGTAGAAAACTATTGAACATCTGGTTGAAATATTTTTGAGATCGGGATAAAGTGCTAAAATTCATGTAAAGAAAAAAAAATTCCGTTAAGGTTCTTGGGTGTAATCTTGGGCAGTGCGTCAATATAAAATGAAGAAAGGTCAGGAGATCTATTGAAAGAAATGTACCACCATCACCCCCATAGCTTGTATTTCGCAAGTCTACCTGCCTCCCTCGGATAAAATCCAGTAATTTCTTCCCGAATTTAGGGTTGCACTCTCACTGCTGTGGTGGGACTGTTTGAGGGGGGGTTCAAAATCGCTTTGGCAAAATCTTAAAATCACAATTTACGGTCACGTTTTCTCCTTATAAGTTATAAGGCCATCCACGTGACCTGGGTAAAATCAACCGTTGCGGAGGAGGCAAATTGACTGTTGACAGCAGATTGTAAAGTTACGCGATCCCACTGTCTGGAATGGCAAAATGTGACTTGGCAAAATTCAAACAACCTACTGCAACATTTTGCCTCCTCGTCAAAATACTCCGGCCCGGCACCGGGCAGGGCTGTCAACTATTTTGGCACCCATCGACAGACAATGCGGAGTTCAAATAATCCCATCAATGCAAGCGAATCGCCCCCAACTTTGAACCTCCCTAATAACCGAACTAAGGAAGAACCTGTCAAAGTCCTCCCAGGACAATCGATAACTGGCTAGGGACATGAAGTGGCGACCGCAGGCGCGCAAGCCTGGAGGCAAACGTGCGGTTATAGGCTGTGTTCCTCAATTAGGTATTGAGTACCCGATATAATGGCAAACCTTGGCAGCCCCACAAACACCGTGAGAGTTCGTTGGATAAAGGCAGGTGCCGTTGAAGACGTGCTTGCTTCCCTCCACTCTGTTTACCCTGGACCATCAGATTCCAAACTATCGAAGTGAGAATTACATTGCTCAACCTTAATGATACGCTGAACCGTTACACGAGTACCCTAGATCACTGGCTGAGCCATTCCATTCATCACGGCGCTTACTTCGAATCCCCCAAGCCCAAGTTTACCTCGGGGACGAAGCAAAATCTCCAGGACAGGGCATCTGTGTATCTTTCTCAAGGAAATGGATACCAATATCCTAAAATCTGAACATATTCACGAAGAAACATCGGCGCTGGGACAGGATGTGCAAATCGCTGGCGGCACATCTGATGACGATGGCACTGAAAGCGCAGAACAAGATCCATTGGGCGCACTGGGCAAGGTTTCCATGGAGCACGGTGAGCCTGGTCAAATTCTCTTTCGCTTGTCATCGATCAATTTTGCGTCGTAGGCATTCACATTTTGACCCTGTCCATCTCACTTGGCGCCATGGGTTACTCTCCCCCTTCATATCCCCCTTCAAGCATTGTTCCAGTTACACGTGCCGACATCCTTGCTCAGATACAAGAGTGGTTGGAGGATCGACGAAATTCTTCGAGCATTCTCTGGCTCTATGGTCCTCCCAAGGCTGGAAAATCCATTTCTGCCCAGACGACAGCAGAGCTGTGCCGTGCCAACAAACAACTTGGAGGAACTTTTTTCTTTCGTAGGGACGGAATCGAAGAAGATCAAACACATTTCCTCTTTGCTACCCTCGCATACCAGCTCGCTTACAATATTCCAGGCCTACTTGAACCAATCAATCGGATTATGTGTCTCGACCCCACTTTACCGACCAAGTCGATGGTAACCCAGTTCCAGTCTCTGATCGTTGAAGCTTTCGCACATTATATCCCATCTCCCACTGCTCCTATACATATAATCATCCTCGATCGTTTAGATGAATGTCCAAATCAGGAGTCTCAACTGGAGATATTGCACATCATCGCACGATCCACGGCAGAACTAAAGCTTCCCCTTCGTTACATCATCACGAGTCGTCCAGAACCTCACCTCCTTGACGCTTTCAAGAGCGATCCTCTTTACGAGGTTACCCGCAGCATTTCTATTGACGACCAATACGATTCAACGAATCACGATCCTTCGTCGCAATCCGATCCTCAGCAGGAACACCATTCATCGCCATTGCTTCGTGCATTTGTTCGTTCTCCCCTAGATATTCAGCGCCATAGGCCGTATTCCGTCCGTGGATTTCCCAAACTTGTGTCCGTTCAAAGCAGTAACGGCAACGCGGAAGCCTATTCACGCTCACTACTGCTTTCTGGGAATGGGTTTCCGGTATGGTACCCTGGAGGTGACCTAGGAAAGTCGGTTGAATATCTACAAAAAGGCCTCAGCATCGGAGACGTCGGCATTCTAGACAGAGAAGGAATATTCGACTTTTGGTTCAATATTTTCCTCCCACTTGACGATCCCATCCATTCTCACTCGGTTCCACGTGAATTCCAGCCCATTCAACCCCCTCCGATATCGTCTGAAATTGCCTATTTACCGGATTACTTTAAACGTGGGGATGTGGTCACAAGCAAAGGCGTCAAGGTGACTATACATGCCAAAGATCCTCTGTCAGGTTGTTTATCTATCGTAAACTTCGACACTAATATTTTTTGTTTCTTTTCTCTAGGGATATTTCATTCAATTC
>Ga0307517_10015628_pt1 | contig 10067 bp, 2 predicted proteins | sample 23_EM_MG_FD_194515 | JGI IMG/M metagenome (GOLD analysis project Ga0307517, IMG submission 194515) | Populus trichocarpa ectomycorrhiza microbial communities from riparian zone in the Pacific Northwest, United States - 23_EM | ecosystem: Host-associated > Plants > Roots > Unclassified | place...
TGTGTGCTTGTGACCAAGGTTTGTTCTCTTGATAATTTTCTGATTTTATTAAATTTTGTTTGATAGTTTTCTGTTTTCTTTTGCTTTAGCCTAGATAACGTCCAAATCCCCTCCAAATTGCATATCATCTAGCATAAAAATCTGACTTGAATCTTCCTCGTGGGATCGACCCCTTGCTTGCTCTATATTATCTTATGTGTTGTGTTTGAAGCTAGGGTAATTAATTTGTGCGATCGCGACATCGCAACAATGATACATTTTTTTTTATAAAAAAAACTCATGATTTGGGTGTATAGATACACTTAATCACTAGGCAAAATCCAGATCCCATCATTGGCCATAAGCCAACAATGCAAAGGTGTCGCACCGTGCCATGTAAGTTCTATCCACTCAAAAGATAGAGCTTGACTTAGCAATTAAAAACAAGGTTTGACAACACACAATCCCACTCTAGGCCATACAAAGCTAGCCATGCAAGACCATATCATTATAGGCCATAAAAAACCAACCATTCTAGGCTAACTCTAGGCCATAAATTGTTTTTTTTTCAATACATTTTTCTTTATATATTTCTTTTACACACACCACTCCCTTTTTAAATTTGCTGACTTAATCAACGGAAAGTCATTTGTTCCAATAGGGGACTTGTTTTATAGGAAAGCTCGTGGACTCGCGGTCAAGCCTAGTTACACTAACAGTCGGGGATAGAGCCATGGAAAATCCAATTTCTGTCTGAAGTTTTTATAATTTCATTAGCGGCACGGTCTATAAGGAACTAAACAAAAGCTAGTTTATTCCCTCTCAATCATCATACTTTCCCACGACTAACAAAACTTTAGGACATGAAAAAATAATTGATCTTCCTGCCACATAAAATACAACTCCTTAAGCTCTCTAACAACTATCTCATTAATTGCAAATGCTCAATAATATTCTTCTAGACATGCAAGAATAGCCTCGCACTTTTCCATTCCATCAATAGAAAATACAACATATAGCTTCATTGTGTGCACTAAAGGTCATAGAAAGCTCTAGTTTGATAAAATTTCGGGAAAATAACTTTTGAAGTACACTCGATACTCCTACTTTATGAAGAAGTCGTAGTTTCTATAAAAAAAACACTCATCTAAATCCTATCCACTAGCATGACTATCTCCATCAATAATGCTCCTCAACAAAAAGACTCAGACACGAGATAACATCAATGATTGTATGGCATTCTAAGAATGAACACCATTTCCACCATAATAGAGACTTTCAACTCTATCACAAAGTGTTACACACTCATCTCTTCAAAGATCGTGTCACCGCGAAGGCCAACTTTGACAATTATGATGGTCTTACATATCCTAAAAGGCATATCCAAAGTGGCACAAACATCCTAAACCTTGTCGCACAAAAGTGTAATACCATGTAAAAAGTTATCCCAATAATATTTCATGGATCTACTAGTTTATGGTATCATAGCTTGAACCCAACTTTATCATTAGCTTTTATGATTTGTATGTTAAGCTCATCTTTTATTTCAGCACTAGCATTCCAGCTAAAAAGAGTACAACCAAGCTTTTTCACATCATTTAATAACAAAATGAAAGCATCAAAGTTTATCTTTAGATACTCAACAAGAAAATGTTATACATGAAAAATCCACTAAAAGCAATTACCACTAAGGACTTGATTAGTGGAGTCTACAACTACTCATTATAGGAACACTTGTAATCATTTTTAATAGGACTTTATATATAGATAATCATATTCGAGTAGAAGAAAAAAGTGTCACCAGACAGGGACAACCTCATTTTTAAAAATTAGAATCTCTACACTGTCATTAATCTTCTACTAAGGCATCATCCAAAAGAAGCACCAAGGGATGCATTTGTAATTGCCTAATATTTTTTGAGCTCCTAACCACTAACATATTTACTGCTATTTTATACGGTATCCACCTCCAATAAAAAGTGGCACAAACACAAGAAATCCTAACAAGTTTTGTCACTTTTATTGTGACCACAATCATGACACTGAAGAATATCATGCCCTAAAAAATGATATTGAAAAATTGATCTCTAGAGGATACCTTTAACAATTTATAAAGAAGAAGATGTAACATAAACAAAAATTAAAAAGTCTTTGTCATGTACTACCCAAAATCATATAATTTTCAAAATTATATCTCTATCTTTTGAAATTTTTAAATGAAAATAGTAACTTCTTTTTTCTTAAGTGACAATGAAAAGTCTATATAGCAAGATCTCTATGACTCCATTAAAATCTCCATGACTCCATGAAAATCTCCATTACAAGATCTTCATGTCTTTAAACGTATCTCCATGAAAAATCTTCATGACGAGATATCCATATCTCAATTAAAATCTCCATGACTCCATAAAAAATCTTCATAGATGAGATCTTTATGTCTCCATTGACATCTCTATACATGACTCCATGAAAAATTTTCATCGGGGATCTTTATTCAAATCTCTACATCTTCATACAACATTTTCTTATATAGTACTTTTATGATCACAAAGCATTTTTTTTTCTAGATAATAATGTTCTGGAATGGAAATTGATAAAATCATCTCTCCTTTGTAGAAAAACTCTCATGTTAACAAAAGCCATAAAAATAAAACATTTATTTTTCATGAAGGCACAGTTACAAAGGCATAACCACAATGAAAACATTTTTCATACATACTTAGGCACAAAGGTAATGTTTATATAACGAGTATTTTACTCTTACACTTTTATTGGTTAAAGTCTTTGAAACATGATTGTTTAAAAGTCTTGGAGGGGAAAATGATAATACTTAATTTTTTTTAAAAAAAATATCTAGTTGCCAAAACTGTCACAATTTTCAACCCAATACCGACATCAATCCCAGTTTGTCCAATCTTACCCCGATATACCTTTCTATAAATTTTCTCGGGTTTTCTAGAGTCCCTCGCTATGCGCACAATCTTTTCATGAACACTTTTTTTTTAATACATACAGAACTTTTCCTATGCAGAGTAGACACCATTTTATATGTCAATGATACTACTCATCATCAATAGCACACATGAAACAAACAACCAAGGAATAACACAATAACCAACGAGCAACCACGGCTCAGCTGTGGCAGCACAGAAATTTCTTCACTAATGATACGTCTCATTCTCTATGGAAAAAATCCAAGATCTAGGTGTATAAATACACCTAGTCAATATGCAAAATCAATCTCCCGTCATTTGCCATAAGCTAGCCATGCAAATGTGTCAGACCATGCCATACAAGTTTTAGCCATACAAAAGATAGAGCTCGACTTAGCCATTGAAAGTCAGGCCTAGCAACACACAATTCCACTTTAGATCGTACAAAACCAGCTATGCAAGACCATGTCATTCTAGAAAATAAAATCTAGTCATTTAAGACCATGCTATACGAAGTCATTCATACAAGGTCATGTCATTTTAGGCCAGCTTTAGGCTATAAACTCTTTCTCTTTATACATTTTTATTTGTACATTGTTTTTCATACTCACCACATCCATCTTGCGCTTATTGACTTAATTATCGGAGGATCTCTTATTTCAACCAGGGACTTGTTTTGCATGAAAACTCATGGACTCGTGGTCAAGCTCAATCACACCAACATCCCCAAATATAACTATAAAAAATCCAATTTCTATATGAAATATTCCTGATTTCATCAATTATATAATTTAAGGTTTATTCAACCTCTAAACGAAGTAGAAAAACAAGGCAATATTAAGGGACTTAATTATTAGATATGGGCATTATTGCCTTAATCATGCATTAGCATAATTTCATTAGGCTTATTAAGGGACTTAAGTACTTTGTTTTTTTAATGAGATTATAGTTTATGTTTTCAATATCAACAAATGATCTTTTTCTGTAGCCTTTTTTGTGATATCCCACATCGGAAGCGAGCGTCCAGAGCCAGGGCCTTATTAGTGGTGCTGGTTGCTAACATGTTGTACGTGTTTTGGGGCCATGCGTGGCTGCCAAGAACAAAATCGTGAGGGGGACCTCGGTAGAAGCCCTGGAAATGGGTGGACTGGGAGGCCCAAAGCGGACAATATACAGCATGTTGGGCCAGGCCGTTACATTTGGTATCAGAGCCGAGGACGGCTCGTCTTAAGGTGGGGGGATTGTGATATCCCACATCGGAAGTGAGCGTCCAGAGTCAGGGCCTTATTAGTGGTGATGGTTGCTAACATGTTGTACACGTTTTGAGGTCATGCGTGGCTGCCAAGAACAAAATCGTGAGGGGGACCTGGGTCGAAGCCCTGGAAATGGGTGGACTAGGAGGCCCAAAACGAACAATATACAGCATGTTGAGCCAGGCCGTTACATTTTTTTTCATAAATTTTTTCCTATCTTTATTGCATATCCTATCATCATTTGATTAAGTAAAAGAAATATTCCAAAGGTTTCTTTGCAACAATGCACAAGCAGTGTGTTTTGCTTATTTTTTAAAATATATTTACATCAAAATTATCAAAACATTGTTTTTTTTAATTTAAGTTTTCTTTTATGATTTTATAAGTTGTTGTCTATCAAATAAATATTTTGGTTAAAAAAGTACCAAAATAAAAGATGTGGGTTAATAATTGAAGGGATTTTGGTTAAAAAGATACTTTTTTTTTTATCTTTATTTCAATATATATATATATATATATATATATATATATATATATATATATAGAGAGAGAGAGAGAGATATAAATAAGTAAAGAAAAAACTTGAATGAAATTCAAATTGTTAATTTTCTTAAACAAAATTTATCGGCATATAATTACATAAAAAGATTTATTGTGCCATGCAACATGAGATTAAATGTCTTAATTTACATTTCTCTTTTAGTTTTCCAGTTAAAAAAAAAGATCTCTTTAAAAAAAACTTAAACTTGTAATTTTCATAATGTTGTTTATTGCATATACCACTAATGAACAATACTATGCCAAGAGAAAATTATTGATTTTATTAAAATGACGTGTCTATATATATTATCACCCTATTTAACTTGTTTTTTTTAATTTAAGAATTACTTTCATAAAAAATATGTTCACATCTTATGTAAGTTTAAGAAATTATAAATTATTTAGTTTTTAAAAAATACATTTGTTTACATATATTTAGTATAGTCTTTATTGATATTTTATATATCAAAAGCATGCATAACAATAAAATATAACCAAATCCTATTAACCTGCTTTAAATATTTATAAGCATTACATTGTAACTAGTACAACATAATTGTACAACATATTTTCTTAAACCTTTTTTAGACCATAAAAAACAATTATAATTATAAGCACAAATTGTTTTATCAACTTAAGAAACCCACTTCAAGCTTCAAACCAATTGGTGACCCGTTGGTTTATACTTCAAGCTTCTGTGGAAATTTCTAATCCATCAATTTGCAACTAAAGCTAGCATAAGTATATATCCAAGCTTGGTGACCCGTTGTTTATACATAACGATTAAAAAAAAATCAACAGAAATAATTATAAGAAAAACTAAAAAGAAATAATTATTTCAGATAATAATTATAAGGGAAAGTGATGAGGTCCGATTTTATCTCATGGGTTTGAAGGTCAAGTCAAGGCTTGAGATAAGATTATTACTGTCCTGGTTCTGACAATCTAATCTATCTTTTCTTGATGAAATAGCTGATAGATTATTCTCAATACCCACAAAAGGTTCCCTCCTTAGAGTTTTGGGATTCTCTGATGATTATGTCAATATCATAGAGAGAAAAATAATCTTATTTTAAAAGAAAGCCCTAGAAATAGATTTATATTATTTGTATTAGAGAATCAAACCTCATTAGTGGTGGTTACATTGGTTTCTTTTATAGCTCCAGAGATCCCCTCTTTCATGAAAGGGGTAAGGTTCATATATCAGGCAAATATCTTTCACTTGCCATGATGAAATATTTCTGACTCATTAGAGTAAAATATCTCTGATTGTGGGTCTAGTGGTTCGCCAGAACCACACACAAGCCTGGGCTCGTCGCTTGGTAGAGCCCAATAATGATAGGCCTGACATTTTGTCAGACCCACACAAGCCTAGACTTAGCATTTGGTTGAATCTGGAGATGATGGGTTTGCTAGTTTGCTAGACCCATACCTATTTGAACTCAACACTTGGTTGAGCCCATTAATGATGGGTTATTAGCCTAAACTTTGTTTATTTATTCATAAAGGAAGGATTTAGAAAAAACAAAAAATATTAATCCGTCAGAAAGTAATTAAATAGACATGCAAATCCATATAAAAAGGAATGAAAATAAAATTTAATAAAAGAGTAAAGTGTGAGAGCTTAAGTAAAATTAAAAATAGAAATGTAATAATTATACTAAATATTAAAATGTGTGGGATATTCATTGCATATGCTAGCACTGTTCACGCACACACAGATCATTATGGATGACCCTGGTCATTTTTTGACAATTCATTTTGGTCATCAAACTTTTATTTTAGGCAATTTGATCCAAATTTAAGGCTGATCTCTTCTGATTTCTTAGTCAATGGTGGGATTGGAAGAATAGGTACCAAAATAAAAAAAGGTGTCAAACATGGGTGGTGTTCTAGAAGTTTTAGGAAAAATACACTTTGGTCCTCTAACTTTTAAAATAATGCAAATTATATGATTTTGGTGCCTCAATTTTTTTCAAATTCAATTTTTGTACAAAAATTTATTTTTATTAGTTTTTAGTCCATAGTTGAGAGAGGAGAGAGAGAAGTCACTGAATTTTAATGGTAGAGAGAGAAAAATATCATTGACACCGATTTATACCATCGAAACGATCAATGTTTGTGTCAAATGGTTCCATTTGATGAAGGGAATTCATATTAAATGTTTTTTCTACCTTTAAAGTTCATGACAAAACATATTTAAGTTCGGTTTGATATTTAGTTTCGAGTTGATTTTGGTTTTTTGGGTGATTTTTTGATGTGCTAATGTAAAATAATTTTAAAAAAATAAAAAAAATATTATTTTAATGTATTTTCAATTAAAAAATACTTAAAAAAACAATAATGTATTTTCAATTAAAAAATACTTAAAAAAACAATCTTTATCATACAATCACACAGTGATCTAAGTAAGCAATCAAAACTATTATTCCATGGAACCAAGTTATTATTGTAACTAATTTCGGTAATGAGGAGAGCAGCTGGCATAGCTACCACATGCCTTGAGACCATGAACTCGTCATGTTTTTTTGAATTTCCAATTAATGTTGTGTTGCCCCCAAAAGAAGCTACATTAATTGCAACTCCCACTCCTCTACCTCCTCCTCCTCCTCCTCCTTCTTTTTTATAACCCGTACCGCCCCTTAATATTTTTCAGATCTAGAAATACCCTCTCCCCTGGATGGTTAGAAATCAAACCGGAATCCGATGAAACGCCTACCGACATTTCTTATTTAACAACATAAAAATTGCTAAACTCATAATTTCCTCTTGTGTTATCCTTGATTTTTCACTTTAGCCCCTGTGTTATTAATTAATTTTACTAAACCAATACTATACGAAGTCAAATAAGGCCTCCTAAATCAATTATTAAGATCTTGAGGGACTGATATTTTAGTGAGTCGTGAACTATATATCTACTTGATCCTTTCCTATTTGTACATATTTATGGCACATTAGATATTGCCTAAATTCATGTATATATTAATTAAACACATTTATTTATATATATTTGAATAAAATAAGATTGTTAAGAAAATATTTTTAATTTTAGATAAAAATCTTGAATTTATCCATATGCTTGTGTCACCCTATTCATATCTATCCCTATATTTTTAATTTGGTCAATTTATTTTTATATTCTCCAAATTTTTTAATTTGGTCAATTTATTAACTCAATAGCTAGCTAGCTTCTATCAAGTCTCAATATTAACTATGCATGCTAATTAAGTACCATTATTAAATAATCTTCATTTATGGGACGGCTTTTAATTATGATTTATTCCACCAAATAAATTGTCTTGCAAGATATATGAAAATATTTTTTAATAAAAACTTGAGAAAATAAGAATTCCCATGAGTAAACCATTTATTTTATTTTTACCAATTTGGCTTGGTTTCTTTTTTTAATATTGATTTCTGCCAACTTTCACTAGAAATATTCAACCTGCATCCTTTATCTTTAAGGAACCTCTAAGAAGTGACCTTCTTTATTATTTTAGTTTATTGATCTTTTATTATTTTTTTGTTTAATAATATGTATAAGATCACAACCGACATGATTTATCTATTGTTAATATGTCCTTAAAACAATTTCTTTGGTGATATATGTCCTACGTACATTGGTTAATTAAGAGGTTTTATCTTAACATTATGGCGCGGGTTTCTATTTCAAAAAATTAATAATATTTATCCAATTAAAAAAATATTAAAAAAAAATTAGGTGTAGGTGTATAATCCATTTTTATTTATTTAATTTATATAAGAGATTCATCACAATAAATGAAAACTAAATTATTTTTATAAGAAAATAAAAAATAACGTGTTTTTAGCATAAAAAAATATTTAGCTCTCGTTTTGATGTGTTGATATAAAAAATAATTTTTAAAAAAATATTATTTTAATATATTTTCAAATAAAAAATATTTTAAAAAACAATCATTATTATATTCTTAAACACTCCCACATAAAAAAAACATGTTCATGAACAACGAGGTGAACATGCATTTCTTTTTTTATAAACAGTAACCCCACCCATTTATTTTAGTATTTTAATTAATTATTAATTGTTAATTAAAACCTTTTAATGATGAAGGAATGCAAATTTCCTCTATAATGGGACCAACCGAACAATATCTTTCTCTTATCAAGATCTTAACGAACTGCAAAAGTGATTGAATTAGTTGAACCAAAACCCGATCCCAATATTACTTCTATATGGCAATATGTGGGAATGAGAATGGCCCCTTGAACACTGTCCATGCCCACATGACCTGTTTCAGAACTTGGATGGATGCCCGTGCTTGCTTTTAGATCAAACTGGAGCCGCATGCATAATGCTCTCTCTCTCTACACACTTATTTCAATTATTTTGTCATGGCAGGACCCGTGTATACAAATAATTGCGTGGTTTCACTTTCACGGAGGATACCGTTTGTCTTTATATAAAATAAAAAAATATTATTATTATTTTTATATATTTTTAAATAAAAAATACTTTAAAAACAATCGTTATACACTAATAGCCTTGAATGACATTAAAAAACCTTTTTGGATTTGAATAAGCAGCTGCTGCTCGTTTTAATTAAATTGCAGGAAAGAAGATAGATAGCGTTGCTGTGGTTATACTACTGTTCCGTGGATCGATCTTATTATGATGTGATCTGTCTCATGGCAATAACTCACATGTTATGTTCATGCCTAAAACCTGAAAATGATGGACCTAATTAACCTCTCCTCCATGAAAACTTGACCCATCGAGTTACTATTTTGTCTCTCCAGGAAGGCAACGTTCATGTTTTTACAGTAATATAAAATGAGAGAGAGAGAGAGCTTGCGTGGGCATGGTCAATTAATATACGTACAGGAGACTTGGTGCATGCCGACTAGCTGCCAACTACGGTGCATTTACTCCGTTGTATAGCACAATCATCCTGGACTAAACTAACCTTGTATCAATGTATCCTAGCTTACAAGAAAAATTAAGAAAAAAAATAATGAAAGAGATACTTTCATTACCTGGTGCACAGTCCAACAGATTATACACACATAATTCCGAGTAGTATGGCTCAACTGATCAGGCTCTAGATTTACTCTCTAGATCACTAGTTCAAGTCTCGCAAACCTCAAGGTCACTAGAGTTTTACATGGTTGTTAACTTCATGTTCGTGAGATTAGTCGACGTGTGCGCAAACTAATCTGGACAACCAAGTTAATAAAAAAATTAAAAGGTCAATCCTGTAATTAGGTGTCTACATGAAGCCCATACTCTAGCACCATTCCCTTATAAAATCCATCTGCCATAGTAATAGCATCACTCACGCTCTCTTACACTACTACAGCTAGCCACATGAAAGAGTTAGAA
>Ga0307517_10015629_pt1 | contig 10066 bp, 11 predicted proteins | sample 23_EM_MG_FD_194515 | JGI IMG/M metagenome (GOLD analysis project Ga0307517, IMG submission 194515) | Populus trichocarpa ectomycorrhiza microbial communities from riparian zone in the Pacific Northwest, United States - 23_EM | ecosystem: Host-associated > Plants > Roots > Unclassified | place...
GTGTTAGCACAGAAGTCATGTGCTCTCCCATTTTACATACAAATAGATACAAATGGTCTGTGCACATGTATAGTAGGTATATAAGCTGGTACACTTCCTGTACCTAAATACAAGTTCTTACAACTTACCAGCTAGTTAGTCGCTTAGCTACAGCCTCCAAACACCCAAGGTAAGAGTCCAAGTACTAGACAGTAATTACCCTGCACCACACCTTGTGTGTGTGTCCCCCATGCTGTCATCACCATGTGGAACATATCCATTAAATATTTCTGACAAGTCAAATTGAGATGGAATGAAGACTTAAGAATATAGAAATTGATGAAGAAATCATATATATTAATTGCATAGACTAAATACATAGAGTAATATAGTAGAGCTAAATAATGGATATACAAAGCTGTAGCAGGGGAGAGGGAGGGACTTACCTTCTACTCGTCGTTCTGTCATTGCATTTGCCACTGCCGCCGCCGTTAATTCCTCGCCACTGCCGTTGCCCCGCTGCCGTTGCTGTTGTGAGCCTGTCATTGCTGTCGTTAACCCGCCACCGCCTCCGCTTTGCACCTGCAGCATCCACCGTCCTCGTGGTGTGCTGGCTGCGTATGAGATGGGGGCTAGGGCGAAGGTCTGGGCGCTCGATGTGACGCATTCATGGGAGTGAGTTGGGGGGTCAGCGTTTGGGATATGGGCTTACCTTGGTCTTCCCTTCCTCTGTCCACTGGGGTTATCTGCGTTGGGCATCCCCTACGCCTTGTGGTGGGCATTTGGTCCCGTGTACACCGTTTTCTGGGCGTTCATGGTGCTGGTAGGCGTTCACATGGCATTGTGGGATTGGCGTTGGGAGGTGGCACAGGGTGATGTGGCGGCTGTGTTTTGCAGGTGGTCAGTGAGTGGGTGTGTAGCAGGCTGGGGATACGCACTAGGGGCTTAGACGGCAGGGGTAACCTCCTGCCGTCTCGTGTTGACCTGCTCCTGCCTGGTTGGGTCATCACCTCCTTGCTCCATTTCCACCGGGCGGTGCTTGCAGTCGTCATGGTGGTTGTTGGTGGTGGCGGTCGTCGAGGCAGGCGATGTGGCGGCCGTCGACATGGATGACGTGGCAGTGGTATGTTGTTGGTGCTGTCATTGTCGTTGGTGGGCCTGGCTTCATCGTCGGCGTTGCCATTGCCGTGGCTCCCTTCGTTGTTGTTGTTGCTGTCATCCATGTTGTCACTGTGGACGCCCATTGTTGTCGTTGCCGCGCACCGTGACGTGGCTCTAGCGTGCAACTGGGTTCTCATTAGCCAACGCGAAGGATGGAGGCGGCGGCATACTTACCTTGGGTCCTGGTGATGTTCCGAGTGGGAGGGTGGTGTGGGGGAGGAATGGTGGTAGTGGGAAGGATGAAAGCGACGTGGCAACAGGTTTCCGGATTTGGGACGCCGCAGGCCGCCGGACCGAAAGGTAGGCATATCTACAGTCGCGGACAAGCAAAGCCCACTAATTTGATATCTCAGCAAGGGAGGTATCTAGAGCCAGGATTTTTTCAGATTCTTGTTCCAATTTGCTAAATACGTCGAAAAACACACTTCCGAAGATTTTCCCACGAGAAATTGGGGCAGCCAAATTTTTGGACCTAAAAACTGCAACATTTGGGGTCAAAAACGGGCTGAAATGGACTGAAAATCTTCAAAAGTTTGCACTTGTATTGAAGTTCGGTTGGAAACTAATCAGAAATTACAAGTAAGGCACCAGAAAGCCTCTTCACAGCTTGTTTCACAGCATTTCTCACCCCTAGCAATCGAATGGCCGAATAATCCCTGAAGTAGTCGCGTGACTTCCATCACATCATACCTAGCCCGTCACCCAAATACCCAAATTAAGTCAATGTTTGGCATTTTTTTCCGTGAGAACCGCTCGATGACTTGCTTCGAAACTTGATGGACAGATTGCTCTCCATGAAAGGAAGCGATTGCACTATTTTCCATATTTTTCCCGGCACTTTTTGGGGGGTCCGCCATATTTTCAGGGACTATTTTCGTATATGGACATTTTCTCGACAACGGCTCATGAGACTTAGGTGAAAATTGGCCAGAAGCTTCCCTCAATGTATCTGCACGTTTTCCGGCCACTTTTTCGCCTGTCACTAAATTTCCATTTTTATTAGTGGGCTTTGCTTGTCCGCGACTGTAGCATTAGTTTGCACTAATGATAATGCCTTTGTGGCACAGTTGGCTTTAGTGTGACTGTGTCTTTGTCAGCACCTGGGTTCAATTCATGCATGTTGCATTTTTATTTTTCATTCAATGTATCAATATCACTATAAATACTACTGATGGTCTATTTAATTGTTTCTATAATTGTTTTTCATGTATTCTAATATTAGAAAATATCAGAATCCATGTGGAATCCATGTGGAATCCATATGGAATCCATGATTATTCTTTCATTCCATGTGGAATTGGATGGAATCCATGATTATTCTTTCATTCCATGTGGAATTGGATGGAATCCACATGGAATCCAGGTGTAACAGTAGTGGAATCTCTGTCATAGTTCCAGGTGGATTCCAGAGGGTCATTCCATATGGAATGGTGGAATCCATGTGGAATCCATAGTATTTCATATGGAATATAGATGGAATGAAATCACCAAAATGGCTGGGATTTCACCCAAAACATATTCCATATGGAATGGGTGGAATCCACCTGGAATGATATGGATTCCACATGGATTCCATGTGGAATGTGGGGGGAGGGTAAAGACCTCGCTATATTCCCTGACTGAGACTGCTGAAAAGAATTACAAGTATACTCACGACAGCAAGGTGGATCAGGCACCGTGCCCTAGACTTGACTTGAAGTCATGATCCGCGAAAGTCACTGTTCTTAGTATTTGTCAGTCATGGATGCATGCAATTAAATAACGTATATAAAGCAGTTCAAAATCAATCAAAATACCGACCATCTCGGAAGATGGCCTCTGTGACCTTTTACCTCGTGTATGTATAACCATAAGCACAGAAAAAGAGTCTGACACCAAATCTTGGCTCGTTTTAATCCCACAAATCCCGAAGACCGAGATATGCAACATTCTAGTAGGTATAACCCCTCCAAAAAAAAAAAAAACGCATTTATTTATACTAAAAACACTGGTGTACATCTTGGGAACGATGCCGAGACACGCGGATCCCACTGAGTTGGACAGCTATCTCCACTTAGACACGATAACTGCTCACGCCGCCTGACGCTGCATGCTTTCCGCGGTATGAAAGCATTTGGAAGCAGGGGAGGCTAGGATGATGCAGCTTGTCATAAATTCTGTACATGGGGTTTCGAAAATGGGTCAGCGGCCCGCTGGGCGCTCAAGGGAAGGCTCCTGCTCCGAGAAAGCCTTCAGTGCCATGAAAAGTTCATTGGAAATTTGAAACGCCAAATGTCCGGAATGTTATGTATCGCTGATGGATTTGAAACGCGCCATCTGTGAAGCGGCTTACTTAGTAGTGGGTCTTGACCGTTAAGGATTAGGACGAAACGTTGGCGGCTCCTAAGTCAGATTTCAAAGTTCAACGGACGCGTCTTTTGGCGAGAGAGAGAACGCTCGACTGTGCGGAAGGTTGGCGATGACGAGATAAATGTCAGTAATTATCTAATATCTGCCCTTGATTTCGGCCAACCTTGATGGTTCCTCGTGGTTCCGTCACTTTTTTTTTTCGGTTTCTGTGACCGGCATGGTGACATTCGCCCTGATTTGACCCTTGCACCTTGTCCGGAAAAAAACAAACATGGAGTGATTGCTGGTTGCTTGGCATGCTGTTCACACCGTCTGTTCAACGACGCCCACAATAAGGAGCCTCTGTCCTTGAATTTGTGACCAATTCCCTCTCTCAGTGGTGAGCATCTTCGTATAGACTTGCATCTAGATGCTCACAGCCTTTCAACGCCCACAGATTTCGTGGAACGGTGATTTGTATCGATATCACACGTTTCGCCTCTTGGCCATCACCTAAACTTAACACCACACTCTTTTGGATTTACACTCTTTTAACTACACCATTTCTCACACCGCTATGTTCACACCACCACCCTCCCCTCAACCGTCCGGCTCATGCTCATTCTCCAGTTCATCGGTGTCCTCTCAGGAGAGCATAGAAAGGTTCTCATCATCTCAAGATTCCAAGCGATGGATAGGTCGACGGTTTCGATGGGCTGTTATACTAGTGCCGCTGATTGTGGTTGTCGCCACTATGTGCGTCGGGTATTCGACGAGTCAGGAGTCATTTCGACCGCTATCATCGTTCTCGTGGCGTGAATTGAGCAGGCAGTCGAGCTGGCATGTCCATAAACGCAGTCCAGGACCCCAAATGCAGACCTCCTTATCAGATTCACCCTCCCAATCTGCATCACCAACAACCACCTCCGCGGCGGCGGCAAGCTCGTCACAAACCCCCATAATTGACCAGCCCGCGCCTATGATCCCAAGCGCGCCACCGACCCTGCCCACGCCGTTTCCTCAACCCTTTGATGGAAGCATCGCACAGAATTTCTCCAGCGTGTCATGCTCCAAATTCTTCGCCAATATGACCAGCTCCGCTCCCTTTCGTTCATGCCGGCCATTCTCGATGCTTTTCGGGAGTTCTACTCAATTTCTTAATGTACGATGGTCCATCTTTATGTCGTCAACGTTGTGCTCACTATCTGAAAGGCTCAAGTAAATCTGACTCTCATGAACTCGATAGTTTGGGGAACGTGTAACACCAACATCGCATACGGGCAATGTCAGGCGAACATGGGTTGGTTCGCAACGACACTGAAGACGGCATGTTCTCAGGAACTGAAGGCCCTGAACACTTTGGCCGTCAGTACTCTCATGGGTGCGTACTATTAAATTTTTAGTCGTGATGCAGGATACTGAGGCCAGTGTCTCGCAGGACTGCAAGCGTTCTCTGTCATGCATGATGTCGCTTGTCTCGCAGATCCCACCAGCAACACATATTGCTTTATCAACGCGGTTCGCCACCCAAATCCATCGGATTCCTACTATTACAACTTGCCAATTGGAACCAGACTACCAAAAACCTCGACGCCAACCTGCTCAGCGTGCTCGAAAAGCATCATGGGTATCTACTCGTCCGCGCTGAAGGACCCCGCGCAAAGACCACTACTGACGGGCCTACAGACGACGTATGAGCCCTCTGCGGCTTTATCGGTGCAGTTGTGCGGTGCTGTGTTCGCACAAACGAATGTTGTCAGCGCCGCCGTGCCAACGCTGGGCCGACCGTCCTGGATCTTATCAGGGACACTTGCAGCAATCTTCGCTTGGATGATTCTGTCATCGGCTTCATAACATCTAACCCCGTTCCATGGATTTTCTGCTTCCCCCCTTCTTTTCTTTATTTGCTTTCGGTTTCTTTCATGTCGCTTCATTTGGGATTATTGGGTTGTTGATCACGAAGTTTATCCTCGCGATTCACTTTACTATTCAAACTCGACTGCCGAAAGTTCGGGGATACAAAGTAATTTCCTTTTATTTGTATCGTTGTGTGCTGCGCTTTTTTTTAGCTTGCTGTATTTATTCATATCACTATTCCCTCTTCATGCCATCTCAATACCATTTTGCACTTGCATACATACATTATTTCATATCTTTCCCATGTTCAATATCCCCCTTCCACCCGACCTCTCCCGACCTGGACCAAACATAGACACGACGATCTCCGGATACTTGTTCCCACCTTCGCGCCGGCCACCGAAACGATATACGATCTCAACTCCCCGCTTGCACCTACGGGCCGTCAATTCCATGGCGTTCTCGGTGATTTACCTCCGGACCACATCATACCCGCTTCCATCAGTCGTCGGATGCCCCATGGGATGCCGCATTATCACAGGGAGCGGCCATATTTTATAACTAATATAGCTACCCGAACATTTCCACGCGATGTGTCATGCATTCGACTGGGGGTTGTCGCTCGACAGCCTGTGCATTGGCCCCTCGAATTCCCATGGTTAAAGTTACGGGACACCGTCGTCCCAGGTCTGACTTGACGGAACCTACCTGCTATCCCCGCATCATTGGTGGTTCTCTTCTATCAAAACCATTTATCACCTCTGCGCCCTCCCCATCGCCCCTGATCTACTTTCACTTCACCCTGTGACATTTATATATATATCCTTCTTTCCACATTCCCACCTATGGAAACCCGTTGACACATCCACGTACGCCCATGCAAACCGCCGTCGATCACCTACTCTACTCGACACCGATCCTCCTAGCTCCACACACAAGTATTTATTTTTTTAACCCTCGCTCGCGATAGTTATACTACCCATATACCTATGTATCCAACCCGATATCCGAATGTCGTACAACGCAGGCCTATCTCCCGGCCTGTGATCCACGCTGAGGCCGAGTTTGAGGGCGACCAGCTTCTCATGTCCTGTTCTCTCCCTGCTTATGACATGAGTGAACGCTGCAAGGCCCTTGCTGGCATAGTCATCCGAGTCAGCTCGAGTCAGCTCGGGTTCAGCAACGAACTCCTTCGTGGTTATTGAATGGCCTGGCTAGCTTGTAGGCGCTGCTTACGTTCGTGGTTGTTTATAGGAATCACCCTTACTTTTATAATATAATCCCATTCACATCAGTTACCAACTCCTGTTTTCTATTTTACAATCACAAGATTTTGCGAGGCAACCAAGTCGTAAGCTGCCAGCAGCGGCAATTCACGGCGCCAGTGGATATTAGACTTCAATCACCTTCCGGTACGCTGATAGAATCCTTATGCCATAATCCATCCACACTCCAAGTGCGGACGCGATACCGCGTCGGCCACTCGTCGGTCTGCCTCAAGTGATCCGCATAATTCCTCGTCAAAAGGATCAACAAGGCCGTCCAGACCTTAAGGGTGGTACCCAATAAGTTCGGAGAGATCCGATTTGAATATGCCCATTGTGTCAGAGGATCGAGAATACTGAAGCATCATCCGCAAAATGGACGCATATACTGCAGGTGGTGGTGGAACGAGAATCAAGGGACAACTGGAGGGAGTGATATGGTAACGTGCTTTTCTTCTGAATCCATCTCCGAGAGAGAGAGGGTCGAAAACGATAATGAATATAGTATTAGATGTTGAACAGAAGTCACTGCTGTTGAGCGAGTTATCCTGTGGAAATGCTCCTTAGCTCGAAAATCTCCTTCGATACTCAAGTAGAGCTCTGTGGGAAGGGTTATAGGCAGGCCAATCTCCGACAGGATATTTGATGCGCCTTCCAGATCGTCGTCTCGAAGAAGATATGAAAAGTCCAGCCAAGGGGAAACAACGAGGTGAGCTGTAGGAAAATCGAGGAACAAAAAAAGTAGAAAAATATACATTTACGCAAACAGGAACGCCCATTCTCCTCTGAAGGAGAGCGTCCCATTCAATCAGTTCGATACCCGCGTTCTGGAGGGCTGGCTTGGGGCTGGCAGTGCAATATCGACAACTTCAGCTGGCTCGCAGTGGAGGATGTCCTCCTTCGACGGCGACGACGGGGTAGAATTAAGGTGTTGAGATTCACGGGATAAGGTTAGACTTAATGACAGAGTTGCTTTGTGAGGCATGGGTAGTTGGCGGTCAAGGGGCAAAACAGGGGGAAATGACTCGGCTTGTTGCCTCACTTTCACATTTTCGGCACATTGATCACATTTCCCCTCCGCCTTTTTTTCGTAGTATACTTGACCAGCATGATTGTATGCGTTTGTACTATGAGTCATTTTGTAATGGATGCGACTGGCAATTGCTTAGAGTGCCTGCTTACGTATTTTAGAGCCGTCGGCGGGTTTAAGCGCCCAGCGCAGGGTCGAGCTAATTTGGTGTTCTTGACCATTTCTCGGTATGTAATACAAAATCAGTTTAATGGGGACCAACTATGACATTTACAACATGCCTGTAACAAAATGAGTAGACGAATGGACCAAATCGAATGTCTGTATCAAATTTAACTTTCACAAATTGTATCTTGTTTTCTCCACTGGTTGATATATCGAACGTTCAAAAATTCTTCAACTGTCTGTCTGGGTTTTCGTTTACGTTTGGATGCAGAAAAACTGGTTTATGGCCGAGGACGTTAGGTCAGCGTTCAAAGACGTTTAGTTGCAGTCGCAACTGTTGGACTGGCAGCCACAACTGGTATGAGGACAACATTTTTAGACGGTTAGAATGTGATATCAAGTGGGAGTACGTACGAGCTGTTGCAGTTGCAGGAGCTTGAACCACATGCCTGGTTGACGGGGGCGTGGCAAGAGCCAGACGCGCAGGAGCAGCTAGCGACGAGGACAGTTATTAGCGGCACGTTGCAATGAAACAAAAAGTGGCATGACGTACGACGCGTCGCAGCTGCAGTCGGATTGACCACAAGCTTTGTTAACAAGGGTGGAGGTCTGCCGCAGCGATGGTCAGCGTTGCAAAAGCACTATCCATTAGAAGGTGAGCGTACGAATTGCATGTTTGTAAGAGTGTTGTTGGACTAGATATCTCTGAGTTGAAAATATCAATGAAAGGAGAGGGTATATATACCCCCAGGAGAGTGGACCCTTGAATACATATCCTACGTTAATTGGTCTACCAGGGTCATACTAGTACGCGACGATCTCATCCCAGCCCCCACCCAATGTCCGAGGAGCCAAGAGAGTTGTAAACAGTCAAATTATCAGTGGATTCAAACACTCCAAGGCACACGACCAAGTTCTGGTCATGGGGAACGGTTTGACAGTTTAAAACCCAAAATAGTGCGGGTTGGGGCGACAAGCGACAAAGCGGACCCGCTACACATCTAATTTTGAGTCATGAATTCATGGTCAATTCAGCTTTAATCGTCTTTTGAATGACTGGATTCTTTCTATTGACTCTTATGTGGAATTATCGTGAGCATTATGCAGATGAGTGGGTGTATTTATTGGAGGTGAATGCAAAACCTGAAGGATTCGGCCGTGCCTGATAAGTATGATCAAGCGCTAAAGTTAGTATCTCCAATATGCCAGTGTTTTAGGACCGGCCCTATGACCTTGACCAAGGTAGTGGGCAGTCCCAGTTGTCAAGTGGTCATATTTGATGGATATCGATGCCGCTTTGGTATTACTCTGACACTGCGAAGTGCTTAACTCCAATAGTGCAACCATCAAGAAAAATTAAAACGACAAAGGAAAAGGGAATACACATTGCACAACTTCTTCTGTATTTGCCAGTGGCCACAACGTTGCACTGTCGGTAGCATGAATTTCTGGGTGGAGAATGTCAGTGGTGCTGCGAGTGGCGTCTGGCAAGGGCGCTGGATCATTTCGTATACAGACAGCTTCCAAGTTGTTCCGAGTGATCGTCCCCTTGGCATTTGCGGATTTCAGGCATTGGTCATCTGGTCATGAGCAGCAAAAGATATTCAGGTAAATAGGACCCTTACAGAGGAGGATAAATTGATTCGCCAGTGATCATCAAGTGACCATGAATCGATAAGATGGGTTGCCCGACTGTCAGTGGATTCCGAGGTACCCCGCGGGGTAGGTTCCATGAGCACTAAAACGGACGCTGGATGTCGGTGTCGGATATCTTTGCTCCGTTATCGATGGTGTTGGATTGGATGGGCCATGGTGATTGGCACAGATCGCTTTCGTCTAAAAATCGACTCTATAACGGGTTTTATGGTACCTCAGCCTAAGAGCAAAAAGGGAGAAATCAAGAAGTAGGGTGACGCATCAGTTCTTTTAGCCTTAATTCCGTTAAGCAATGATTTACCGCTTTCCAAAATTTGTGAATTTCTTCTATATCTCCACGATTGAACCTTCGTAAATAGGACGCATCCTAGCACAGGCGGCTGTTATCTGTAAATTTCAACCTGAGTCTTGGGTGAACGAAACGAAATTGATACGAATATTCACTCCCACTCAGGCACATAACGAATATATCCAAATGAAATGTCCCTTAAGCTTGGGGGAGCATCAAGCTGACACAAAGAATGACGTAGCGCGGGATTACCCGTGCAGAGGGAAATGAACTTCGTCAAACGAAGCCTGTCGTCAAAGCGGCTTCGTGATCTGAGAAGGACGAACCCGTTTGCAT
>Ga0307517_10015630_pt1 | contig 10066 bp, 5 predicted proteins | sample 23_EM_MG_FD_194515 | JGI IMG/M metagenome (GOLD analysis project Ga0307517, IMG submission 194515) | Populus trichocarpa ectomycorrhiza microbial communities from riparian zone in the Pacific Northwest, United States - 23_EM | ecosystem: Host-associated > Plants > Roots > Unclassified | place...
AGTAGCTTATGCACTTGCTGGAACGGTACTCAACTTATATTCTATGTATTTTTTTTCTTTAAAAAAAAACTGGACGTATTACTTCACTTTGAATGGTAGCTCTTCCTGTTGCTGTGTGGTCACCACTTTCCTTTCCAATTGTTGATTTACATGTGCTGGACATTATGTATCTCATGAGGGGACAATGCTGCAGGTGGGTATTGATTTTGAAACAGAGCCAATTGGCGTGGGAAAAGATGGAAAGAAGATATTTTTCAGGGATATTTGGCCGTCCAATGACGAAGTTGCTCAAGTAAGCTACTCTCCCTCCTATAGTTTGATTTTGAATTGTCTGATTAGGCTACGGATCAGATCTCTCATTGTTTCTTATTCGTGATGGTCTGCAGGTTGTTCATTCAAGTGTTCTGCCTGATATGTTTAAGGCTACATATCAGGCAATCACCAAGGGAAATCCCATGTGGAATCAATTATCTGTTCCTTCAGGCACTCTGTATGCTTGGGATTCCAAATCAACTTACATACATGAGCCACCATATTTCAAAAGCATGACTATGTCTCCGCCAGGACCACATGGTGTGAAGGATGCTTACTGCTTGCTCAACTTCGGGGACAGTATTACAACTGATCACATTTCACCAGCTGGCAGCATCCACAAGGACAGTCCTGCTGCTAGATACCTCATGGAACGTGGAGTTGATAGAAGAGACTTCAATTCCTATGGCAGTCGCCGTGGTAATGATGAAGTGATGGCAAGAGGCACATTTGCTAACATTCGCCTTGTCAACAAACTGTTAGGAGGAGAAGTTGGGCCTAAAACAATTCATATTTCCACTGGAGAGAAACTATCTGTGTTTGATGTTGCAATGGTAATTTCTTCTAAGTTACTTCATATACTATCAAGTCCAGTTATGCTTTATGTTTTGACTGAGAAAAGTTGGGAGCAAAAATATCCTGGGTTATGCTTTAACTCAGGGTTATTAATGGTCAGGGCCATAAGACTAAAATGTTGTGATTAGCAAAACAAATAAGTAACTACATTAGATAGCCATGGTCCAAATCAGTGCCGTTCTGGGTTAAGTCTACTCCCTACTGGGGAAACATACAGTATCCATAAATTTTAATCATATGGACGACTTCAATTGCTAGTTTCATATATCTTAGATGCATTGCTTAGGTTAGTGTTCATAAATACTGAACAAAATCATAAAGAATTCATAAACAAGCATCACATTTCTTGTGTTGGGGCCATAATATTGTTTCAATTCTGGTTTTGTTACTTTGGTTAACAGAGGTACAAGAGTGAGGGGCGTGATACAGTTATTTTGGCTGGTGCCGAGTATGGGAGTGGAAGTTCTCGTGATTGGGCTGCCAAGGGTCCAATGCTACTGGTACATTCTCTGCCAGCATCTGAAACCCATCTAATTTCATTAGACTTTTAAGCTTTTATCATAATCCTTTAAATTGTTCCTGGACCAGGGTGTGAAAGCAGTGATAGCCAAGAGCTTTGAGCGAATTCACCGAAGTAATTTGGTGGGAATGGGTATCATTCCACTTTGTTTCAAGCCTGGGGAGGATGCTGAGACCCTTGGCTTGACTGGGCATGAGTGCTACAGCATTGATCTGCCTAGTAATGTGAGTGAGATAAGACCAGGTCAAGATGTTACAGTGGTGACAGACAATGGCAAGTCATTTGCATGTACCTTGCGCTTTGATACAGAGGTAATGATGGAAACTCAACCTTGCTTTTCACCTCAAAATATAATATCATTTATTTCATAAATGCTTCAATTCCTTCATATGCTTGTGCCTAAGTTTAGTTACTTTGGTGTAGGTGGAACTGGCATATTTTGATCATGGAGGCATTCTACAATATGCCATCAGAAACCTGATTCACACCAATCACTGAAACAGCTGAGTATGATTAACAACACGGTGGGTTTGCAGCTCCATATCTGTTTCCAAACAAACCAGTAATTAAAGATTGCGGCAACACAGGATATAATCTCGGTTTTGGGGCGGAGCCGGGTTATATCATTAATAAGTCGAACTGATTCAATAATATCAGTGTATAAGTTGATTCAATAATACCAGTGTCTTGAGACGTGGGTTACATTAATTTGATATATCAGTCAGGTTTGTTTATGTTGATATTCGATGTTCAATTTTGATTTAGTTGCTGGTTTGAAATGTGTATTTCTGATAATCTGGGAGTGGAAAGTTTTATATCATGAAAGATGGGTTTCCCTTTCTTATGTCCAACCCTTCTTTACGAGATATCGTCGTCCTGCTCCTGTCATTGTCAATCTCAAAAGATGGGTTTCTTCTGCTTTCAGTTCCAAGTATGCGTGTGTAGTGTTGGGTTTCATAGAATTCTTTATGGCCCTTTTGTTGCACTCAAGGATGCATTTATTTTACCTTTGGAAGCACGATGTTGCTTTCATATTTCAGTTGCCTTGACCCTAAAAGAGAAACCAACCTAAGCTCAAGCCCTGCTCTGCTCTACCCTCGGGGTAAATAAAGTTGAATGGCCTTAGCTCCATTCACCACAATTTCGGCAAGCCTATAATTGATTAACTCGTTTGCTCTGAAGAATCCAAAGGCACAGTAGTTGTTGGATGATCGAAACTTTAAACAGTTAGTCAACCCATGAGCAAATACAGCCATGTTTTCTCTATGTACGCCACAAAAGGATGCGATGCCTATTGATTTATTTGTTGCAAGTGACACATGAGTGTTCTCTAATGATTCGACTGATGTTCGGGTTATTTGAATTTGAATTTACATTAATGAAGTTCTCAATGATATTTATTATCAGTTCATGAGTTAATTTTGAACTTGAATTTGTATCTCTTCATTGCATAGGAAAATATGTTAGTCATATATGATTTTCATGTTCAAAAAGTAATTTTTTTTAGATTGTCTAATCATATATGCATTGGAGTTTTCTACATAAAATTATGATTGTATAAGTTTTTAAGCTTTCAAAGTGTTTTTCTAATAAGTTAAAAACATGTGCTGGTTAATATTTGTTTAGTTTTTTTTATTTTTATCAAAGTCATTTATTCGACTCTCAATTAAATCATTTTTTTTTCTAGACTTGGAAGGCTGTTCTAAGTATATAATGATAATTGAAACCAAGTATTGAGATCTTTTGACAATATTTGAATTGAAGTCGTTGACTTGGTCTTTTGGAAACCTATAAAGTTTTGTATCTTTTTTTTTGTGAGTAATGGACTTTATACTTTAATTTTGTTTTATTAAAGTGGTGAGTGATTTGTATCTTTAGAGTGATAAGTTACTTACGTCTGTATCTTTTCGATTTTGTACTTTAGAGTGGTGAGCAAAAACTATCATTTGTGTAAGTAACATGTTACTTTATGATATTTATACCATCTCGGTATCAAATTGGTATCAGAGCTTAGGATTTACAATCATGACTTTTCATGGACATTGTGGGTCAAATTCAAAAGGGACATTCATGCTCTTTAAATGGATGAAATGAGAAGACAAATCCGGCAACTAAAGTAGCGTCTTTAACGATATAAGAGTCGAGATAATGATGATGATGATGATGATGATGATGATGAGGATAATTCTAAGATTAGTTCCTCTAGCAATAATGAGGAGGATGTTAATCCTTTCCATCATAGACCACACCATAATGCTAGTGATCGTTCTTCTTCTCGGCATTAAAGAATAAAAATAATAGAAGGCTTTATCAAAATTCTTATACGAGAGTTGATATTTTTTGAATTCGAGGGGAAAATGCCTTATGATTTCATTTATTAGCTTCAAATTGTAGAGAGGGTTTTTGATTTCAAAGAGTTTCTTGATGATAGAAAAGTGAAGTTGGTAACTCTTAAACTAAAAAAAAAAGTGTCCTTATAACGGGAGAATCTTAAGAAGCAAATGGCTTGTGAGGCAGAAGCAAGATAAAGTCTTAAGAGAAGATGAAAATGGAGCTTAAAAGGAGATTATTGCCTGAACTATTGGTAATGGACTTTTCTCAAGTTTTATAATCTAAGGCAATTTGAACTGATTGTAGAAGAATATACTATGGAATTTGAATTGCCCATGCTAAAGTGTGATATTATCGAGCTTGAAGAGCAAAAAATAGCATGATACTTCGGTGGATTAAAAGAGAATTTCTAATGTGGTTCAGTTATAGCCTTATTAAACATTCAATGACATGAAAAGACTTTCTTTGAATATGAAAAAACAACAAAAAAAAGGTTAGAAAGACTAGCTGGAAATCAGCATATAAAAAGAGCTTTTCCAACCGAGGGAATACTCCATTCTTTGAGAATACTATAGCAACAAAGTTTTTTGTTATTAGGGATTCAAAGAAGGTAAGCATTGGGGATGGTCCTAAAGCAATTGGTTCCTCAAGTTCTAATAAAAAAGTGTTTTAAGTTTCAAGGGTATGGACATATTGCTTCTGATTGTCTAGATCATAAAATTGTTGTTGTTATAGAGGAAGAGATAACTAACAAAGATGACTTACCGAATGAATCAGATCAAAAGATGAAGTGGTTTATACTAATCAAGGTGGGTTACTTATCATTCAACAAAGTTTGAATGTTGTTCATGAAGATTGGATTTGTTGCAGCATGTTATAGCTATTGTAGTACAAATGGGAAAGTTTGTGACATAAACGTTGATAGTGGTGCTAGTGCTAATGTTGTATCTGCTGATATAGTAAAAAAGTTGTAGCTCAAGATGGAAGCACACTTTCAACCCTATAAATTGAGGTGGTTAAAAATTAAGCATGAACAAAAGGTAAAAAATTGGTGTCTTGTTTTATTTTATATTGGAAAAAAGTATTATGATCAGGTATGTTGTGATGTAATACCAATGGATGCATGTCACTTATTGCTTGGTTGTTCATGGAAAGTTCAATATGATGGCTTTGAAAATACTTATTCTTTTATAAAAGATGGTGTGAAGATTATATTAGGTCTTTCTAAACTTGAACTTATTTTTAAATCTACTAAAGGGGCATAAACTCTTTTGGTTACTTGTTCTGAAATTGAAAAACTTATTAATGATGAGGATTTGACTTATGCTCTTGTTATTTTTTTAGAAAAATGTTGAAATAAATGAGTTGCCTCCTGAAGTACAACCTTTGCTTGATGAGTTTCCTGATGTGGTTCTTGAAGATATACCACCTAGACTTCATTTAATAACGGATATTCAACATTGCATTGATTTCATTCTAGGTGTTATACTTCGTAACAAGGTAGCATATCGAATAAGTCCTATCGAACATGCAAAGTCACAAAGGTAAGTTGACGAGTTGATTTCAAAGGGCTTGGTAAGGGGTAAGTAAGAGTTCATGTGATGTGCCCTCTTTTCTTGTTCTAAAAAAGAATGGTTTGTGGAGAATGTGCATTGATAGTCATGCAGTGAGAAAAATCACTATCAATTATAGATTTTATATTCCCCGGCTAGATGACTTGCTAGATTAACTTTATGATGCTACCATATTTTCAAAGATTGATCTTAGAAATAGCTACCATCAGATCTGAATGAGAGTTGGTGATGAATGAAAAACAACATTTAAAATGATGGATGACCTTTTTGAATGGATGGTTATGGCATTTGACCTTTCTAATGCACTTGGTACTTTCATGAGAATGATAAATAATGTGTTTAAACATTTTATTAGCAAATTTATTATTGTTTACTTTAATGATATTCTTGTATAAAAAGGAGCATTTTAGTCACTTGCAAGAAGTATTTCAAAATGTTAGGAGTTAGAAATTCTATTCTAACTTGAAGAAATGTGAAATCTTTACCAACAGCTTTGTTTTCTTGAGTTTTGTTGTTTCCAGCGAATGAGTGAAGATGAATCCTATAAAGATTGAAGCAATTCTAAGATAGTCACGTTTTCAAACTCTTTATGATATTTAGAGTTTTCATGGCCTAACATCTTTTTATTGGCATTTCATAAAAAAAAAACCTCAACACTATCCCTGCTCCAATACCTGAATGCCTGAAAGAAGGTAGTTTCAAGTGGAATGATGAGGCCGAGAAGAGTTTTGAACTTATAAAACAAAAGGTGACCAATGCCCCTATTCTTTCTCAACCTGATTTCCAAAAAGTTTTTGAAGTTGAATGTGATGTATCTAATGTTGGCATTGTGTGTTATTCTTAGCCAAGAGGGTAAACCTATTGATTTCTATAAGAAAAGCTTAGCGATTCACAAAGAAGATATTCAGTTTATGACAAGTTCTATGTTGTTTTTCACACATTATACCATTGATGTCAATATTTGTGTCCCAAGCCATTTGTGTTGTTTTTTTTTCATGAAGCTTTGCAGTTTCTTGATCGCCAGTAGAAACTTAGTCGAAGACATGCTCATTGGGTTGAATTCCTATTAACTTTTAGTTTCTCTATGAAACATAAATTTGGAGTTCATAATGTTATTATTGATGCTTTGAGTTGGATACATTTGTTCTTGATTAATATGAAAGTGGAAGTGACATGTTTTAAAATGTTATAAGACCTTTACAAATGTGATGGTGATCTCAACAAAATATGAGCTAAATACAAAAGTGATATTTCCAAGCATTTTATTGTGTTGGACGATTATCTTTAAAAAGAAAACCATTTGTGTATTCCTTAAATTTCTTTGAGGGAAGCCATTATCTTTAAAGCTCATAATGATGGACTTAGTGGACATTTTCAGAGAGATAAAACACTTATTTTTATCCATGATAATTTCTTTTAGCCATAGATTGAGAGAGATGTTACAAGGTTCATACAGTGTTGTAGGACATGTCAATTTTCTAAATCATATAGTTATAATTTAGGTTTATACACTCCATTTCAAGTAAGTAAAACTTCTTAGGAAGATGTCAACAAGGATTTTGTGCTAGGTTTGTCTAGAAGTTCAAGGAACAAAGATTTAGTTACAATAATGATTGTTCGTTTCTCTAAAATGTTACATTTTTTCCAAGTAGCAAAACACTCGATGTTACTAATATTTTTTTGATTTATACTTCAAGAAGATTGTTAGACTTTACGGCATTCTAAAAACAATAACATCATATCAAAATTCCAAGCTTAGGAGTTATTTTTGGGGTACACTTTGAAGGAAACTTAAAACTCATCTTCAGTTCAGTACTAATTGGCATCCATAAAATAATAGACAAACTAAAGTCATCAATCAGAGTTTAAGAAATCTTTTGAGAAGTTTCGTGAAGAAGAATATTTGAGATTGTAATATTATATTGCCACAAGCTGAATTTGCTTACAACAATTTTACTTGCCAAAGTATTGGTTGTAGTCCTTTTCAAGTTGTGTATAGTAAAAATCCATTAAGTCTATTGAACTTAATTCCTCTTCAAGTTAGAATTTTAGTGGTGATGCTAAAAAAGGGCCAAACAACTTAAAATGTTGTTTGCACAAGTTTGTGACAAGATTGAAAGGCAAAATCAAAAGTATCAAGCTTAAACTAATAAGCATCGTAAATATATAGAGTATAAAGAACGCGATTTGGTTTAGTATATCTTAGCAAGAAAAGGTTTTCACAGGGCAAATTTGTTAAGCTCAAACCTAGAGCCGATGATCCATTTAAGATTTTGAGGCGGATTAGTGAAAATTCTTAAAAGATTGAGTTGCTTGTATATCTAGACATTTCAGATACTTTTAACATGACTAACTTAGCTCCTTACTATGTTGGTGATAGTTATATGACCCTTCAACCGGGGGAACATGACATATGAATGTCCTTTAATAATCCTATTGACATTGGGTTATTTGATTTTAGGTTAACAATGCAAATGAACAAAGTCCTTGGTTATGTTTACTATCAACTCATGGGCCAACTTTGAGCTTGCATTTGCTAATCTTTAATGAATGGGAAAATAAGCGTATCATATGTGGTTTTCAAGTTCAAAATGTGATATTTTTAGATTGTCCAACCATGCATACATTGGACTTTTCTACAGAAAGTTATGATTGTTTTGATTTTTAAGCTTTCTAAGTGTCTATTTTTGTTTCTAATGAGTCAAAAATGTGTGCTAGTAAATAATTATCTAGTTTTATATCAAATTCATTTATTTGAATCTAAATTAAGTTATTTTGTTGTTTACCTAGACTTAGAGGGTTATTTCAAATATATAATGATGATTCAGACCATGTATTGAGATCTTTTAGCAAAATTTGAATTAAAGTCTTTGACTTGGCCTTTAATAACTTATCAATTTTTGTTTCTCCTTTGTGAGTAGTGGACTTTATATCTTAACTTTGTATCTCTAAAGAGGTGAGTGATCTATATCTTTAGAGTGGTGAGTTATTCGCATCCCTATCTCTTTGGTTTTGTACCTAAAAGTAGTGAGCAAAAATATCTTTTGTGTGAGTGACTTGTTACTTTGTGATATTCATAACATCATGGTATCAACAAGTGTTTGGACAATTATGAATAAATGGATTAAAAATAATCCAGATAAATGGATGATGCATGTTAAAGACCAAGTCAAAAACACAAATGTTAGAGACCATGTCAATGAGGAAACGATAGAAAATGAGCATATTTGATCTTTGAGAGTTACTGTAGTATATTTAAATGTAAACTTGAATTTTGAATTCTTATTACTCTCATGTTATATATCTCATGTCATACTCATGTAAAATATAGTGATGATATGAAAGACTTTTTTTACAATTAGGATTCTAAAACTTTACATGGTATAGGAGCCATTCTAAACATCTTATCTTCTGCAATATTTGTCTCTTCCAACTCTAACCCAAACTCATCCTAACTTCTAACCTTTATAATTATGCCTCACATGGTCATAGTCAAGCTCCACCATGATAATTATCTTTTTTAGAAAGCCTAGATGGTTCTATATTTTAAAGGTTAAGGTGTCTTTAGCTATATTAATTTCTCTTTCAAAACCATCTCTAATCCTCAAAAGCTCACTCTCTACTAGAAATATCTCCCCCTTACCAAATCTTGTCTATATTTAATGGATACAATAGGATAATCTCATTATGAGCACTTTTATAGCCTTTTTTATTGAAAGTGTACTTTCTCAGGTTATCAGCTATAACATGTCTCAAGATGTGTGACTAAACATTGAATAAAGTCTTTCCTCCCAGTTAAAAGCTCGTATTATTCATATTCAGACTGAGCTAGCTACTGCCACCAAAGGTGCTTCCTCTACCTTTGATTATTTTTTTTTATCATATTATGAAGCTCTCCAATGAGCTTATAATTGTTGGTCAACTCCTTTCTTAAGATGTTATCATCTCTTACATCTTAACCAGTTTAGGAATTAATTGTGAGTTGCTAGTTTCCACCCTTACTGTATGGCCAAATCCTCTTAAACTTGAAGAGGTCTATTCTCTTCTACTTATAAGTGAGTCTTAACATCATCACAATCAAGCCATATCAATTATAAATGTTATTACCAATGTTGTGATAATAAATTCTCCATAAACTTGTAGACGAGGCCGTAATGGAGGATATCGAGGTCTAGGGTATGATAACTGTAGTGGTAATAATACCTATTATGTTGGACCCTGGAGGGATAGCCTAAGTAAATCTAAGAGGGGGTGAATTAGGTATGTAAGGTAAAACTAAAATTTAGAAACTTTTTACCTGATAACATGCAATTCTAAATGGTCAATCAAATATGGAAGAAATAAATAATATAAATACGATAATTAAAGAGTTAGAGTTTAGAGAGAGTGCACCAAGTTTTATAAAGGTTCGATAAACCACCTACTTCTCTCCTTGAACTTCTGTTTAAGAGTTCCACTATCAAACATTAGTTTTCTTAGAGGGTGAGACCAAATTGTTATATGGTCTTTTTATGGATGTAAGATCAAACTCAATCCTTTTGCGAGCTTATGATCAAATCATTATCTCTAATCTTTTTGCAAGCTAACACTATAAAACCTTTCAGCAATATTTGTTGAAGGACAAATATTAAATCACTCACAATTTAGTCTTTAAGGCCCCATTTGTTTGCTGGAAATTAGTTTCCTTTTGGAAAGTGAATTTCGAGAAAGTGAATTCCGTGAAAGTATTTTCCGATATTTGGTAGCGTAATGG
>Ga0307517_10015631_pt1 | contig 10066 bp, 11 predicted proteins | sample 23_EM_MG_FD_194515 | JGI IMG/M metagenome (GOLD analysis project Ga0307517, IMG submission 194515) | Populus trichocarpa ectomycorrhiza microbial communities from riparian zone in the Pacific Northwest, United States - 23_EM | ecosystem: Host-associated > Plants > Roots > Unclassified | place...
ACTTGGTCAACGAGGGCATGGCTAGTTATTTATCGGCTCGATGGATGGCGCTTCTAATCGGTTGGCAGCTATAATGTTGATGGAAGAACGCTAGCATAGGCATTTTACGAAGCCGGCTCCACACAAGGATTTTGAAGGCTCCGATTCATATAAAAACCACTCTGTGTGATTTGAAGAAGCTTGGAAGGGAAATTCACCCTTAATAGCTTATGCGGAGAAATAGTGGGTTAGGCGCATGCAACCTCGTGGCAACCTCGTGGCAACACTCGGAAAAAGCCGGCGCTGATCGATCGATTGCATCGTGTGGAACAGTTTCCAAACCTGAAACCTTCTATGATCTGGCTTACAGAATGCGGCTATCAACAAAACATCAAATATCTCACACCTCTGAGGCGGCAACCTCTCAAGTTCTGAGAAAACTGGCAAATCGAGGACGGTAATGGGTCCGGAAAGAAATTCAGACAAGAATTATTCCAATTTCGTCCCAGGGGGTCGCACATCATCGCTCGAGTGTCCATGTTACATAATCTCCAACCTCGTGCGGAGTTTCCGAGCACCATATGCACTCATACTCTAACTTGGTTCCCTCACACAAACTCAAGAAAGATAATATTGGATGTCGGAGGTGGGAAATTGGTTGGTTTGACATTGTTGCGAGGATCAGTATGTGTTCCGTGTCTCGTGACCCATGATATCTTGGGGGCCCAAATCGCGAAAATCAGATTCTTATCCGATTCTTTATTCATCCTATTCTCCTGCGACAGCGAGGTACATATGTATGTCACACGCCGCCCGTGCTTTGATCTTCGTCCCTTATCTATGTCGCTCTCCAGTCTGTCCGTGATTATTTTGCCGGCGGAATCACGATTTATCCCAGTTCGATTTCATTTACTTCCAGCTAGAGATATGTGCATGTCCTTCGAACGACGGCGAAACTCAGAACCATGCCAAAGAAGGCGGATTCGAGATATGAGATGGTTCCTCCGTATCCCCGAGGTGAGTACCAGACCTAAATTCTGGCGCTGAAAATTTCAGACTTTGAGCCAGTTTGAGTTCGCTTCCGCTAATGAGGTATCTCTTTCCGGGATTCAAAGACGTATCGTCGCTGTTGGAACTGAGCATTGACCACGGCGACGAAGGAAAGGACCGACTAACTGACTGCCCCCGCCATTGGAACTCTTTTCGCTTAACCATCCCTCTGGTCACGTCCCATCGCTTCTTCCAATAATTCCTGTTCAAGATGATTTGAGATGCCGGTCGCGACTTGCAGCTAACGGGATCTTGGTCGAAATGTGTAGGGATGGGGGAAGCGGACAGGTACAAGGTCACCTGCATAGTATGGGCTGTCAGACTCCCAACCGTGTTCGCTCTCGCGACTCCAGTACTACATTTGGAGAGCCCTCGTTAGCTTGTGAAGGAGAAACGCGCATTTTTCTTCGCAGGATACCATCACAATTTGCCAAACCAGGAATCCTCTGGTCGGAGACAATAACTCACTAGAAAGTAATTCTCCCCGCTGACCACGCTTGGGTGGAACTGCGTAACCTGGGATTTGGAAAACCCGGTCTGTATGTAGATCCACACGAACACGACTGGCTGAGTATATGATGCCGCCTAATCGTCTTGCGGAAGGGAGGATAGTGGAATATGATGAGCATTAGCAGGCTCGCCGCCCCAGTTTCCTCAGCACTGGGGCATAGGCCGCGCTGCCGCTATTGTAGGTGTGTTAACACAGGGTGCACGGATGTAACAATGACGACGTTACCATCTGGACCATTCCTCTGCCCCTCGCAAGTTCATGTTCTCGCTACCACCGTACATAGGCATGAGGTTCACGGTATCGCGGGTAGATCCTGACTCGAGTATACGTCGCTGCCCCTCAATTCCCTCCTGCCTTGCCGCAAATCTGAAGAAGTACGCAGCGTAAGACCATTGAATATACCATTCTCTCTGCCCTAGGTTCTATGAATATTTTTTTACGAAGATTTAAATCCACCGCTTACGCTACTGTTCCTGGCTATGGTAATCGAACATTAATTAGAAACTATGGGAGAAATCAAAGGGAAGTGCTCAACTCACTGCGGGAGGGGTTATATCGATACATGGGAGGGCTGGCAAACGTTGTAAGTGACTAGGTTTCCCGGTCATTCCCAGCCCAATACCAACCAAAAAGATGTAAATAATAAATAATGGCCATGTCCAAAATTCAGCGTACCTATCACCAACTAGATACAAGAAGCTTGGTGTCATAATTAAACCCTTTAATTAAGGCGCTGTTCTCCGCATATCTACCTGATATTAAAAATATGAGCATGCGCTGAAACTGAGCATCAAACCCGGGATTCTCACACGCTCCGATGGCAGGTACCAACATGAGCACCAACAATTTCCCTTTTTAATCGGAGGAAGGGCGACATCGAATGGTATATCCACACTTACGGGCATCCCAGATAATTAATATGGCATATAGAAAAACAATATGTTGGTTGGCACATGTCATCGCGAGTCATTTGCTTTGCACGTCAATCGCACACGGTTGGAAGCGATTGGAAGCGGATTGCAACTGATCGCAACTGATCGCAACTGATCAGAAGCGTACGCGACCCCTAAGCGCAAGTGTGCCCAATCACATTTTCGGGGGGTAGAGCCGAGTGAAACTCATCCCCGCTGACAACTCCACCGAGTCCACCCTTGAAAGTTGGATGGTCCAGGTGCTTTTGCACGAACATACACAAACTACTAAACTAGCCCAATGCCCAAGATCACAGTAATGCCAACCTCTCTGTGCATAGCCCGGCGGTATAAACCGGAACAATGGAATGAGGCTGAATAGTTGTGGGACGTTTGATTGGTCAGCGCCCACTCTGTATTCTGATAAAGCATGTCATGGAGCATCTTGTCATCCGGACGATTCCTATCATTTCATACCTTCCTTTCTACTCCAATTCGACCCTCTCTAAGTGCGCTGAACCTTGACAATAATTCCTGACATGGTGGGTCCAGGGAGTCAATTGGCCTTGAATTGGCCCTTTTCATCCGCGCGTTGGTTGTGGGGAGACTGGCGATAGGGCGTTTTCCAAGTTCTTCCAGTGTTGCATTTTGCTGATCTGATCTCCCCGCTGGCAGAGTTTTGAAGGTCAAGTCTGTTAGCGGAGAAGTAATTTTGCTATCCTGATGCTCAGGACAGTCATAGCATGTACGATGTTCGTTTGGGACTATATTCTTACTCTCGGAATGGAGGTCGATCTCATGTGGAAATCAAAGGGGAATTTTATGAAGTGGTTGTACCTCTTTCAACGGTACTTACCCTTTATTGATATCATGTTGCTTTCTGTCATTTGTCAGTCTGATGTGTTTCTATTTTCCTATTCTCACTTTTATTTTGTAGCTCCGAGTCAAATGGGGGGAATTTTGAGGGAGACCGGGTGTCGGAGGGTATTCTACGCTCAAGGAGGTTCGTAAAATTGATTTGCCCTAGATTCACAGAGTAGAAGGAACTTGCTTTGCGTCCAGTACTTGCTATCATTGGGGTTGCTGTTTCTGAGGGTGAGTTCGACCTACACTCCCTGTTTCGGGTCATATTAATTGTGTCTAACAGTCGTCCTCACATTACGGACATGGGTGGTGTGGAATCGGAACCAGCGTTTAGCAGTTAATCTGCCAATCTTTTACAGTGTTGTTTGGGGTTTAAATTGCATCTTCGTGGTTCGATTTTGTAACACCACCAGATGTATGTGCGATTTTCATGCCCACTCTCGACTTTACGGACGATTTATTTCATCATAGTTACTGCATCACCATATCCAGGATACAGTGGATGTGGCATGACATACGGCAGCCACGACCTTATTCTTCTATGGGCCTTGATAATCATCTGGGATGGCGGTAAGCGTAAATGTGTTGTTTCATTACTCTTTTAATTGAAAAGGTCACTAGTGTTGTTGATGCTCATGCTGGTACCTGCAATCCGAGCGTGTGAGCAATCCTGGTTTGATTGTCAGTTCTGCACATATCATACTCTTAATCTTAGACCGAGATGGGGGTGGCACCTCCCTAATGACTGTAGTGTATCGCGACGGTAAGTCACTGTCTTTTTCTTGATCAAGGCACCACTAAATTTGGACGTAGGTGTTATTTATTACCTATATCTCTTTGGTAGGTCTTGTGACGGGAATGAATGAGCTAATCACTCATGATCCTCACCAGTCCTTGCATGTATCAATCTCATCGTTATCAAAACTCTTTCCGTGAGTTGAGGATCTCCCTTTGACTTCTTTCATGGTTCCTAATCGTAGTAATGTCTGATTACCAGGGAAATCACCGGTTGCTCTTGCTATTGTAAGCGGCCCATTTGCAACCACAAAATAATACTCACGCAACATAGGGTGGCGCGAATGATCCATTCAATACTCACAAGCCGCATAGTTCTTCATATTCGCGCCCAGGCCGGAGGAAATCCTGTTTTCCAGTCGGACAGACTATGGAACTGACCACATTTGTTTCCATAAAAGTGACACACTCTTGAATCATCGTTCTCAAAACCACAATGTCGACAACGAAAGATATCCTCCCAGCTTAAGCATTCTCCCATAAACTTGTACTTGTATTCAAAATAGAGGCAAAATACCATTATCATGGATTAAAATCAATATTGTGTTATGCTGGCGGATTATATTCTGGATTCTCACTAATGAGCCAACTGCAACCTGTCACACAATCGAAATGCGCGAAAGAGGGCAGACAGAAACGACTGCGATAACCAACCCCATGAATGGGGTGTTCATTGGGGGTAGATTCCTCCTTCCTCGAATGCCCAAGTTGTACCCATTGTCCTATGTCCGCCCCGACCCTCGTCGATCTTGCTACCATAAGATGGTGTGGTTTTTCAGTAGGATTCAGCACTGCGGCTTACATGGATCCTCCAACATCGTGCCTAACATCTTCACGGGCGGTCTCCAACGTTCAAATAAGGCCATGGTCGGTTCCGGCCGGTGCGAGCGCACCAACATGAGTATCGTTATTCTAGTCGCTGTTCTATGCTGATCGCTTTGCCTATCCATCCTTCCGCTCGATACGTATGCAGGCGTTGAGCTCACGACTAACATGACAATATGAGGCGACCCCTTATCGTTATACGGAAAGGAGAGATACGGTAGGATAGGCGTGCAGCCCTTCGCTACGACAACTTAGAGCACTCCCGGTCGTGTATGTAGAAGCGGTGGGATACCATGGTCTTGTTGATATCCACCAATTGCAGTTGTTTATTCGCATCTGTGCAACTTCCACAACGCACGCATCCCTACCCGTCTGCTCCTCCGAAATCGGGGTTCTCAGCGCCGTCAATCACAGCGTCAGTATACAAGGGCGGGGTAGACGTTGAGAAGTTGGCGCCTCCGGTAAGCCGTCCCATTTTCTGACCAGTCACCTTCCACTGAGGTGGGTAAAAGTTATGCTGCCGGGTATTGGCCAGATACTCAGCTTCCCACAGTCGCGGTTCGAGCCTCTCGTCATAGTCGCACATACTCGTTAGCGGATAGGGAGTTGGGGTGAAATTGAACCGATTATTCTTCCTTCCATCTAAGACGTACGCAGTCACTGGTTCCCCCCTACCCGTTCGCTCCGGCGTTCTCGGTGTCGTTGAGCATAGTTGTAAACGTCGACGTGCACAAGATTCGAGGCAACAAACATATATCGCACTTTCCATCGGTAATATTGCCGGGGAGGGAAGAGAGAGCGGCGACAGTGTGATGGGGACTCAGGTAGGTCGTCCCGTTTTCTGCCTGCCCGCTAAAGAATCTTGGGCTATTGGAACAACGCTGTCGCTGTGGAAGTGTGAGGATCGATTATAGCGACGAATTTAAGGACTGGCCCAGGTGAGTACCCCTTGCTATCGAAGCTGCTTTTCCTAACCATCCCTCCTCCCAAATATTTGTTCAGAAAACTTGAGAGATGGAGGACGCAAACAAACAGGCGACCTGGTCGTCATCTACGGATGGGGGCGGAGGAAGAGAATACGTAACACGCAATGACGGTGGACGTGAATGCTCGATGGATAGATGATGTTGACGATGGAGAGCAATTGTCGTCGCTGGCAGAGTGATTAGGAATCAGTAAGTCATCTTATTTCCTGTCCAGTTCCCTTCTGGTGATGAAGCGACTCTTTTTGGATAGAAGGACATGTTGCGGCGGTTGGGAGGACGAGGGTCGACAATGGCGAAAAGTTTTCTATCAGAGATACAAGGATGTGTCGCGGCTGTTGGCAGTGCTAGGATCAACTACCATCACTTCCCTCAATAATTCCCGTCGAAAAGAACGTATTAGAGAAGGGGTCGCAAAGAACGGGGGACTTCGTTATCATGTATGCGGATGGAAGGCCAGGGAGAGAATGTATATAGTGCGGTGATGATGGTTGCGAGTGAACAGTGAAGAGAATGAGCCGTCTTTGAAGTTTGCTGTGGGAAACACGGGGTGACGCATCATGCATCAGCCTCTGAGCCAAACACTGCGGAAACTGGTGGTGACGTCAAAATCGCTGTTTTCCTCCAGGAAGAGAGCATCTGTTCAAGTTTAATCCGACTTTTATATTACTGAGCGTCCGTCCCTAACGTTCCCTCAGTATTTTGCGTAATGATGACTGAGGCCGTTTACTTCATACAGAAAGGGATAGTAGTATTAGTACCATTCAAGTTGAACCGAGCAGGGAGACAGGAGAAATCTCGTGCCTGAAGCAACGGTTCAGGCATCAATTGACAACGATTCAGAGGGATGTCTTACTGTCTGCCTGAAGGGAAAAGACGAGCGTTCCCTTCCTAGATTCTCAGTTTTCAACGGGTACGAGATTGGTTGAAAAAGTCAAGAAAGCGACAAATATTTACCATCAAAACCTTTAAGATTGGGATATGGGATAAAAACAGCGAGTCGACGGAGGAAAGCACAATCCCCCGGTTGCTTGAGTGGATTATGTTGGTCCTGGACATGGGCTAGCGAAGACAGGTGAGCAAAGGAGGCAAGGGGCATGTATGAACAGAAGAGAATTCATCTCGTCTCTTCAGCCCCGTCGTCCTCTCCTCTACACGCCAACGCCCTCGTCACCTATTTCCCTCCTCTCCATGCAGCCGACCGCACAAACGCAGCATAGCATTCAATGGACAAGGTCCCCCCCTTCTTTGTCGTTCTATCCGGTCGACGCATCGTGCGTTGTGTTCCAGGGTCTTAATCAAGGGGTACAAATTTTGAGCGTGATATATTGTTTGTCATTTGGCCACCGTACTACCCACTCTCGCTGCCACTTTCCCCTCTCTGTTACATTTCGAAAGGTCGGATTTCTCACACGCTCGGATGGCGGGTATCAACAGGAGGATCAATAACATGACATTTTTAATCAGAGGAAAGATGACATTGAATGGAATATTCACACTTACGGGCATCCCAGATAATAAGTATGGCCCATATAAAAACAACATTTTGCTTGACGTATGTCATCGCAAGTCAATTGAACGTCAATCGCACGCGATTGCAAGCGATTGCATGCGGATTGTAACTGATCACATCTGATCACAAGCGTACGCAACCCAAAGCGAAAGTGTGCGCAAATCGCAATTTCCGGGGGTAGAGCCGAGCGAAGCTCATCACCGTTGACAACCCACCCTTGAAAGTGGGATAGTCCAGACGCTTTTGCATGAACATGCACAAACTAGCCCAATGCCCAAGATCACAGTTATGCCAACCTCTATGCATAGCCCGGCGGCAAAAATCGGAACAACGGAATGAGACTGAATAGTTGTGGAACGTTTGATGGGTTTGACTTGGTTACTTGGTCAGCGCCCACTCTGTATTCTGATAAAGCATGTCATGGAGCATCTTGTCATCTGGATGATTCTCCTCAGTTCATCCCTTCCTACTCCAATTCGACCCCATCTAAGCGCGCTGAATCTTGAGAATAATTTCCTAGCATGGTGGGTCCAGAGAATCAATTGACCCTTTTGATCCGAGCGTTGTTTGTGGTGAGACTGGTGTTAGTGCGTTTTCCAAGTTCTTCCAGTGTTGCATTTTGCCGATCTGATCACCCTACTGCCAGTATTTTGAAGGTCAAGTCCATTATCAGGGAAGGAATTGTGCTATGTTGATGCTCAGGACAGTCATAGCGTGTACAATGTTCTTTTGGGACTTCATCCTTACCTTCGGAGTGGAGGTCGATCTCGTGTGGAAATCAAAGGGGAATTTCATGAAGTGGTTGTACCTCTTTCAGCGCTACTTGCCCTTTACTGATATCATGGTGGTTTATATAACTTGTCAGTCCGATGTATTTCCTGTCTTCCTCTTCTCACTTTTATTTAGCTCACATGGGCAAAATTTGGGGGAGACAGGATGTCGGAGGATATCCTACGTTAATGGCACCACTCACTGGCAGTATGATATATCACACCTATGTAATTAGATCACAACTGTGATACAATAATCAATCTAAGCAGAGACCATTTTTGATATATCACAGTACATACTGACTGGCGTACTCTATCCGTCAATGCCGTTTCTGCCTGTATATCCATTGAAACTCAGCCTACAGCCACCAGCATCGCTTGGAAAACCCGCCTCGAATCCCGATTAGGAACTTCCAATCAAAACCCGCCTCGAATCCTTATTAGGAACCCGGAAATCCCTAAATACATGATAAAACAATACATTTCGCTACTAGTAAACAGGGAGTAACTATTGGATGTACTACGTAGTGCTCTCTACCTCCTCGCCGGCGTACTCCCGGTCAGTGAATGCAATGAATGTGGGCACGTCGTGCCATTGTTGCAGCTGCCTTCCCCCGAGACGGCAAAGGTGCAGGTGGGTGGGTAGCAGCGTTGGCTTGAATGTGAAGCGCGCGGTTCTTCCATCGCTGTCCCACTCGAGAAACGCCAGTACCCAGGATATCTCCTCTAGAAGCTCCACCTCCGCCGCATACCGCATTGTACGTACACGAGTGACGACAGCAACACCATTCAACCCGGAGAGCTGCCATACTATGTGTTCAGCTCTTGCAAATGGGATGGCTTGGCACATGAATGGGTACGTACCTTCATCCCCTGCCGCATCTCCACCATCCCCCGCACCCGTGTTTATCGTCCAAATCCACAACGGACGCCGCCTCCCCTCTGAATCTCCCATTAAGGCCCCCAATAGCCCACAGACATCTTCGACCTTGAGAACGGGCAGGGCATCGTTCCAGTCAGCGATTGCCGGTGGGTCTGGGCAATCAGGGTGATCGCGGGCGGGTGGCTGCGCATGTTCGTGTGTGGAGCAGTGCAAAATGGGGGTGGAAATGACGCACCTTGGCCCCACTGTTGGGTGGTGGCAGATCAGAGGTGGGGTGACAAAGTTGCTGGTGATGTAGTATCAATGGGGCTCGTCGTCACAAGATGTCAGCATTATATCATTGCTTGCCAGTGTAGTCATGGTGTGCGTGGTGTGGCGCTGGTCAAAGTTGTGGGCATAGTGACGTGTCGTGCTGTTCGACGGGCATAAGCATTGCTGGTGGTGTGGTGTCGACAGCAGGTGGGGTGGCAGGGCGCGATCGTGTGGGCAGCGACAATGGGGGAGAAAATGGCACACCTATGCCCTAGTGTGTTGGTGTCATCATCAGCTAATGGCGATGAGGTGGGACGCAACAAGGAGAATTCATGGCAAATTTTATGACGCACATTTTGGGGCCCACACTACCGCAATACTGCCCCCTCTTTCTCAAATCCCATGCTGTATGTCCATCATCCGTGGCCATTAAAAATCAGCTCACATCCCTGAAGAGGGGAGAGGCTTCGGATGGTGCGCTGGGTTGAAAGCTGGGGCATTGGCGTTTGATGCACAAAGAGTTATTGCGGCAAGTGGTCAAACGGTGGCGAGAAAATTATGGCTTGTCATTGTTTGTTTTTGAGGCCAACGGTGGCAACTCGGACACTAATTTGGAAATTATCACGAACAGATCACGAACAGATCACGAACAGAACGACTTTGCACTGCGATTACGCACCAGCAGCCCCACATATTAAGTCCTTTAGTACAATTATATGTAGTCGATGCC
>Ga0307517_10015632_pt1 | contig 10066 bp, 12 predicted proteins | sample 23_EM_MG_FD_194515 | JGI IMG/M metagenome (GOLD analysis project Ga0307517, IMG submission 194515) | Populus trichocarpa ectomycorrhiza microbial communities from riparian zone in the Pacific Northwest, United States - 23_EM | ecosystem: Host-associated > Plants > Roots > Unclassified | place...
AAAAAAAAGGCATTTCCGAGGTCCTAACAATCTAAATATATTTTTGATGTATCAACAAAGCCGGCATCGTCATCCCGGACGTGTTTGTCAAAGCCTTTGGAAGCTTGACAGTGCCAGTTTCCATACATACGCGCTCCTTCTTCGATATCCGAACTCGTCGAAAAGGAGCCGTCGATCTCGACTGCTTCTCTGTAACCTATTGAATCCTCCTCCCCCATTGAACCTCATACAACCGCAGTGATGCCGGGTGCCCCCTCGCGACCCACACACCCCCGAGTCCCCGCCTTGTCCAACACTAGCGCATCATACCGAATTCCTCGAGATGGACAGAGTTGATCCATTGCTCAATACACCCAATCACTTCATTTCATCCCAGACTCCCATTTCATCCCAGACTCCCATTTCTCCCCTCTCCTCCACTTTTGAATGCCTGCCCCACACCACAGCGGAACCTTCATCAGGTCCGACTTAGCTTCGTCATCGCGAATGGAGATATTCTTGATTGCTCCATGGTCAACTCCAGTTTCCAGACCTACGAAATCTCGACGGAATACCGGCCAATCATGCCAATGGTAACGACATTCGCTAGGCTCGATGGGATGCATCTCGCCCGCGTAGAATGGGAGCCCGTTCCGCAGGTAGAAATCAACAACCATCCCCAGAAGGTGAGTAAAGAATTTTCAAGCCTTTTATTCATGTTTCTAATCAGTTGATATTCAATTAGCGCAAGGAAAATGGTGATAAACCGCGACGAATATGTTTGGGAGCGTCATAGAGATACCATTTACATGCACGTGCTGCACAAGTATTCGACTTGAAGGGTTTTCATAGGATTGGCAGGTATCGGGGGCCTGTTTCGGTCTTCATGAAAACACGTCCATCCAAAGTTATACCCGTGACCATGTATAACAGAAAGCTATAATTACCTAGGTCACTTTAAAGGACTAGCGGGCTGACGCTTCGAAAAAGGACACGTCTATACAAGTATGGTGAGCCTTAAGGCGCAGCCATGTGAGCTCTAATTGATCGTCTGCTTAGGTACAATACACCCTTTGTGTTTGCGGTTTTATTTCCCCTCCTTCAACGTAATTTAAGAGCCCAACGCTCCTGGCGCGATGCCCAGGAATCACGGGAGGAAACAACAAATTGGATGCAAATACGATGGAAACTGATGTCGGTTTTCAACGGAACATTTCTTTATTGCTGATGGGAACCCATGCTTAAGCCATTCGAAGAAGGACAAAGAGCAATGTGATGCTTGCAATGGAGAGATGAAGCCCAGAGCTTGATGATTTTCCTGAGTGTGTTTACTGCGTAAAAGGCAAGCAGTTCGGAAATTTAAATAAATGGCTTGAAGGGCAGTCTCTTTTTTTTGCGGTTGTAATCGCGTTCCGGGATCCCATAAGACGCTGCTCGCAAATCCGCAAGACGCCATGGTCAATCTCTTCACTCACATAGCTAATCGTCTCGATAACAATGGCCCAACCCTCACCCCTGGATTCGTATCCAACACCATCGTTTACTCCGCGACCCTCTTCGGTTCGTGTCAATGCCTTCTGGTTCTGCAGTCTCATTCTCCAGACCGAATCCGACAACAATAGCGGTTGATTGAACTGGTACGATACGACCAAAGTCCTCGAAACAGTATTTTAAAAGTACAATTTTTAGGGTACAATTCCTGACGACGAGACATTCAAACGACCTGCTTAACCTCGAGGAAAATGAGGATTTCGGATTAAAATCATACAGTGCAGGCTTGACTTTACCTTCCCAGTGGTAACATCGTAGATCCACCCTGTCAGAGTGGTGTCTTCCAAGACAAGTGGGTTCTCCTTCAAAAACTTGACGTCGGCTTTGACGCTTTCCTCAAGTTGCGGGAAAGGGAGAAAGTCAATGTTATTTACTGCGTTGGCTACGACTTCATTTCCTGGGGCCTCCGATTTTACTTTCTCCCGAAGGTGCTCGTTGGTGAAGGTGAGCATTCCACAGCCCGTGTGGTGAAAAACGGCAACTTCGCGCGTGCCAAGTAAACGCTGAGAAATCACGACGCTTCGCAATGCCTCTTTACTGTCGCAAAAAGAAATCAACTTTCGGGGTATTTCGACTGGCTTTGAGAACATACGCGGATCCTCCAGCGTTGCGGATGACATGGGCCTCTCCGAGATTGATTCCAAGTTGTGAAGCAGGTCTAGAAATGTGATTTAATGTCTAATAAATCACACAAGGAAATTTGCTTTACTCGATACGAGCATCCATGCAAGTTACTAGACCCAAGAATTAGCCAAAAAGCAGGGAACCATTCATTGTGATTAATCACCAACGATGAGACGCTTGGCTGGGGGAAGCGCAAGATGGCCTTTGTCGAATGAAGAGACATATTGCTCATTGTTGGGGACGAAGTCCTGGTGGGCAGACCAGTGTGACATGGGTAGTGAATATCTGGGAAAGCAGATGGAATGAGAAACGGTGGGTATGATAATATATACACCTTGTGATGTTGCAACAAATATGGATATCGAATCCGAGTTTTTGACAGCTCTGGAAAAAAGGCTCAGATGGCGCAATCGTGGCACCAGCGTGGGTCATCATCTAAGACCGATAAAGAATACTGTATTGCGTATGAGAGGCTGCTATTTCGACCGTGAGATCAAGGCTGCGGTCACAGGTTCACTTTCATTCCCAGCGTTGAACAACCCAAGAAGGATCTTAGGCTGTGTGGCGGCAGTAGCGCCAGGCGCTTACCGTTATATGTACGGATGGATCCCGTCCGCATAGGGATCCGACCTACCATTTTGGACCTCATTCCGTCCGCATACGGGATCGCATATCTAATTTAGGTGATAATGTACAAACACTTCAAAAATTTCTACACCAGTTCCTGGCGGCCCTAAACTTGACCCTAAATCAGCCATTTCATTGTTGCCAGTTGTCAAAGATGTCAGGCTTCTCTACTACCGGTTGTCCATCTTGTCACCGCCCGCAACCATGGTGAGAGCAATGTTCTCTCCCATCGAATTATCAGAATTGGAGAGTGGGCAGAACGCTACGCACCACCATTCAGCGCAGGGCAAGGAAAACCCCGTCGAATATTCGCCACCTGGATCCACAATCGGACCTGCCGACTTCCAGTCATCAAGGCAGTCAGGCGAGATCACTACTTTTTTGAGGGGGAGAGACAGACCGCCAGCATGGCATCCAAAACTCACGCTCTATCGATTACTGGTGATATCCTCTACAGTTGGGCTGGGTGCCGCAAAGGCGGTCACGTCGTGGTTGAATCTTACATATGCTTCGATTACGCTAGAATGGATTCTAAGTGTAGTGGTATTTGTCATGTGAGTATCCTTAATATATACTTAGCCGCGTTTTCTCGGCTAATTTTATCAGGTTACACACCATAGGCATATACGAAGTGGCCCACACCCGTCGAATGGCATGGTTATTTGAAGTTGATTATATGGATTATGTATGGAACTTCCTGCATAAGCTCACCCGTATCCAAAGACCCCATTACACAACTGACGAGGACGACTCGGACCATATTTCTCCCAGCGGCCATCTTCCAATGACAGGTTACCCCCTCTTAGTCACCTCGATCGTCTTCATCGTCGGGATGACCAAATCTGGTCTCCTGTATGCGAATCTACAGACTGAGGCCACCACCGTAGAATGCGTCTTCGGAGCTTTTGTTGCTGCAGGGTGTGTCGCCTATTAGGATGCATGTTCAATCTCACTCATTATCTCTCAGATTATATTGGCTCGGACTCTACGAATCCAGCTCAACTAAAGTATATCCTGCTCTATTTCACGTCGACCACTCAGCGGGAGTATTCTACTGTATGTAATTTTGATTCAATCTACGATTAATGACTAATGAATCTTCTTCTAACATGATGTTAGTCGCGACAACTGGCCCTTGGTTCTGTCTCCATCTCATTGGAATATTGTTGGCTGCTGCGTTAGCTTACGCGTTCGCATGCTTCACGTATGCGGCTTATATAAGGGATTGGTCAATGCCAACCGATCCTGCGTTTTTTCAGCTTATGGATAATGCCCTCCACATAACCCTACCCATGATCGTTTGTGTCAGCGGTCTCGCATGCATGTTCTTGCTTCTTGAAAATTTGTACAAGCATCTTTTTTCGGGTCTGGCTATATTTAAACGGGTTCACGAGAAGTATTTAATTAGACAAGGTTTGTTCTATTTTTGCATTCTGCTCCCTTTGCCGATCTCTGATGGGTTCAGCAGTGATCAAATTCCTACGCGACCTATTCTCTCTTTTTATGATCTCTGCAGCCTGTGTGATCGGCGCTTGGTTCGTCGCACAGTGTATTTTTCCCTGGGTGCTTATATTGAGGGCGCTCTTTGATTAATGGGTTGGCTAATGGGGTCTATAATAAGATTTTATTCATATATTGTACGTATTGTACGTTAGCGTTGGCTGCTTCCTGGCGGATGTGAAGAAGGATGGTAGATTAGACCAGTTTAAGAATGGAGACGCCCCGGTTTAGTTGCGAAAGTAAAATAAAATTGGGAAACTTGAAATAGTAATATGTTGCTTCTCCTCCCTTAGAATTAAAGGTTTACCACCACAGACGCAATTTGGGGACCTGGACTATATTACCCTTCTGCAATTCTCCGTTTCTTTCTCTGCTGTCAGTCTGCACAATTCCCCTTCTGTGTACTTTGCGTGAAGGATTAACAACAAGGGGTCTTCAACTCTTTCTTCTGACTCCTGAAACGTTCGTCGCAGCGAAGATTCTCGGAGACTAGATAATCATGTATAGGACTTCATCGGAGTTTCACGAACAAGAGAGTTGTACGTGATAATTCCTTTTCAATTGTGTATTCATATGCGCGTTCTACAAGCTCGGTCATGGTTAACACAGTAAATAATTCTAGAACAACTATTTTTTATTTCCCTTTCAATGAAGCAAGGCCACAAACCTTCTTTCTAAAATTCTCGAGAGAATTGCCACCTGCTTCCGTTGTCTTGTCAAGGATCTGTAAATCCACACCTTCATCGACGAGATTTAAAAGCTGGCTGGCAGTTTCATCACTGATATGTGAAGGGTAGGCAACAGTTTTCAGCGTTAGCGAGCGCCTATGGCCCTGACGATAGAATTTCGGTATGTAATCCCAAGAAAATAGTGGAAACTTGGGGTTCCCTCCTATACATTCCATAGACTGAAGGCGAGGGAGAAATAATTCGCGAGTGGGTTCTTCCGATGGAATGGCACTGGTACCAGACCGCGAGCGAAATATTCGAGCGAGGATGTCGTCCATTTCGCCGTGGTGGCTCCAGCGCTGCAGGACATGGAGTCGGAGGTGCTCAAGTGAAGGTATTGCCTGAAGCAAAACGGGGAAATTTGTATCAAGTGGGACGCCCTCCAACTTCAAGATTTTGAGATAACAGCCTGAGCGTTCGAGAAGGGATACCATGGTTACCACCGGTAAGGAGCCACCACTGATAGCGGATGTCTGCGTCCATTCTTCGAGGGAGGGGACCTTGATCGCTTCCAAAAATGATTTTCCTCCATATGAAAAATACAGCGAACGCAATCGCGGATGGAGGATAGTTGTGTCAAAGCTGAGCGAGGGGTCATCCGAAGGATCTAGCACACAATATTCCAGAGAAGGTGCTAGTCGTAAGAGCTGGAGGCACTCGCTGGTGATTATGTTGGACAAATCTAGATGTGTAATATTGTCCCAGCCAATATCAATCGATGTCGGTGAGCAATTGACGAGCGTTAATTGTGTAGGGAAGGGCTTAATTTTCATGGCAAATTTGTGCGTATGCGACATCTCGTAACTGACTTGAAGATCGAGGCCAAAGAGTTGATTAGGGTGTGCGGAACCGCAAAAGCGCTCAGAAATGTTGGCGGCGCCCACGTCGAGATGGAGGTTTCGCCATCGGCCGGAATGTAAGTTAATGACCTCTATGACCAAGTCTGTGACAGACTCCAAAGTATTAGCAGTAGATTCGTCCGAAAATTCGTCGTCGGATGGGGAATAATCGCTTTCTTCGGAGGACCCAAAATAACGGAAGAAGATAGTCAAAGGACGTATCCCTGATCGACTCAGCCATTCGTGCAGTAAACCAGGCAACAATTTGACTAGAGAGCGCTTCGTCGATGGTTGAATCGTTAAATATAGGGTATCCCAAAGGTCTGGTGTTGTCCAAGCTAATTGGCGCCACTTCCGACACACTGCTCCTAGTCTCAACGCTCTAGTATATGTCGTTGCTTCGGTCCATAGTCGAATATCTTCGAAATATAATGTCGGCAGGCAGAGGCGAAAGATATAAGAGCCGATTTCTGGGGGGAATTTGTGAATAAAAGGGTCGTGGATTGCGTTCATCCTGCTTCCCAGCGCGTGGTGTTTCGCCTTCAGTTTGGCAATTTCTCCTTCCAGTTGTTTGATTTGCTCTCGTATCACTTCCCTCTCTCTGCACGCGGAGCAAGAGCCACCTTCCAGCATCGTACAGGCGACTGGTTGGTCCTCAGCATTGCCTCCTTTACAACGGTTGCATAACCCTGGGTCGCCCATAGGATCGTTGATGGACTGTGCCTGTCGTTGGCGAAACCTAATGAGATGATCTAGATGAGTATATACGTGAGAGTTATTTCAAAATTATGAACAAAATACCAGATGAAAGGGAGTTGCAGACCGCGTTCAACGTGACGTTATTCTGAACGATTTTTTCAATCATGTCGGACTAATTTGGATTACGTGCCCCATCTAATCTAATCAAACGCCCAGAGGCCCAATCCCCAGCCCACATTTCATCGCCATACACGCAGCCGTCGCAGAAATTTTAAGTCCTCCGAAATTGGTGCCAGTTGCGGATACTAATAACGGTCTCCTGCAGTTGACTAACCTAGTATTCGCAGTCCTTTTCTTATTTGCTCTGCATGAAAATGAAATTGACCCCCCCCCCGAAATTCTCTTTTCTATCTCAGCGTATTATGTTCCCTTGGCCTGTTGTTAAAGAGGCGTGGTATTTCCAGGCGGATGGTCTAAGTACACGATTTTCTTGGCCTATCAACGACTCCTCCTTTCGCAGTGAATCTCCGCAATTATTAACTGAACTGAATCAGGAATACAACAAAATATTGTAAAATTTGGAGAGCATGAACTGATGGTATTATAAGAATTTATTAAGCAATTTTTATATATAGAAAGTGTGTTCTCGGATTTATAACTGATTTTTAAAGTTTCACCATATCATTGGCCGGTTGATGTAATTTAGGTACAAAAAAAAACATCAAAATTTTCTACGTAAGTTCCTCCTAATTAGCCAGTTCACTGTTGCCAGTTGTCAGATGCCACGGTCAGACTTCTCTACTACCAGTTATCCTTCTCGTCACCGCCCGCAACCACGGTGAGAGCAATGTTCTCTCCAATCGAATTATCAGAATTGGAGAGTGAGCGGAACGCTACACGCCACCGTTCAGCACGGGGGAGGGAAAACCCCGTCGGCTCGCCATCTGGATCCACTATCGAACCTGTCGACTTCCACTCTTCAAGACAGTCAGGCGAGATCACCACTTTTTCGAGGGGGGGAGATAGACCGCCAGCGTGGCATCCAAAACTCACGCTCTATCGATTACTGGTGATATTCTCTACTATTGGGCTGGGCGCCGCAAAGGTGGTCACGTCGTTCTTGAATCTCACATATGCTTCGATTACGCTAGAATGGATTCTAAGCGTAGTGGTATTTCTCATGTGAGCATCCTGATTATATAGCCGCATTTCCTCGGCTAATTTTCTCAGGTTACATATCATAGGCATATACGAAGTGGGCCACACCCGTCGAATGGCGTGGTTATTCGATGTTGATTATCTGGATTATGTGTGGAACTTCCTACATAAGTTCACTCGTATCCATAGACCCCATTACACGACTGACGAGCACAACTCGGACCATATTTCTCCCAGCGGCCATGTTCCAATGGCAGGTTACCCCCTCTTAGTCACTTCGATCGTCTTCATAGTCGGGATGACCAAATCGGCTCTCCTGTATGCGAATCTACAGACTGAGGCCACTACCGTAGAATGCGTCTTCGGACCTTTTGTTGCTGCAGGGTGTGTCGCCTATTAGAATGCATGTTCAATCCCACTCATTATCTCTCAGATTATATTGGCTCGGACTCTACGAATCCAGCTCAACTAAAGTATATCCTGCTCTATTTCACGTCGACCACTCAGCGGGAGTATTCTACTGTGTGTAATTTTGATTCAATCTACGATTAATGACTAATGAATCTTCAATCTTCTAATTTGACATGATGTTAGTCGCGAGAATGGGCCTTTGGCTCTGTCTCCATCTCATTGGGATGTCGTTGGCTGCTGCGTTAACTTACGCGTTCTCGCGCTTCACGTATGCCGCTTATATATTGGATTGGTCAATACCAACCCTTGCTGCGTTTTTTGGGCTTATGAATAAAGCCCTCTTCATGACCCTACCCATGATGATTTGTGTCAGCGGTCTCGCATGCATGTTCTTGCTTCTTGAAAATTTGTGCAAGCATCTTTTTTCGGGTCTGGTTATATTTAGACGGGTTTACGAGAAATATTGGCTCCCAACTCCTCCATCCCATCCAAGAGAGCGGCTTTTTTACCTGAAGAGAGTCCTAATTAGACAAGGTTCGTTCTATTCTCGCATTCTTCTCCCTTTGTCGATCTCTGATGGGCTTAACAGTGATCAAACTACCGCGCAACCTATTCTTTCTTTTTATGATCTCTGCAGTCCTCGTGGTCTGCGCTTGGATGGCCATACAGTTGGTTGCTTTCTTTATTGTGTTTATGAACTCTCTTTGGTTATTTGTTGGGCTACTGTTGTGTATAATTGTAGTCCCTGCCATAAGATTCTGGTCATCTGGGATGTTAGACTTGTTGTACTTTGGCGTTGGCCGTTTCCTTGCAGATGTGAGGAACGATGGTAGTGTAGACCAGCTTGATAATGGAAACCTGCCCGTGTAGCTGCGAAAGTAAAATTTAGAAACTTGAAGTCGTAATATGTCGCTTCTCCAAATTAGGTTTACACAACAGACAATTTGGGGACCTGGACTATCTTGCCCCTTCTGCTTATCTCCGTTCCTTTCTCTCTGTCAATTCGTGCAGTTCCCCCTTCTGCGTACGTTGCATGAAGGATTACCAACAAGAGGTCTCAACTTTCTTCTTCTGACTCCTGAAATGCTCGTCGCGGCGAGGATTCTCGGAGACCTGAAAATCATGTATAGGACTTCATCGGAGTTTCATAAACAAGAGAAGAAATGTCAACGCCCCCAATTTTCCCATTGATTGATAAAGCCAACAGACCATTAGGAGGAATAATGAAACAGCGGAGTTAGTGTTGTACGTGTAGGTTGGAAGTCCGTTTTAGTAGGTAGGGGTGAGGCCAATGTCGTGGCGACTGTACGTATCTAATGAGTGTCCTAGAAAAGAGGGTAGTGAGTATGTACAAATATGTACGAGTCCGAGCTGTGCAAAAAGTTCATTTAAGGTGTTAGCGGCGGCGGCGGGGTGTCCGTTGTGCAGAATAGAAGAGTGGGTACACGGTAGGGTGTTAAGCTCGGGTGGTGGGGTGTCCGTTGTGCAGAATAGAAGAGTGGGTACACGGTAGGGTGTTAAGCTCGGATGGGTGAGTGTATAAGTACTCGTCGTGTCATTTTCGTTTGCGTATTGAGTTTACTGGTCGCAACCGATTCAGGGCTTTCCGGCACATGTCCATGTGGCCTGGACATTCAGTTGAACGAGTCAGAGGGGATACAGTGGAGAGAAGAATTAAGGGAACATGATGCGTACATCGCGAGCTTGGGGTGCAGCCTGCCATTGATACGCAGGTTTTCCAAGGCATTCGGCCAGGGTAACGAGACGGTATCCAGCATCCTTCAAAGCCTTGATCGCGAACGGAACGATAACCTGGCTGTAGAATCAACGAATGTGTGGATGAGCTCAGAAACGTGTATGGACCATGAAGCTAGTAATACGCACGCAGTTTGCTGATGCACTTCATGGTTCAGGGCAAGGATGGTGTTCGGTTTGGTTTTGATCAGGTCC
>Ga0307517_10015633_pt1 | contig 10066 bp, 8 predicted proteins | sample 23_EM_MG_FD_194515 | JGI IMG/M metagenome (GOLD analysis project Ga0307517, IMG submission 194515) | Populus trichocarpa ectomycorrhiza microbial communities from riparian zone in the Pacific Northwest, United States - 23_EM | ecosystem: Host-associated > Plants > Roots > Unclassified | place...
CCGCGGCGCACCGCCGAGCTCGCACGCCTCACCCACCTGCGCGACAGCGGCATGAAGCTCGCCTATCTCGTGCTTCGTCGCCAGCCGCTCGCGCTGGTCGACGATCCTGCCGCATGGCGCATGGTCAGCGCCCCGATGCCCGCCAAGGGCAAGCTCGAGATCATCGGCTGCAGCACGCGCGGACGCATCCCGATCCGTCTGCTCCGCCGCCACCGCGCGCCCCACAACCGCGGCGTCGAGGCTGCCGCGCGCGGCGACGTCCTCGTCGTCGATGCCGCGCCCGGCGACGACCGCGTCGAGATCACCGGCGATACCCGCGTCGAGCGGATCGTCCCCGCGAAGCCGTGACGCGAGCCGAGCGCGGCATCCGGCTCGCTCAGCCGTCGATCGGATGGCGAGCCAGAAAGTCGAGAACTCGATCACTGGCGTCGGGTCGATTCTCCCAGTAGTACGCGTGCCGCCCGCCCGGGATCATGTACAGCTCGGCGCCGGGAATTCGCTCCGCGAGCAGCTGCGCGTTCGCCGCTACATTCACCTGGTCGTCGCTGCCATGCACGACCAGGGTCGGCGCCGTGATCGCCGGCAGCAGATCCCACGCGTCGTGCGCTTCGCTCGCCTGATAGTGCCGCTGGCGCGCGCCCGGCGGCACCGGGCGGCTCTTCGTCGTCCGGTCGAAGTCCATCAAGAAGCCCATGTTGGACGCGGCCCATGCCGGCGACACCATGTACGGCAGCATGCGGAGCCCGTCGCCGCTGGCCAGCACCGGATCGACCTCGGGCGGCCGCCGCACGCCATGTGCATTCCCCGGCGTCGTGCAGCCGAGCACGATCGCGGCCACCCGCGAAGCGTGCGCGATCGCCAGCCACTGCGCGATTCGCCCACCCATCGAGACGCCGTACACGTGCGCGCGCGCGATGCCCAGATCGTCGAGGATCGCCACCGCGTCGTCCGCGAACCCGCGCGTGGAGTACGCGGTCTCGGGCTTGTCGCTGTCCCCGGTCCCGCGGTGATCGAACACGATCACGCGGTGCCGCGCCGCGAAGTCGTCGCGCGCGCCGGTCCACAGCGCGCGATCCTGAGCTTGCCCGGACACCAGCAGCAGCGGCGGCCCGGCACCGCCGGCCTCGTAGTACAGGCGGGCTCCGTCGGCAGCGGTCGCAAATGGCATGCTGGCTCCCAGAATTACCATATCGCGCCGACCCGCGAGGCGACCAGGACGCCCAAGTCGTCGCCGCCCGTGCGGCCGCTCACCCGAGCCCGCGGATCCAGGAAGCCTGCGCTGCCGGCGCCGCGGCCGTGACACCGCCGAGCCGAGGCCCGGGCAGCGTTCGTCGACGACTGCGCGACATCGCGGCGCCCACGATGATGATGGCCGCGCCGATCGGCGCGTTCCACGCCACGTGCTCGCCGAGCACGACGACGCCCAGCCCGATCGACACCACGGGCAGGCAGTACGTCACCGTGGACGTGAGCGTCGCACCTGCGATGCGGATGAGCCCGTACTGCAGGACGTAGGCGATGCCGGTGCCCAGTGCACCGAGGGCGAGCATCGCCAGCACGACGTGCACAGGCAGGTGAGCCGGCATGTCGGTGGCCAGCGGCGTGATGATCGCGAGCTGCACCGTGCCGATGAACAGCTGGACGGTGGACAGCGCGAGCGCCGAATATGGCGTGGCGGACAGATGGCGCCGGAGGTACACGCCGCCGAGGGCGTACAGCACGGCAGCGACGAGGCCGAGCAGCACCCCGAGCAGATCCGGCCGCCCGACGCCGGCGCGCCCGAGGCCGAGCACGACGACCACACCGGCGAAGCCGAGCGCGAGCCCCAGGCCGCGCCGCGGGGTGGGCCGCTCGTCGGGCAGAGCGATCAGCGCGATCACCAGCGTGAACAGCGGCGTGGTCGCGTTGCAGATCGACGCGATCGCCGATGGGATCCGCTGCTCGGCGTACGCGAACAGCACGAACGGCACGGAGTTGAGCAGCGTCGCCGCGATGGCGAGATGCGCCCACAGCCGCGGCTCGCGCGGCAGCGGCACTCGGCCGACCACCGTCATCACGAGCAGCACCGCCGTACCGAATGCCATCCGGCCCAGCGCGAGCTGGAGCGGCGCGAGCACCTCGAGCCCGATCTTGATGAACAGAAAGCTGCCGCCCCAGATGGCGATCAACGACAGATAGCGAGTCAGCACGCCGTCACCATGGGTCGCGCCACCGTTAAGAACCAGTTAGCGATGCTTGCAGGGTTCGCGTAGTATCTCTGTATGCTGAGCCTCGAACGACTGCGCGCTCTCCACGCGATCGCGACCTACGGCTCCGTGCGCGCCGCGGCCAGCGCGCTCCAGGTCACGACGTCGGCGATCTCGCAGCAGATGGCGAAGCTCGAAACCGAGCTCGGCGAGCGCTTGCTCGATCGCAACGGCCGTGGCGTGCGGCTCACCGACGCTGCGTCGCGGCTGGTCAAGCACGCCGATCGGATCATGTCGGTGGTCGCAGAAGCCGAGGCCGATCTCGAAGCCCATCGCGGCGAGGTCGTTGGCAAGCTCGCGCTCGGCGCGTTCCCGACCGCGGCGCGCGGGCTCGGGCCGCGTGCGCTCGTGGCGCTGCGGTCGCGCCATCCGCATGTCGAGGTGGCGCTGTCCGAGCTCGAGCCCGAGGAAGGCGTTCCGCTGGTCAGCCGCGGAGATCTCGATCTGCTGGTCGTGGCGGACTGGTTCAACGCGCCGCTCGCCGTGTCCGACGGCCTGATCAAGTCGCCACTGCTCGACGACATCGCCGACATCGCGATGCCGGCCGACCACGCGCTCGCCGGCCGCAACATCGTCGACCTCAAGGACATCGCGCACGAGCCGTGGGTCAGCTGGAACCGGCGCTCGATCTGCCATGACTGGCTCGTGGTGATGCTGCGCTCGCAGAGTGTCGAGCCGGTGATCGCACATCACGCGGCCGAACAGCAGACCCAGCTTGCTCTGGTCGCCGCCGGGCTCGGCCTGAGCGTCGTCCCGCGGCTCGGACGCGGCGCGGTCCCCGAGGGTGTGCGCATCGTCCCGGTCCGCCCCGCGCTCAGCCGCCACGTCTATGCGATCTGGCGAGCCGACGCCGCCCGGCGCCCCGCGATCCGCGCGCTGGTGGAAGCGCTGCGCACCGCTTCTGGCGCGATCGCCTCCGACATGCGGCCGTCGCGGAGCGCCGGGCAGAGCGCTCGCGCGAGCGCGCGAAAGTTGCGCGCCTGATCGCGCTCGGCCGGCGCGGCAACCGAGCGAGCCAAAACAGACACCGTCTCCCTCAGAGCCGGCCGCCGATGCGATCGTGCTTTACCATCACGGCGAGGACATCGACCATCGCGCGCACGGCGAGCAGCGCCGTGATATCGGAGATGTCGTAGGGCGGCGAGACCTCGACGACTTCCATCCCGGCGATGCCCTCCTTGGCGACGCCGCGCAGGATCGCGAGCGCCTCGCGCGGCAGGAAGCCGCCTGGCTCCGGCCAGCCCGTGCCGGGAACGAAGCCCGCGTCGATCGAGTCGATGTCGAACGACAGGAACACCGCGCTCGCGCCCTTCCACGCCACCTCGAGCGCGATCTCGATCGTCTTGTCGATGCCGATCTTCTCGACGTCGTCGATGGTCAAGATCGTGGACCGCATCGCGCGGCCCTGGCGCACGCCGAGCCGCGGCACCTGCCAGCCGCCGATGCCGATCTGCACCAGATTGGTCGGCGGGCAATTGGCGATCTGCGTGGCGTGGAACCACGGACATGTATGCATGATCTCATCCATGTCCTTTTCCTGGGTGTCGACGTGGCGATCGAGGTGGATGATGCCGACCTTGCCCTCCACGCATTCCGCGACACCGCGCAAGGTCGGATAACCGATCGAATGGTCGCCTCCCATGATCATCGGCAACGTGCCTTTCGACAGGATATGCGCGATGCCCTTGCTGATCTGATCGTGGCCCTTGGTGATGTTGGCCGGGCAGAAGATATCTCCCACGTCGCACATCTTGAGCGACTCGCGTAGATCGACCCCGAGCTCGAAGTTGTACGCGGTGTATAGCGACGAGATCCGCCGGATCGCCTGCGGCCCGAACCGGGTCCCGGAGCGATACGTCGTGCCGATGTCGAACGGCGCGCCGACGAACGCGACGTCGTATTCGCCGACCTTCCGGACATCTTCCAGATATGGCATCTTCAAGAACGTATTGATGCCGGACCAGTGGGGCAGCTCACCGCGCTGAAAACAGCTGATCTCGGACTTGTCCTCGATCGAATCCGCCGGTGGAAGACCGAATTCCTGCCCGCGCTTGCACTCTGCGTCCCACTGCGTGGTCGGGAGCGCCGCCTCGAGATCCTGGGCCTTGTAACCCGAGAACCCCGAGTGATCGGCGAGCGGGCGCTGGTGCTCGCGGTGGTTCGGGGCGTGGCGCTTGTAAAACGTCATGAAGTCCTCGAGCCGCCGCCATGCTGGCAAAGGTCGCTCGTCATGAGCCAGGCGCCGACGGCCGTGATGCTAGGCGACACCCGAACAAAGGGTCAATAGCGCTGCCGGCCGAAGCGCGACGAGGCCGAGCAATGCACTTGATCGTCTGCGCGAACATTCGGATTGTTTCACGCAGGTATCGCCGCGCTGAGATCGCGGCCTAGCGAAGCAGCTCAGCGGATCGGACCGGCGTTGGACCACTGGGTCTGGACCAGCTTCCAGTCGGTGGCTTCCTTGACGACGACGGCGAGCACGCGAAACGTCTGGGTCAGCTCGGTCGCGGCGCGCGTCCTGGACGTGAAGTCGACGTTGAGCGCGGCAAATCCGATCCAGGGTTCGGCGCGCTGTGCGGGATCCCAGGCGCTGCCGGCGACGACGCGCATGCCATCGCGCTGCCGGATCTGCGCCTTGAGCCGGGTGAACACCCGCTTGATCGCGGCGCCGCCGTGCACGCGCTCGCCGCCGCTGCCGAGGTTGAAGGCGTCGGGCCGCTCGCTGCGCGCAGCCGCGAACGCCGCCCGGCTCGCAAACGCCGCGCGCACCGCCCTGTCGAGCTCATCGGGGCCGTCGCCGCGATCTGCGATCGGCCGCGGCATCGGCATCGTGTTCAGGATCGCGAGGCGCTCGGCGGTCGCGTCGTCGACCGGCGTGGCCCAGTGCAGCGCGACGATGCGCCAGCGGCCCTCGATCACGGCGGCGAGCTGGGTGATCGCGAGCCGCCTCGTCGGCTGCCCGGCAGCGGCGATCTCGAGCTCCTCGGCGATCCACGCGTGGTTGCGCTCCTCGCCGATCGCGAGCGCCGTCTCCTCCACACGGAATCCGCGCGCGGGTGGCTTGCCGAGGTCGTGCACGAGCTGCGCGGCCACGGCGTCGCGTCCCTCGGCCACTTCATCGCCATCGACGCCGAGCCCGAACACCGCCGGCAAGAGCAGCGCGGCAAGCGCCGGACCATCGGCGTTCGCGATCGCGGCGCGCTGGTCTGCAACCAGCTGCCGTACCGGCTCGGGTGCAGGTGCAATCACGGCCTGGCCCGGCAGCTCGGTCGCGCGCGTTCCCTCGCGGGCAACGGTGGCGATGCCCGCGTGGGCGTCTGCGGTCGACGGCTCCCCGGCGATCGGACGCTTTGCACCGGGTGTGGCGCCGTCGGCGACCCCTGCGGTGATCAGCTCGGTCGACGGGGTGGACGACACCAGCACACCGAGGCCGGTGCCCACGCCGATCGAGACGCCGCCGAGCACCAGGTACAGCCGGCGCCGCGACCCGGGCTGGATCTCCGCGGGGATGATGTACGCGGAGCCGCGAGTGGGAACCGGCGGCGGCGGGAATCCGCGCGCCGTCGACATTGCATTGCGAGTGGCGGCGGCGCTGCGAAACCAGCGGGCGTATTGAACGCCCTGCGGCAGCGCGACGACGCACAGCGCGCCGGCACCGATCATCGCGTAGCCGGCGATATTCAGGAGCTGGCCGATCGCCGTCACGTCCGAGGGCGGCACGATCTCGAGCAGCGCGCGCAGCCTGGCGTCGTCGAGGAGCACCAGCGCAACGCCGAAGCCGGCGTCGATCGCGGCCGCCGCGGTCATGCTGAGCAGACCACCGCGATAGCTGAGCCCGCCGAACACCAGGCCCGCCATCGCCATGGCGAGCCACACGGCCACCGAGGCGAGGCTCATGATCGGGTGCTGCAGCACCAGGACCAGGCCGACCGTGCCGATCAAGAGGCAGCTGCCGCAGGTCAGCTGGGTCGCGGCGCCAGCGACGCGCAGCAGCGCCCGTCCAGGAGAATCGGGCATCGGCGCCGAGCCGGGAGCTGCCACTTCCTCCAGCGTGTGACTGGAGACCGGGCCCGGGCGCCCGGTGCCGCGCGCAATGCGCCTCGGGTCGGTGCCCTCCGCTCGTTGAGGAGCGGCCGGCTCCGGCGAAACGCCAACGTAGGAAGCGGTGTTCCGCTTCGGCCGGTTGCCCCCGATACCCTCAGACATGGCGCGCGAACCTCCCACGCGTACTCTTACGCGCGACACCGCCATCCGGTCGCCCAACGCGCTGCGAAAACCGCTCTGAAAGTCAGAGCATCGCAAATCGGTGGGCCGCGATACGGGACGTTTACAGCTCCGTTGTCTCTGGCTCACGCTCGAGTGATCGATCGCCGCTCCGTCATCATCGAATCGACGAGATTGTTAGGAGGAAACCTTCACACGGGTCTCCCTGGTCGGGTCGGCAGCGCACACGTCGGTCCCCCAGACTGTCGCGAAGCGCAGTGCGCGCCTCGGTTGCGACATCACTCCACCGGCGGAGGCGGCGGTGGCCCCGTGCGGACGCGCAGCGCCACCAGGGCAGCGCCGGCGGAGCGATTCGCGAGCTGACCGCACGCCGCATCGATATCGTCGCCGCGCGGCGTGCGCAGATACGTCGGCATGCCGAGCCGCCGGCACTCGTTCTGAAACGCGGTGACCGCGGCATGCGATGGCCGCGCGTACGGCGTATCCGGATGCGGATTGAACGGGATCACGTTGACCTTGCACTTGATGCCGCGCAGGAGCTTCGCGAGCTGCGCGGCGTCGGCGAGCGAGTCGTTGACCCCGGCGAGCAGCACGTACTCGAACGTGATCCGCCGGCGTTGCTCGAGTGGATATGCGCGCAGCGCACCGAGCAGCTTGGCGATGTTCCACTTGCGGTTGATCGGCATGATCGCGTCGCGGATCTCGTCGTTGGGAGCGTTGAGCGACACCGCGAGGTTGGGCCGGACGTCCTCGCCGCCGAGCCGCTCGAGCTTGGGCACCAGGCCCGACGTCGACACCGTGATCCGGCGAGCCGACAGGCCGATGCCTTTGTCATGGGTCAGGATCCGCAGCGAGCGAACGAGGTTGTCGTAGTTATGCAGCGGCTCGCCCATGCCCATGTAGACCAGGTTCGAGATCCGGCGGCCCGGCTCGACCTCGGCGAGCAAGCGCCGCGCGAGGTACACTTGGTCGACGATCTCGCCGGCGTCGAGGTTGCGCTTGAGGCCGAGCTTCGCGGTCGCGCAGAACTGACAGTCGACCGCGCAGCCGACCTGCGACGAGATGCACTGCGTGGTCTTGTCGCCGTCGGGGATCACCACGCTCTCGATCGACTGGCCGTCGCGCGTGACCAGGCGGAGCTTGCGAGTGCCGTCGTGCGACGTCTGCACCTCGGCGATCTCGAGGCCACCGATCATCGCGGTTTCCGCGAGCCGCGCGCGGGTGTCGCGGCCAAGATTGGTCATATCATCGAAGCTGCGCGCCGCCTTGTCGTGGACCCAGCGCCAGATCTGCTCGCCGCGAAACCGCGGCCAACCCTGCGCCACGGCGAACGCTTCCGCTTCATCGAGCGTCAGCGCTCGTAGATCTACTTTCTCGGCCACGACGCCGGTAGGTACCACAGCCAGCGAACGGCGCCTACTCGCGAGGTCTCGCTCCGCGGTCTGGGGCGATGGCGCGCGGTGGGCCGGTGGGCCCGGGCCTGGGCATTGCACACATCCGCGTCATGCACTCGCTCACCTGGCAGCAGGCTGCTCTCGTGCTCGGCGCGCTGGTCGCGGCCGCGGTGGTCGCCAGGCTCATCGGTCACCTCGTCGCAAAGCTCGTGTGTCGCGCCGCTCGCCGGGACGACGTCGCGGTCACCCGACAGGTCCGCGGGCCCGTCGTGCTGATGATCACCACCGGCCTCTGGCAGCTCGCGCTGGCGTTCGTCCAGCTCGGCGACGACGCACGTGCGACGCTCCACGACATCGGGCGCGTCGGGCTGGTGCTCTCGATCGTGTGGTTGATGCTGCGCGCTGCAGACCTCGTGGTCGACCACCTCATCGCACGCAGTGCGCTGTTCGCACATCACGAGATGTCGCGTGCGCTGCTGCCACTCGGCCGGCGCGTCGCCAAGATCGTGATCATCGCGGCCGCGGTGGTCGCCGTGTTCGGTAGCCTCGGCTACTCGGTGACGGGCCTTATCGCCGGGCTCGGCATCGGCGGTATCGCGGTCGCGCTCGCCGCGCAGAAGACGCTCGAGAACGTGCTCGGCGCCTTTGCGCTGGGGATCGATCAGCCGCTGCGCGAGGGCGACCTCGTCAAGGTCGACCAGGTCATCGGCACGGTGGAGCGGATAGGTCTGCGCTCGACCCGCGTGCGCACGCTCGATCGCACGCTCGTGGCCTACCCCAATGGCAAGCTCGCCGACTCGGTGATCGAGCGCTATTCGGCGCGCGATCGGTTCCGGTTCACCGTCCGGTTCCGGCTCGGCCTGGCGACCTCGGGCGCGCAGCTGCGCAAGGTCCGCGATGATATCGAGCACATGCTCGCCATGCATCCCGGTCGCGCGAACGATGCACCGTCGGTTCACCTGGCCGGCCCCGGCGACACCTGGTTCGATCTCGAGGCGACGGCCTGGTTCTCGAGCGCCAACGACGCCGAGTTTCAGACGCTGCGCGACGAGATGCTGCTCGATTGCCTCGACATCCTCGCGCGCGCCGGGGTCAGCTTGAACGGCGCGCCTGCGCCCGCCCCCACGGTCGCGCCCGGCGCAGACGTCGCGTCCGGCGAGCGACGAGCCAATGGAGCGCATAGCTAACCCAGCGGCGAGTCGCCCCACGCCGCGAGCAAGCCGGCAGGCCCATCGAACACGGCCACCGCACCGGCGAGCTGCTCGTTGGAGAACCCTCCGCTGGTGACGCCGATCGTGTCGATCCCGGCGGCGCGCGCGGCCGCGACGTCATAGGGCGTGTCGCCGATCAGCACGACCTGCGATCGCTCGACACCGAGGCGGCCGATCGCGACCTCGATGATCTCGGGGTCCGGCTTCGCGCGGTCGGCATCGCCGGCGGTGGTCCGCACCTCACAAAGATCGTCGATGCCGGCGATCGCGAGCAGTGGCTCGAGCACCTCCGGCTTCGCCGAGCTGGCGATCGCGTACAGATACTGGGCGCTGGCGAGCTGGAGGACGAGCTGTCGGGCACCGACGAGCGGCCGGACGCGCTCGAGCCACCGCGCGCTGAACACCTCCGACTGACGCTTCGAGATGGCGTGGTTCCGGGGCTGCGATCGGGGAATGCCGGTCAGCTGCTCGATCAGGAAGTCGCCGCCCATGCCGATCAACGCCCGGATGCGGGAATACGGGATCTCGAGCTCGTGCTCGGCGAACGCGTCTTTCCACGCGTGCGCGTGCGCGTCGTTGCTGTCGACCAGCGTACCGTCGACGTCGAGCAACACTCCGCGATATCGCCGCCATCCGGAGGCTGCGGAACAATGGCTCATGATCAAGGATAGGGACGGTGTCTCTTTTGTCTCGTTCCCCGGACGGAACGAGACAAAAGAGACACCGTCCCCATCATCAGGCGCGCAGCCTGCCCGTTCAGCCGTGACATGCGCGCTCGCGCCATCGCCATCGACGCATTCCGTGGGCCCGCGCAGGTGGCACGTCGATCGCATTTCCTGGCGTCATGTCATTGCAACGTATTCTGCTGTGCTCTCTCGTCGCCGCCGCCGGTGCGGTCGGATGTGGCAAGAATTCACTCGAAGGTACGAGCCACGCCGCGCCGGCCGATAACGGCGCACAACCGACGCAGGCGCCGTCGCCCGGAACGTCT
>Ga0307517_10015634_pt1 | contig 10065 bp, 9 predicted proteins | sample 23_EM_MG_FD_194515 | JGI IMG/M metagenome (GOLD analysis project Ga0307517, IMG submission 194515) | Populus trichocarpa ectomycorrhiza microbial communities from riparian zone in the Pacific Northwest, United States - 23_EM | ecosystem: Host-associated > Plants > Roots > Unclassified | place...
TTGATGAGTTTCTTAAAACAAAAAATTGATTTTTTGTATTGAAAATTATATTTTCTATTGGTATTCTAAAGGATATTCTTGTTCAAAAACTGATAGAAGAGCTTATGATGGAAAATATAAATAAGAGTGATTTGTTTTTTCTTTTTTTAAAAAAGAAAAAAGGCGGATGAGAGAATATTCCTAATCTTCCTCCTTTGCCATCTTGGTATCCGAATATACTAGAAGGTTTTGTGCACGTGTCTACATAAGGTCACACAAGAAGTTATCAAAACAAAAGGAAACAATGGTCATTTCGAGGCAAATCGGGTATAACAGACACATGCCACCTCTTCCCATTAGATGCATTATCTAACACCTCAGCACATTATCACTCTTGATGGGTTCTTACGCAGCAGGGTGTCATAAGCTACGTGTTCTTGAAACAAGAGTTTTTTTTTTTTTTTTTTATAATCTGGGATGTTCGGGCCAGCTTACATGCACCACGACTAATCTCTGGATTCACTGAACACTCTGCAAGTCTAGTAGACAGGCAAAATACCATAAAAATGACAGATATACTCGCTGAGGTTTGAACCCAGAATATAGAGGTAGAAAATTCTGCCAAGATCACTGGCCACAAGCCTCGATGCAACAAGAGTCTTTCTTCACTTCCTTGCATGGAGCATGTGCTCCTATGATTACTTGCCTCTAGCCTCGCTTTGATTATTATGCTTGCTTTCCAGAACAACAGAAATATGGCAAATGCAGATGAACAGAGTTTCAAGATTTGAGGAGGCAAAGGAAGAATGAGAGAGAATATTTTTAGGGTTAGGTTAAGTATTTAATATTTATACCCTTTTTGTTTGAGATATTAAGTATTTTTTTTCTGGACCAAATTGAGCTGATTTTATAGTTTTTAAATAAGTTTAGTTAGTTTTTCCTCTCAATTTAATATTTATAATTAATTATTTTTTAATTTACTCTATTTTATGGGTTAATTGGTTTTTTTAAACACTCTTAATAAATTGTTATTACCAAGGTACAAAAGAAATAATTACGTTAGCAAAGTGTTAATACTTACGTTTTCAGTAACAAAAGGTGAAGTGTACGGGAAGGATGTAATAAAGTTGAAAAGTCACATGAGAAACCAAAGCAGCGGCAAACGTATCTAAAGAGGGTAGGACAGGCAGACACTCGAGGAGAGAAAAAAAGAGTAGTTTTTTTTTTTTTTTTTCCTTTTCTTGGTTGAAAAGTCTTACCATTTTTCTATGTGATGTTTCTGCTAATTTTGGCTTTGGTTCGTAAATAATTTCCCACATTTTATTTTAAACTATGAAGAAAGAATGAAGGGTAAGATTTCATTTTGGTGGTTTTTCTCCCATCATTTTGATGTTTTTTTTCCCTTCCCTGAAATGCAATTTTCCTGGAAACATTTGAAGTTAGAATTGCTGTTTGTTGCGCTACATGACAGACAGCTTACTTTTGCTTCAGACGCCAGAATTAAATTGTTGTGGTTTAGGCTATGTTTGTTGTTTGGGAGTTTTTAATAGATTTAATCAGGTTCTAACTTTTGGGGTCCCAAATTTTCAGTTTAATCTAAAGTTAGCTGCTGGGGTTCTTCCCCTGTACTTGATTAAGCCTTCAATTCCGATTCTAATTTTTTTCTTCTGTTTTCGCAAAAAACGAGTTAGTGATTTTGACTTGTAAGATGTTTGAAAACTTTTGAAGAAGTTAAAAAATATGCTTTCAGTGAAGTATATCCATGAGGTTTTATCTTGGGGCATGCTTGGGAACTTGCGTTATGTTTTGATGCCTGATATATTTTTTTACTTCCATTTTTGTTAGATCAATGATCACATTCTATCAAAACTCACCATCCTTTGTTTATCTTGGGAATTTTTATGCTTGATCTTGATGTATTATTAGATGAGTCTGGAGGACCCGACCTTGCAATTTGGTTTGCACTTTCTGATTCTTCATTTTTATATGAAAATTGTGCTATTTTTAATCTATTGATTCTTCTAAGGGGCGTATTTGAAATACTGGTGGGGTTTAAGGCTGGAACATGGTGTCAGATGCTTGCTCGTTTTGTTTATTTGGGTTCAAGAATTTTAGAGTTTTGTATGATTTTATAGTTCCTTATCATGATGCTTTGGACTTGCGTCTCTTAGGAATCATTTTCTGATGGCAAGGGCTGATTTTCTTCCTTTTGATTTTGTTGCTAACTTTGAAGAAATTTGTGTCAAAACTGGTATTTGTAACCTACAAAAGAACATCCAATGAGGATATTGACACCTCCTCACATTCATAGTATGGTGGATGGTAAAAGGGAAAATCAAGGATTTTTAGGGATTGTTGATTGAGAGAGGATGTGATCTCCTATGATAATGTAGTTTGCTGTAGACTACAGCTGCGGATTGGATCCATTGAACCCAGTGAAGCAGTTAGTTCATTCTCTGTTGTGTTGAATCTGCAGTCCCACTTAAATATTATTAACCAATGTTTGTCAACAGTGCGTTAAACAAGTCTAAATGGTCCATTTCTTAGTCTGGTTTGAATTTATTACCAAATAAACTCAAAAGCATCGCGGCCATAAAAAAACCAGACAATTGTTCTACTCAACTGTTCATCAGATGTGTTAAATAGAGAAGTGTCATTTTGTATCTAATGGGAGTATACCACTCTTAAATAGGACTTCTTACTGTGAACTCCTCGTGGTTAGTATCATTCAATACTTTCATTGATTTACTGCAGTAAGACTATTTCATATTTTTCTACTTGCAGTTATACTGTATGTGATTTTTACATGTTTTAATCTATTTAAAACTACAACTGTGTCTTAGGTAGGATAATACTTCTCATGCTAATATTGGATTATGCCATATCTTCTGTGTCAATGTTTCAAAGCTTTGACCTTTGATTTTGTTCTTTGAGGTTTCAAGTATAGCTTGAAGCATGCCGCTAATTATTACTATTATTTTTATTACTGAACCTTTTCTTCTAAATGATACGACCTTTTTGTTGTTCAGCAACTCCTCTCTAGCCCTCTTTGCCCCTTTAATATAATTCTCTGGGACAATATGTGGATTCTCCCATTCAGCTGTCTCATTGATAGCATGGAGAGATACTGCAACCTTTAGGATTCATGCCTCCTTTCTCGTACTGACTGAAATTTGTACTATCCCCCCCCCTGCTGTTTGGTTTGGGTTTCAGGGGTAGTTCTTTTATAGCCAAGTCAACCAGCATCGAGTGCTTCTACTGAATTGTTGTGTTTTGTTTTTTGGTTGACTGGCATATTGCATTGCTACCTTCGCTGAATTGTTTTGTGTGGTGTTTTTTATTTGAGGGCCACGTTTGCATTTTCCAGAGGCAAAATTAATCATTTATCAAATTATTTTGGATGGATGGTCATTTTTTAAACTACTACTTTTCTATATTCTTTCCATCCTTGTTTTGTACTATGCATAAAATATCTTTTATTTGGAAGATATATCAAGGTTTGTGTTGGCTTGAGGAGCCAATGATGAAGTGCTTATAGAGATTTGTGTTTATGTAATAAAAAAATGCAATAATTTATGGTTGAGATACCAAAATCAGATAAAAAAAAGAAGGTAAAACAAGGGAATTAGTTTGAGGACAACCTCACTTAGTGGAGTGGTAAACGAGTTTTGTGTTTCTGTAGGTTTATTGCGTATCATTATTATTGTGATTCTATGTGGGCATAATAGATGTCCTAGTTCTTTTTGGCGCTCACATGTAATACAGTTTGTCCTGTATTCTTTAGCTGATAATGCTTTGCTAATTTAGTTCATGTGGGGTAGGAGAGATGAACATCTGTTGAGAGAGGAAGAAGAGAGCAATAGAGTTGAAAAGGTGGAATTTCAATAACATTAGAAGCCAGTAAAAAACATCACATTATGTGCTCATGTAGAGGCACCAATGCCTGGAGTCTCTAACATCAATCCATTCATTTCTTTCTAATTTGAAAATAACTAAAGTCCTGCCATCACTTTAGTTGGGTAGGGGAACTGCATTATTAGAAGCGAGATGCAATGTTTTAGGGAAATAGTGAAGAGCTGGATTTAGTGCATAAACTGGAGATTATTTGTTTGTAATGATTGAGAATTATCATCCGTAATGAATATGCTTAAGACTTTATGTTTTGTATGGTAGGTTGCATCATGAAAGGTGAAATGGGGGAGTCATTGTCTATTTCACATGAAAATCCAGATGTCTCTCTACTAAAAGTACCGGAGAAGATTTGTTAGATTGTGCATACTGGTCAAATTAGAATTAGGATTGTTCCGGAAACATTAAGAGAAGCATGACCACACAGTCAAGTGAAAGGTGATGAAAGAACAGGGGCAGTTGAGATTCCTTGAGAAAACTTCTTGTTGGAGTATTTGTTCCACGACTGCAAAAGATGATAAGAGTGACTTGCGATAATTTGCTGATGGTTATGAAGTAGGAAGATTATCTGTTCTGACTGGACTCCAGGCAGAGAACGGTTATGCAGTCATGCTATTATGCCTTTACTGATGATTTATATGTGTTTATTTGAGACAGCTGAGAATACAATATGACATTAGCAAATGCCACTATCTTCTTATTTAACCTTTGTCTATTTATTTTGTTACTAGCTGAGTCATTTGATTCTGCTGAATCATATCAATTAAATATCGAGCCAATGTCATGGAGCACAGACAGGTATTAAATATTTTGTTTACAGTTCCTTGTTGTATAACTTACTGTCTTGGTTCCTTGCAGTATTTTTTCAAGAGTGTAGCCACACCAAAGAAGAATGAAATCGTGTTCATTGCTCCAACTGGGGAAGAAATTAATAACAGGAAGCAATTGCAGCAGTACCTGAAATCACACCGTGGCAATCCCTGCAGCATCTGAGTTTGATTGGGGCACTGGTGAGACCCCAAGAAGATCTGCAAGAATCAGCGATAAGGCCAAGGCAACTCCTCCTGAAAAGGAGCCCCCAAGGAAGTGAAACCGAAAATCATCTGGTTCAAAGAAAGATGAAACGGAATATGTTACTGAGGGTGAGGATGAAGTTCAAATGCAAGATGCAGAGGGAACTGAAACGGAAAATGCAAAGGAAGAAAAAAGAAATGATGGCACCGAAGAAAATCAGGATGAGAATGGAGATACGGATCAAGAAGAAGCTGATCGGATGAAGTCAGCAGATGCCAATATGGAGGAACTGCAACAGAGGAAGTCAACAAGGACATAAAGTCCCAAGAGGATGCCTAGGAAACCAAGAATGGTGATGAAGGAAAAGCTAGGGAAGCCCAGCACACACTGGAAGTTAAAGAGAAAGAACATGGAGGGGCAGCATTGAAGTACAAAGCTGCTGAAGAAGCTGGTTCCAGTGAAGTATCTGAAAATAGAAACAATAAGGTTGAAGACGTGGCTGGAAAGATGCCACAAACTGACTCAAAGAAAGAGAATGCCCCGGGTCGCAAGGGCATCCCAGATAATGTAGCGATGAATGTAGATGGTGGAGCACAGGAGAATACACATGGAACTGTCTCTGCATCTGAGGGAGAGATCAAAGAGAAACTGGGTTTGTAGGAGGGCGATGCAAAGTGTAGCATTCCCATGGATGGGAAAGACAAGCCAGTGGATGGGGAGATCATGGAAAATGGAAAGGTAAACCCAATGGGGCCAGCTGATGCCCCTCAGCCGTAGCTCTTATGTAACATCTGCTTCTCTTCTAATTCAGGCGACTCGGATGTTTTGGGTGACTGTAGCTTTAATATCATTGCTAGTTTGATAATATGTTGATGTTAGATTTAAATGGATGGGATATCGCCCTACCTGTAGTCTTGACCCCACTAGAGTAGGCTGTAATTGATGCAGCTTTTGTTCGTTGCATACATTGTGCAGGACTCGAGATTGCAAGGCTTTAATTAACTTGTATGTTTAGTGACTAGACTAAAATATTATATATGTTTGCACTGTTGTTTATTTTGTTGTCTGGAATGGCATGGTTTCAGATCCGCCTTGTTTAGAGCAGTGCCTGAGAGACTAGTTCAACTATGCAAGTGCTAAATGACAGACTACAATGTCTGCATATTGCTTAACCTTTCTTTCATTTCCTCTTTAGAAGAGTGGCGACTGGTCAGTACCATGGCTGTGCTTGTTGCAAGTATGTGTTACTTTTAGATTTATGGTTACCCTTGTTGAAATTATTCTCCCTACGTTTCCACAGAAGTTTGATCCTAGACACCTGACAGGAATAGCTGAAAGATCCCTCGAAAGATCTGTCAATGGATCCCCCGAAGGGGTCCAGTCACCGACCCAAAACATTCCACACCAGTCTCAAGCTTCCAAGTTTTGACTATCTATGAGCAACGATTTCCATCAAAACAAAATGTTTACCTGCCTTCTCTTCCACCTCCCCTCTCTAAAATAACTCGAAAAAAATCGGACTCAAGAAAAGTATATATAGAAAGGGGGTTTATGTTTTGTTCTTTCTTGAGAAAGAGAATAATAGTTCTGAAACTTCATCCATAACAACCCAAGAAAAGGTATTCTTTGAAGAGTAAAGCTAAGAATCAATACCAATCCTCTCAGAATTCTCTTTCATCTTTGGACAAAGGTTAAGAATCTTCTTTACAAATTCTTTAATCTCAAGGTTAAGAATCTTTTTATAGGGTCTTATGGCATGCTTCAAGAACAAGAATTGCATTGTCATCCAAAGGGTTTATCTTTTTGACACTTTTGAGCTACAAAAAGGTTGGGCCATACCCACTTCTTTTCTACAAATGGAGTGCACTTTCCTTGATCATCTTTCCACCAGAATTATGGGTTTCTATTCTTTCTTTCTATGGCTCCTCCTCCTCTTCTCTGTCATTTCTTCCAATGGTACGTAGTACTCTTTACCTTTCCTCCTTGAGCTTGAGTTTGTTAGTGAATGATATAAATTATTACATTATTCTCTAACAGAGTTGATTTAGATTTCATGATATTTAGATTTCAGAATTTCTGTCTCCTTAAACAATAAACAACGTTAAGGTTTTTCTATATGTTTTTTTATTCTGGAAAAATAAGATTACACTTCTGGGATGTACTTAAAAAAACTTTCTAACTGTTAGGAATGCTAGCTGCTCTCTTCTCTTTGGAATGTGAGTGGTTGCATTGTAGAATAATGGAAAAACAACCAATAATTTTGCCCCAATTTTCAATGACACTAGTCGAACCCCTGCCTTGTATAGGGTGATCCAATTTTAATTTTCCAGTCATTTATAAATAAATAAATTTTTTAATTTGTTATATCAATATTTTTGTAAAATGTTTTGTTCTAGTTACTATATTATTTTTTTCATTTTACAAAAAAAATAAAGTTCGAATTATAGTGATATTTTATCTGCTTATAATGGTTGAGCTGTGTAATGCATGGTGCTTTTTTATATGCTGTGTTCTGCAGTTTTCACAGTGTACGCATTCAAGGGAACATACGGAGTAAACTATGGTAGGATAGCAGATAATTTACCTTCACCACGCAGCGTGGTGACGCTTCTGAAAGCAGCCAAGATTAAAAATACCAGAATCTACGACGCTGACCATGAAGTCCTCAAGGCCTTCAAAGGCTCTGGCATTGGAATAATAGTTGGACTTGGCAATGGGTATTTAAAAGAAATAGCTGTAGGAGAGGATCGCGCCATGAATTGGATAAAGGAAAATGTGCAGCCATTCCTTCCTGGAACAAATATTGCTGGAATAGCAGTGGGAAACGAGATCTTGGGGGGCGATGACCATGAATTATGGGAGGTTTTACTGCCTGCGGTTAAAAATGTTTATGATGCGCTTCGAAGGCTGGATTTGACGAAGGTTGTCGAGGTTTCAAGCCCACATTCAGAGGCCGTCTTCACCAATTCCTTCCCACCATCGTCGTGCGTTTTCAGGGAAGATGTTTCTATATACATGAAACCACTGTTGCAGTTCTTCTCACAGATTGGCTCTCCTTTTTACATAAATGCCTACCCTTTTCTAGCCTACAAGAGTGATCCTGAGCATATTGACATAAACTATGCTCTTTTCAAATCAAATAAGGGAATTCTTGATGCAAAGACTAATCTGCATTATGATAACATGTTTGAGGCTCAGGTTGATGCAGCTTACGCTGCATTAGACAAGGCTGGGTTTCCCAAGATGGAAGTCATCGTTTCTGAAACAGGTTGGGCTTCTCGCGGGGATGACAATGAAGCAGGTGCCAGTTTAGAAAATGCCAGGACTTACAATCGTAATCTGCGTAAACGGCTAGCTAAAAAGAAGGGAACACCATACAGACCAAAGTTTGTGGCAAAAGCGTATATTTTTGCACTGTTCAACGAAAATTTGAAGCCCGGGCCTACTTCTGAGAGGAACTTTGGATTGTTTAAACCTGATGGAAGCATTTCTTATGATATCGGATTCACCGGGCTTAAGGAATCCTCTGGAGTTTCATCTTTTATTCATTTCAAGGTATGAGATCCCCCGTCACCTTTTGCATTTTAGTTTCTTGATTTGCTGCATAAGTTGCCGTTTTAGACACTTACGATGAAGAATTTCTTTTCATCTGACAGGTTATTGGAGCATATGGTTGGTTGGGGTCATCCTGTGCATTGCTTCTTACAACTTGTATCACACTTGTGCTCCTAATCTCAGCTTCTTGAAAAGGCCAACGGTCTAGAATTTGCTGATGCACGTAGTTGTAACATACTCGATTCATTTTCTATTGTTCTGACAGTAATTCTTGAATCAATTGAAAACGGAGAATCTCATGAGACATGTATAAATATCTTCAGTAATGTATCATAAATGAATGAATTCTTGAATAAGGAAAAAAGGGCTCTGATGTCGTTTCACCATAATTTAGTCCTTCTGGTTTCAAAACCCTAGGTTTCTTACAATTGATACGTACGTGGTTATTCTCTTTGCTACATATCCAAGCTACCCTGAGGTATCTTTCAACAGCCATAATAGTTAAGAAGAAAAACAACTCAACTGGCTGACATGAATGAAGTTATGAACGGAAATAAAAACAGAGGGATGTGGTTTTGTGCTCTCTAAACAAGAGGGACTGACTGATTATCTTGTTAAGAACACGGCGACTAAATAAAACAATTTACTCTCTATTTCTTGTTTAGATGATCAAACCTGGTAGATATCCATCTTAACTTGCTAATGTGACATTGAAGATCAAATTCTCATGAGAAAATCATTTACAAAGCCATCCCTTTGAATGCACGGTTCAATTTCCTCTGCCAGCATTTGGGTCAAAGATCCCAACTGCTGCTAACAGATTTATTCTTTGATTCTTTATCAGCGGAGTTTTACTTTTGACACTCAACTATTGCTCTTAACTCATCCATAAGTCAAAACCCAGCAAAAAGAAAAAGTTCTCACTGGAGGGGAGGGGTTTGTTTGCCATTAAAATGAGCAAGGGAAGAAAATGAGGAAAACGAAAAATCCCTCTTCGTTTCCTTAGACGGAGGAGTGGAAATGACAGTAAGGAAAGTGGACTGAAATTCCCATTTTCTTTAATCTTGATTTCCATATGTTTAGACACCCAAGGTGTTATCCTTGAAGCTATGATATTATTCTGCTCAAAATATAAAATGGAGTTGTTGCTATTGGAAAATTCTTAAAAAAGAATTCTGAATGTTTTTGTAAGTGAGCTTGAAATGAGAATCCAGAAAAAACCCACAACTCTTAAAGCCCAATTAAAACAAAAGAATCCAAACCTAAAACTCAAACCATTAAAGCCCAGGAGCTTTCGGGTGTGTTTGTTTTGCACTTGCTTTTGCGTTTGCGGTGCAAAAAACACAATAAGATATTTAGTAACTATAAAAAATGCATTTTATACTGCAAGACCGACTAAAAAATTAAGTTTGAAACGCAGTTTTCGTGAAGCAGTTTTTACATGACTTTTTAACTGAGTTTTGTAAAACGCTTTTGAAAAAAATTAATTTTTTTTTATTTTTTTCTTTGCTTCAGATTAATATGTTTTTAGTGTTTTTAGATCATTTTGGTACGTTGATATCAAAAATAATTTTTAAAAATAAAAATACATTATTTTAATGCATTTTC
>Ga0307517_10015635_pt1 | contig 10064 bp, 4 predicted proteins | sample 23_EM_MG_FD_194515 | JGI IMG/M metagenome (GOLD analysis project Ga0307517, IMG submission 194515) | Populus trichocarpa ectomycorrhiza microbial communities from riparian zone in the Pacific Northwest, United States - 23_EM | ecosystem: Host-associated > Plants > Roots > Unclassified | place...
CATGCTTCACTGTTCACGTGAACAGTGGTGCATGATTGCAGCCGGACTGGACCCGGTCTGGTCCAAAGCTAAATGCATTGAACCGGGTCCGACCCAATAAAAAAAATTTATTTTTTTTATTTTTAATTGATGATGTAACATTTGCAGAATTTGATCGCAATCCTAATTTTATTCCTGATTATATTTTACCTGATGTTGTTGCGCGAGAAACCAAGGAAACTGTAGTTTTTGTCCGATGTATTTCATACGTGATGAAATTATAGATAGTTTAATTGAGCAATAAAAAATATTTTATATAAAGTATTATTTATTTCATAATGTAATAACAATAGTTAAATTTATAATATTTAAATTCAAAACCATCAATATATATATATAACCTCAATTTGAAAAACAATTTTTTAACCAAACACATTAAAATACTTTTTATTCAACTTCAAATTCAACCACAATTTTAACCAAATATATATAAATACCAAACCAACCTCAACTAAAAATATTTTTATAAAATAATTTTTTTTAAACCACAACTACAAAAGCTATCACAATATCAAACACTTACACACATTTGTAATTACTTTCTAGACCAAGATTGGCTATGCTTGTTGATCCATGGATCATCTACGATGCTTATGATATTGCAATTCCAAATCGAGAAGCACGGTATGTGGTCATGTTCGACAAATATGGGCTTTGATTAATGGAATTATTGATCATAAACTGTACATAATTATCACAAAGGTATGTGTAGAGGGGAAAAACGAACTAAAAGTTAACGAGATCTTTCTGCCCTCTTTTTGGTGCTCCAAACCAAAATGAAAAATTCACAATTAAAATAAACTCAGAAAAATAAAAAATAAATGTTCAAGCCCCGAAAAAAGAGAGAAAAATCTTTGCTAAAACGGCAATGCTGCAGGCAGTTTTGGTAATGCATTGCCGTTTTGGTAAGTGGGCCAATGGATCCACTAGCTGACGTGGCATAACTCTAGAGATTGATTGCTTAACGCGGAAACTCACTCCACCTTGTGGAACGAGGCTCTGCGCTGTAAATCAATAAACCATCGAATATTCTGAATTCTCAATCCAACGGCCAAAAACACCAAATCCCATTGTTCTTCTGACCTCATCTCCTCCTCCTCTGAGCTCCCTAGGTCGAATGTCAACCCTCTTCCCTTTTTAAGTATTTCTATTTCATTATACCTTGGATCTTCCAGATATCTCTTCTTTCCTTGCATCGTTAGAAACAGTTCCTGGTTTCACTGTTCGTCGATTTGGATCAACCAAATAGAAAGAAATAAAGAATGGATGACATGAAAGACAAGTTCAAAGGTTTCATGAAGAAAGTCTCTTCTTCATCTTCTCCTTCTAAATTCAAGGGCCAAGGTCGTGTCTTGGGCGGTGGTGGTTCCACTCCTTCTCAATCATCATCCGGACCTACTAATCCTCTCCATGCCCGTTATTCTCAACCTGTTAATTCAAATAATTCGAAGCCCAAGCCAAACCCATCTTCCTCTCTTACTTCTTCTTCAAATTCCAAGCCTTTGCCTGAGAAAAGATCCAATCTTGATCAAAAGAAACCCACTCCTGCCAACAAAACCACGAATGGCCTCGACCCATTTGACTCATTGATCACTACTAGCAAAAGATCTCAAAATGGATACTCGTTGAATGTGTTTGAGTGCCCAATTTGTGGGCAGTCGTATCAATCAGAAGAAGAGGTCTCTATACATGTAGAAACCTGTGTCAATAACAGTAATGCTAATAGTCCAGTTAAAAGCAATGATCGTGTCGTTGGTGATGATAGTGCGGTAGAAGAGTCTAGTGGGAGTGAATTGGAGACTTGTGTTAGTGCATATTTGTCAGGAAAGCCGCTGGAGGGATCGGTGGAGGTTGTGCTTAGACTGCTGAGGAATATTGTCAAGGAGCCTGCGAATGCAAAATTTAGGAGGATTAGAATGGGGAATCCAAAGATAAGAGAGGCAGTGACTGAGGTTGCTGGAGGGGTTGAGTTATTGGAGATTGTAGGGTTTGGATTGAAGGAGGAGGGTGGAGAAATGTGGGCCATCTTGGAGGAAGCTCCTAAAGAGGAGAAAATTGGTTTGATTAATAAGGTGATAGGATTCTTAGAACCTAGGAAGGAGGAGCAGGAAGAGCCGAGGGCTGAGGCTAAGCCATCTGATGCTCCAGCTGAGACAGAGGAACAGGTTGAGCCGAAGAAGGTTGACAGGCAGGTATGATGACAGTTTTTGCTTGATAAATTATGATTTTTCCTTCTTCGTTTTTGCGTTCTTAAAATTTTTGGTACCTGTTTCTTTCTTTCGTAGAAATTCTTTGCAAGAATTCCAAAATCTTTCTGTGATAGACTTCTAGAAATTGGATTATTTATGTTTTAGATGAACTCGAAGCATTTAAACCCCAGAAGCAGAGTAATACTTCGAATGAAAGCGTTGGTTCAAAACTAGTTATATAGCTGTGCATTAAAGATGACAAAAGATGTTCAACTCAGTGATGCCCTTTCTCTGGCACATTCAAGCATTATTTAGTTGATTACTATAACAGGTTCTTATGTGAAGGTTTGACTAAAGATATTTATGAAACATAAATAATGTCTATCACATGTAAGATTGATTGAACAAGCTAATTCTCATCCAAATTAGATTCGTGCGAGTTTTCTGCATTTGTTGAATCAACGTGCATAAGGAATGGAAACATGTCACATGTGAGCTTAGATTTGTGGAGGATTGCTGCCTGTGACTAGGAATCTGTCAAACCCCCCATCCCACTGCCTTTTCTCGATTTCTTTACTTCAATTTGCTTCCTTTAAGAACGCATTGTCATCTAGTTTATTGGTTGCTACTTCTCCTCCAATGAGAAGGTGCATGAAGGGTTTACTGGCCTAGGGACATGCTTTCTGGTGTTTTCCCATGGTCACTTATCAGTAGTTTAATATGTCATGTAATTGTAAGCTTATGAAAGTCAATTGAGGGTCTGAAATTATGATTCCTTGCCTTCCAATGGCAGCACTCTCTACTGTTTCTTCTCATTTATTGAATGTGTTCATTGGTAATGTGGTGTCTAAACTTTGTGTAGCCATATTTTATATGTATTTTCATGGTGCACCCCGCCTATGAATAGATGTCTTCAAATTGTCTATGTAGTATATACAGCATTCTAATCCATTTATTCGGTTTTGTTAGATAAGGGTCTTCTTTTCTGTCCCTGAAAATGTAGCGGCAAGAATTGAGCTGCCAGATTCATTTTACAGCCTCTCTGCTGAAGAGCTAAAAAGAGAAGCTGATATGAGGAAGAAGAAGATTGCAGAATCTCAGCTTTTGATCCCCAAGTCTTACAAAGAAAAGCAAGCAAAAGCTGGTAGGAAGAGATACAAAAGGACTATAATTCGCATCCAATTTCCTGATGGAGTGGTTCTTCAAGGTGTCTTTGCTCCTTGGGAATCAACAACTGCTCTCTACGAGGTTAGTCATCTTAACTGCTTTTATCTGATTTTAGAGTTGTTTCATTCATGGTTAGCAATGAAAACGACAACTCTTTGTATCAAGAGGCAACATTTATTTTAAGTGAGACTTCATAGTTAAACAGGAAAGGTCAATTTTTTCTTGTTAATGCCAACAGTGCTTATCAACTGGAAAATATTTATCTATAGAAACAGAAGAAGATTACAATGTTCTGATTGCACTATCCCTTTGAAAATCAGGTGATGAAACATCTCAAGAAGTTCTAATATGTATCTCCGTAATGGTCAAAAGAAATAAAAATAGTATTCTATCCAAAAACAGTTTTGTTGATGAAGTTCAATCCTGGAAATTTTTTGAACTGTGCCTCAATTAAATGCTTCAGTAATTGCATGGAAACAACATTTGTATGACATTCCAGAATCCTTCCTCTTCGACCAACCAGTTCCACATGTATACATATGCTCTACTGTACCGAGACAAGACTCTCCACTTGTAAACTCATGTTTAAAGCTCCTACTCTTGCAATTTTACTGCTGCAATCATGTGAAGGATGGAATAATCCGTTCAGCTCTCCCACAATCTTTCCTGGCTACACTTCTGGAACTTGTGATTGGATTTATTGAATTGTTGTGGTGTTTGACTTGTAATTATTTCAAGCAACCTTTTACACTGTTTCTTTTTTCTTGTTGAATTCCTTTAGCTGATAACCCTTCCTTCTCATTTTTCTTGACTATAATGATCTATCATCTGATTTATTGAAATCTCTTTCATGCTTCCTAGCTTAGTGTATTATTTCTCTTTCATTTTAAAATAATAGGTCCAATGTTTGCCCCAACTCTTTTCACAAAGTGTTCTAAATTGCCATTTGTTCATCACGATGAAACATTGTCTTCCCAAGAAAAGAGAACTTGCTACTTAACATTAATTATATTTATGGTTTCAGATAATTTGCTTCAAACGAGCTTCATTCTTAACCAGCCACTTCTGTGCATTATGTTGCAGTTATAATTTTAGAACTAATACAGAAATCTACTTGTCTCTATTTGTTAAATATGATGTGAAGTTGTTTACTTTCAGTTTGTGAGCGCAGCACTAAAAGAACCTGGTTTGGAGTTCGAGCTGTTACATCCTGTTGCAGTCAAACGGAGGGTTATCCCTCATATTCCTTCAGTGGGAGAGAGAGCCACTACACTTGATGCTGAAGATTTGGTTCCTTCGGCTCTCATCAAGTTCAGACCCATTGAAACTGATTCCACTGTTTTTACAGGGCTCTGTAATGAGCTCCTTGAGATCAGTGAGCCACTGAATTGATTTAATAGTGTGGTGGAAGATCGCAAGTTCAATTCCTGCATCTGGTTTCAGTGTAAGCTTTAAAATCAACTCGATGGGTTGGGGCCGTGTGATAATCTTTCTTTAAAGTTTGCATCCATCCCCTTCCCCTCTCTTTCATGTATACTTGAACAGATTATACTCAGCAAGAACTATTCTTGTACTCATTTACCATTTCCAAATAATACATTTGTTGGCCAATCTAGATTGTACACAAAGTTAGAACAGTGTATTTTTTCAGAAAGGGAATTGTTCTCTATAGGTTGTTGTTGTTACATAAACACCGAATAACGGTGCCCTTCCTTCCCCATAACTGTTTTGCTTTATTTATGATCTTCAACAACTTTATCTCGTTCATGGCTAAGTAGCTTGAACAGGGATGTGCTCGAGATAGTTAGTAACTTAAGTTGTTACATAGAATATGACAGAAATGATTTATATTATCTTACAGCACGGCGCTCTCATGACATAAAAGTCTTTAAGACTAGCGGTGCAAGCTATTCTATTTCAGTCATGTTTGATATCTTCCTTGCTAAGATATTGCCTCCATAAAACCATGTTTTGGAATTAGTCCTGGGAACATGATACAGTGCTACATAGAATAAAACAGTTTCTCCGTTGGATTCTTATTTTATTTTATTTTATTTTATTGTTTTGTCTTATTCAAAATTTTACCTCAGTCCTAAGAATCGATACCAGAACGCAAAACAGTCCTTACACTAATAATTTTGACAATTTAGTCCGTAAACTTTAGGATCCTTTTTTTTTAAAGGAGCCCGCTTTTCTTACAACTATTTTTTCATTCAGTCTTTTGCCGTTTTCTTAACAAAAATAATTTAATTAGTATTGAGTTCTTTTTTCTCAAAGCCTTTCTAATGCTTTTATTTCAATCTAATATTTCCATTATAGTTTGATAGTTTAATTCTAGATATTATTAATGTATTTTCCATTTTTATAATATATTTTCTTTTCGTATGTAACAGCAATGCTACAGTTATCATACAACTTTTTTAAAATAGGAAAATTATTATGGCGAGTTATAAAAAATATCATCCACTCATTATATGAATTATTTTTTTAATTGATAAAACATGGATGTCAAATTTTATTTTATTTTATTTCAAATATTTTTTATGCACAAATTAATTTATTTGAAAATAGTTTAAAATATAATTTTCAGCAGGCTCGACCAGTAATGGATCAAAAGGAAAAAGATTTTCTAGGTCCCGTCACTAGGAAAAGAATAACAGAATATCATATGGTTTTAATTCTTTGTTAGAACGTGTTTAGGAAAGCAGCTGACTCTATGTTTTTAAAAATTTTGATTTTTTTTAAAATTATTATTGTTTTATGTTTTTAAAATATAGTTTTAAAATATTGATGTTGAAAATAAAATTTAAAATATAAAAAAATATTATTTAGATGTATCCGGACAAAATACACTTAAAAAAATAATCATAATACCAAACAAACTATTAATTTAAAATTTAATCATACAATCATGGAATTGAAGTGCATATGAATTGATACAAATATAACATTATATAAAAAAAACTAATTTCCTAGCGCAGGACATGAAATAGTTAGAATAAAATAAAATTATTTTAATATATTTTTAATTAAAAACACTTTTAACAAATACTCCACAACACAATTCATCTCTTTATTTCAGTTTTCTTTCTCTATTGAAAGTGAAGCACAAGAATTTCCTTTTCCAAAAGTTTTTGCATATGTTTCTTTAATTTTGCTTATTTCATTGATATTCCTAATCGAACACATTCTTGTCCTTGCGTAGATTTCTCATGCTTGTTTCTCTTTGCTTATTTCAATCTTCATGTATCCTCTTTGAACACTTCATTTTATTTTTTAATTAATATAAATATTCAAGCCAGCTTGTATGTATCTTAATTAATACCATGAATCTTAAAATTAATATATATTCCACACAAAATTTTCTTTTTTTATCGAGTTTATATTTACTGGATAGAAAGCCTAGCAAGTAACCATCTTCGACGGACGAGGACAGCCTTAGCCAGTGTCAGCCAACCTTAGCCAAGAAAGCTTCCTATCCCATAAAATCACAGAGCTGCTGAGGGACGTCTTGCTTCTTCCTACATAAATTTCATTGACATACAGTTGCCGTAGGCATGCACATTCATAAGCATCTCCTTCCTAGCTAGCTAGCTAGCACGGCTTACTGTTACTTTATCATATAGAATTACAGGCAATATCAAACATCAAATTACACTTCGACAATCTGTGATTTACACATTACTAGAATCAAAGACCATCCTTGAAGCATGGCCAACTGGAGAAGTAGTACCCAAACCTACCAAATATATATTCCTTTTCTTACACAACACTGCATTAATTGAAAATAAATATTTTCCTCCCACGATTCATTTATTTGGGTGACTAACAGAATGATTCAAAGATGAAGTAAATTAATGTATCCATTAATTATTGATAAATGGCAGTGAAATTACGCTTTCTTTTTGGCTGAAGTTCTTTCCTTCTCCATGTGTTCAAATAGGCTTCCATCATAGGCAGCTCTAATTGTATCTTCGTGAAGCAAACCATTCTTGTCCTTGCAAAGACCGTACAGGATCTTCCATTCGGTGTAGGAAGCAACCCTGGAAAAAAACAAATTAACATTTAATTACCTTTTCATATTTTGAAAGACATGATATAATTTAATAATTACTTTTGGATTCTCAAGATTGAAATGAGAAACTAACCATCCTCTAAAGTCCTTAGGTTCTCTGTTAGCCTTGAGCATTCCCATCAGTTCGTCTGCTGTCAAGGAATTTGGATGCGAACGTGCATGTTTGCTGAAAATTTCTTCAAACTTTCCAGGTACGAACCTACAATTTTGTTACGAGAACTGACATGAACATCAAAATAAATGAGCCAAAAAATGCTTTAGTACTATATATTAGCCTGTGTTAAGCCATTGGTTGATACATTGCCCTCATCGCGCTACCGAACCAGAGCGTCTTATGTTAGCTTTTGATTTGATAAAATGGACAGCAACTCGATAACAGATTTAATTGGCGGACCTAAAACAGCATCTCTTCACCACCTACTAAGCTATGGCTCTATAACCCCAACAAAAAAAACAAAAAAAAACTATGCATTAAGAACTTTTCTAACGAATAAAATAGGATAACCAGGCCTCACTTGGCACAAGTGCCAATCGACAGTCAAGAGTAGGATAGTCTAGTCAAAGTGAAATTCCATAAACTAACATGGGTATTAATTAATTATGGCCAAAACTCACTGCATAATTCAACTAGCTATAAAAAAGAATACCAATTAATTAGAATTTAATTGGAAAATTAATAAGGAATCTTCATCGATCATGCTATCACCATGATAAAATACGATAAGAAAACAATCCATTTTTGTCACAATGTTTAGCCGCCATGTTTCGTGGCAAAATAACTAATGAATAAATTGTAGCATGAAACAAATGAGACTGCAGGAATATAATTATACAGACCTTCCTTCGCTGTCATACACACCAGAATCACTCCCATGTTTGGTTCGGTGGATGTTCTTAACCTCGATAGGGAACAATGGAGATGGAAACTTCCCCTGTAATACATGAAAATACGATAACTAATAATACATGAACAATTCCAGAGATAAAAGGTGAAGTGACTGTTATTTTTAGGCTGTCCAAGTTTTATAATGCCTTGCACATCTTCGTACTTAAATCAATCATTATTAACTAGATAACTGAGCTGCAAGCATCCCAAAATGGGGCGAAATCACATAAAATTAAATATCTTGCGATTCTAGGAAAATAGATTTATTTCTCATTCTTAGAATCTTAAAAGGCACACATAAAATAATGGGAAAAAAGTGATATATTTTTTCCTTGACCTGATTTTATGATAAGTATTTGTTTCAAGGTTTCTCAGCTCAGAGAGATTGAGCTCATGCTAATCAAGAATACGTGAGTTTGTTGCTTGTAAGCAACTAGAGATGAACAAATTTAAAAGAAAAGCAAGAAAGGAAGGGAAACCTTTGCTTGGGATCTAACAATAGCTAGCGTTTCCCTGTGTTTCTACTAGACTCCATTAATATGCGACCCTACCTGGACGTCGCAGCTTGCATATTTGATTAACTTGTATTAACTTCAAATCTTGCTCATAATTTTATTTTATATTTATATTTATATTTATATACTATGCTAATATTTTGTTTCTTGTCAAGACGATGTGAACTGAACGAAATATGGAAAAGCAAAATTGAATTCGTGATAATGGAACTCGTCCATCCTCGAGGACCCATTTTTCTTTGTTTTTTTTTCTTAAAAGAATGCACGCGGGTTGAATTCTTTTTTGCAAGGCACATGAAAATTCTTAAATGTGTAAACGGGCCCATCTGAGCAAGAGGACGCAAATTAGGTGCAATAATTCTAGTGCACAAATTATTGATCATTGACGAGTGAGTCTTCCCAGAAGAAATGTCAAGACAAAAACTGTGATGCACAGCAAAAACACGAGATATTGACAAGAACAACCGGTAAATATAAGCAAGTAAAGCGATATATTAATCATTTGAAAAAAAGAAAAAATAGACACCACAGATTCCCATTCATAACCAGATTAAATGGGACAATTATCCACCTTCGAGCTTTTACGGCAGCATCCTTTAAGCTTTTACAGCAGCATATTTACCACTTTTGCAAGCATGTTGTTTAGTAGCCAAGTAAGTAAAGTGCATACGCAGTTATCTATCCTCTACGATCTTGGACAAATATATAAAGAACAGAAAAACTAAACAGATGAAAAGATCAGTGCTGCTAGCTTATGTCGACTTCTAGTCAAGCACAAGTTCAATTGATGACACCAAAGACCAAACTAGCTGCATCTCAATCATGCACCGACACCTATGGTGATCTTATATTATTTATTACTACTTCCCCCTTCAATTTCTCAAACGACAATTTCTCCCCACCACGAAAGAAAAAGTAGAAAATCTTATCAGCAGAAGTGAAAAAAGAACCACACAAAAAAAAGGAACGATTACTTTGGATTCGAAATATTAATTAGAAAAGGAGCTAGAGAGAAATACAGGTCGAGTTTTCTGGCTGAGAGCGATATTGATCAGAAGGGCACTGGCAGTGGATAATAAGACACCACACCCAATTGCGCGAAAACCTGTTAGTTAACAAATCCAGGTTAAAATTAAGCCATTAGTTAGTTTTTTTCTTTTTTTCTTCTTCGACAAAAAAAAAATGTGGGAAAT
>Ga0307517_10015636_pt1 | contig 10064 bp, 8 predicted proteins | sample 23_EM_MG_FD_194515 | JGI IMG/M metagenome (GOLD analysis project Ga0307517, IMG submission 194515) | Populus trichocarpa ectomycorrhiza microbial communities from riparian zone in the Pacific Northwest, United States - 23_EM | ecosystem: Host-associated > Plants > Roots > Unclassified | place...
GAGCTGCGGCGGCGATTGATGATGCGACGACGACGAAGAGTGAAGTAGAGTCATTGGAGACCTCGACCAGGCTCCAATGTCGAACCGTGTCCTGTGGGGAAGTTCTGCGTGGTAACGAAGGGAGCGGGGGATGCATTGAGGAAGAGAGTTGGAATTCGAGTTCGTATTCCTGCCGGGAAAGTGGTTCGAATGGAAGGACAAACAAGGTGTTGTAGGCGGTATGGTGGTGGTGCTGGGAAACTCGGATTTGTCGGGTTTACTCATCGTCAGTGGATGAGACTTCTTGTTACTCCCGTTGTTGTTGGCACCAAAGAGACCACGCAGCCGAGGGCTGGTCATCAGCGTCGAATTTGCGTACCCACTTCCCCCTATGTACACCTCCTTGTGGCGCGACAGCTCTGTAGGGCTAAGTAAGGGGCATATAGTACCATTCCCACTCCTGAAGTACGAGTTACACACCTGGACAAGAAAGGAAAAACGGCTCCTGTAATGGGACGATACCACCCAGGGTAGAGTTAATCAGTTTGTTTGGTCCTGCTTGCGTACATTGATGCCGGTTGCCATTCCCTGGGCACTCCCTTGGCACTCCCCCTGCCCCCGAGGACGGAAAAAAATGGATTGACTTTCAAAGGGATAGCGCAAGAGCTCCGTAGATAATTTTCCCAAAGGGACGTACAGCTGAAGCAAGAAGGAAAGGACAGCCGAGAAGTTTCTAAGTCCAAGTAGCGAGTAAGTGCTTAAATAAAGAGAAGGTGAGTGAGAAGATGAAAACGAACGATGAGCGTCGTCGACCCACATGGTAGACGTCGGGAAGGAGTCTGAGGCGTGTGGTCATGCTAGCATCACCAGCACCAGCACATCTGTCGTTGGGTGGCTGAACAACCAAGCAGCGACACCTCCCCGTTAGTATGAGCCGCTGTGCGAACTCATACGCGAGCCAGGGGCTGATACGAGTATAGCAGATGTAATGGCGGTACCAACAATGACAACGAACAATACGGATCCTGCGTGGTGTCGCGATCAATGGCGATGGTGGGATTTTTCGCTTAGAAGTGATGTTGGTGGAAAGAGGTCAAGATTGATAAGACTAAACGGGTAAAAGGAAATTAGATAAGATAAAGAATAGTTCCGGATCTGGAGAACCTTCTTCAAATAGGTTGAACGGGAAATTTTTTAAAACGAGTTGTTCCCGAAAACAGAGAAGAAGAAAAACTTAGTTAAGTTAGGATACAGTGCTTACAGAACCGGAAAAGAAGTGAATATTCAACGTTCATTGAAACCAGGCATGATTTGGCTTTTGCCTCGTCAACTGGTTGTCAACTCTTCGGCAAATCAACAAGACGGGGAAACGCTGCAACAATGGTCGAAACCAAGTATTGGTGGAAGCAGCGTGTCACTAAAAATATCCCGGCAATCAGAGATAAAAATTTGATCTGGAGAAGGTTTGGAGCAATTTTTTCAAATTTGGCAGTTCAATACAACCTCAGGACGGATGATGGTTGTGCTCAAAAGGGAAAGGGATTCGGAGGTAATAGCCCGGTATTATTATTTCCGCTATTGCCTCCGAACATCCCCCAAATATATTCATACCAGAGGCTAGGCCGAGACTAGGATGTGATGGACATTGGGATGAGCCACCTCCACTCCACCCGTGGTGCTAATTACATAGATATCTCCGACCCGTTGTACAGGTTCTTGAAAATGCTGTTTCCATATGGGAATGACCTTAGCCGCCCGAGGATGAAGCGCTCAATTAGCCCAGGTATGTTCGGTCCACAGATGGATCGGAGGCGAGCGCTCGATTACGACCGGCATTGTGGTATTGACCAAATGGATTATTGATTTATGTCATGCCACTCGTCCACGTCCGATTGAATCTTATTCTCTTGCTCTATTCGTTCATCCGAATATCACGACACCCATGCCACGCCTACCCCTCGTTTTCTTAATGTGCATATCGTAATGAAAGTGCACGGCCAACGTGAGGCAGTGTTGATTCTTAGGACACAAACTCGCAATTTCTAACTCCACGCCGTGCCCTGCATACGACGTATTTGTTCCAAACACAATTTGCTAATCTATCTGTGCCCCCAATATAATCCTAATAGCCACCTCTGAGAAATTGCACAACAGAAAGCAGTCAACAAAGACCGTAATGGGATCATTGATAGCTGGGATGGACGATATAATAGTGATCGATTGTCATCACTATCATTAGGTCTGTTTTAGGAAACCAGGAATGGACGAGAGGTCAACATCTCTTGCTGACCACCTTATCGCACTGCCTGAAAAAGGCATACAATAACCACGTTCGTTTCATTGTCTCGGTGAACTCTTGAATGCGACCGATATCATGATCACGCTCCTGGTCCACAGTTTCCTAATCTGAATCGCTATCATGGAGGCCATAAAGTCCATATTTTACTCGCTCTCCCCTCGCAAGAAAAACGCCCCAATTTTTGACCACAATCCAGCCGGAAACGAAGTTATGCCTAAGCCCCAAACCCCTCAGGCTGCGAACGCCGCCAATACCACAGCACATTCCCCGGGAATCGCAGATGAAGGCAATATTCAACCCGCTATCTCGAACGGTAAGATCATTTCATTTCTTTGATGTTATTCCTCAATACGCATTCAAAATTCCAACTCTGTACTTTGTAGTATCTCTTTACGAGCGGTAAGTGATGTTTCCCCTTGAGTATTTTTTCCTTTCGTCACTCAGCTCTTCCGAGTGGGTTCCAGAATATATGCCCTGGTCATCGGAATCAATGATTACGTGTCACTGCCAAAGCTCACTGGCGCCGTCAATGACGCGAGGGCTGTAGAGGAATTTCTGAAATCACAGATGAATGTCCCATCCGGGCGCATCCGGCTTCTTCTCGATGAAGGGGCTTCGCGCAGGGAAATTCTCGACGCATTCAGTCAGCTCTCGAAGGATGGTGAAATCAACAGGGATGACCCGATCCTAATATATTACGCAGGTCATGGAACAGAGCTAAAGGCGCCAAGCGGTTGGGAAGCAGGAGGGCCAGGCCGGAAGATTCAAGGAATATGTCCATACGATTACAGGAGAGGAGATGTTGACGCTCTACCTGACCGGACTATTGGGGTATACCTCGACCTGATTTGCGAGAAGAAGGGGAATAATATCGTATTTCTTCCAATTCTTATGACTGCCATCACGTTCTGACTTTGGAACAGACTGTCATTTTGGATTGCTGCCACTCGGCATCGGGAACTCGAGAAGGCGAACTCAGTACAGATGTTCGCGGTGTAGTTTTGGATGATGAGTTGCCGCTAGACCCAGATATACAGGAGGTGTCAGTGCCTATTTCCCGTGGATCCCAAATCAAGACGGGATTTGGTGTACGAGGACTGGGATCACATGTCTTGATTTCTGCATGCAAGGAAGGCGAGAAGGCGAGGGAGGAAGACAAGCAAGGTCGATTTACAGCTGCGTTTCTCGACCTCCTGAAAAAGAAAGGTCGTTTGGAGACTCTGACGTATACCGACATCCTGAAGCACATCAGCCCAATTGAAGGGTGAGAACTCTCCCCTCAGCACTCGAAATGGTGTCTTTATTATTTTTTGTAGTCAAAACCCACAAGTGGAAGGTATTCATCGAGAACGAATCATTTTCCGCACCAAGGTGCCGCATCACCGTCATCTTCCATTTTACTCCGTTCGCTTCAAACCTGCAGAGCGCGTTTACATCCTCGATGCCGGGTCTGCGCACGGAATCACCACTAGGTCCCAGTTCACCATCTACGAAGACGATGACTCGTTTCTCAAGTCGTCCCCTTGGGGCGTGTTAGTTGTTGCTCAGGTCAAGTCGTACGCCTCAATCTTCAGCCACCCGGAAGGGACATCAGGTCCCCATCTCGTTAACCTAGGCATCGCCGTCTCATGCGTTGGCGGTGCGGATCAAACCCTCTGTGTCCTGGCGTCCTATGATGCAAAATATTTATCAGCCACCTTTCGCGATGCAATCCAACAAAGCGAAAATCAAGGGATCATCTCGCTGGTTAATAACAACGGCGTACTAAAGATGCGATTGGAGAACGGCCACCTCCTATTCGATATTCTCGATCCCTGCATCAACGCTTGTGGTATGGATCAGGTATATCACAGCGTGAAGCCGACCGACACAACGGACGATGTAGCTCGTATTCTGTCAGCAGGTTCCCACTTTTTTTGGCACCTAAAACGCGGACACAATCATCCCATCATCAACCAGCTCTCGGTGGAATTCGTGGAGCTGAACATTTCCGAAGACGATTTCGATAGTACCGGATATCCTATTTGTGTTTCAAGCGGAGAGAATCTCCTGCGGGACGGCGTCATCGACTTATACGTTTATTCGGAACCTAAGCCCTATGGCATCAAGCTCACAAACAACTCTGAGTGGGATTTATTTCCGGTTGCTTTCTACTTCGATCACAGCGATTGGAGTATACGTGAGTCTTGTTGATTCCCTGAACTTCCAGAGCGTTCATTGTTGAGTAGACGAATATTATCATCCTGGAACAGCCGGTCAATTTGAGGCGGACGCTCCGCTTCAAAAGCGGGGTGGAACATTGACAATCGGCTACGGCGCTGGGGGCAGTGACCCAATTTCTTTCCGACTGAGTAGAAAAAACCAGGATCTCGACGTTGGCCATCTGAAGCTCTTCTTTATGACAAAGTCGACAGACCTCCGACACATCAAACAAGATTCTCCGTTTGCAGGGACACGGCAGTACTCCCCCTACCCAAGACTCTTTGATACCTGGGTGGCCCTTCAATATCCGATCATTCAGCGTCGGGCTTGAATGCACCGGTTCTGTTGGATCCCGTAATCGGAGTAGCCTTTCAGTTTGACATTAATGACAAATACGAGCGGTGTATCCTTCGATTTCTTTAAATATCAGCCTTCATCTCATGTCAATTAACTGGGTTTAGGTTGAGAAATACGTATACTCATTGTGTTATATAGAATCACCATTATGAATTTCCTCACCTTGGAACTACACATGAACTAATCAGGTTCTGTATTGGGTGGCTCGTGAACATAATATGCACGTATTTTGTCCAGGAACCAAAAATCAAATATTGACCGTACTTAGTGAAATATCTATCCATTTCCCAACTCGATTTAAAACCCGGAATCTATATATTTAGCCAAAACCCTGATGTCGTTCTTTTGGTGCGATGCACGTAAAATGCTCCGAGTGTTTAAATCAGTCGGTCGAGCAGACCCTATGTTAACGTTCTGATAGAAGGAGTTTACTAATTATAACATCAGGATTGGTTATGCCTCTACAGGTTTGTCCTCACATCGCCCAAACGATTGGGGGTGAGCCTGCATTTAAGAAGTGTGGAACGGACTCGAATTCACTATTAGATGGGAGCACAAACACTACAACTTGCCGTGTAACCCCATGGAACCAGTCCATTCAAGCTCGACGCTGAATGATCGGATATTGAAGGGCCACCCAGGTATCAAAGAGCCTTGGGTAAGGGGAGTACTGCCGTGTCCCTGTAAATGGAGAATCTTGCTTGATGTGTCGGAGGTCTGTCGACTTTGTCATAAAGAAGAGCTTCAGATGGCCAACGTCGAGATCCTGGTTTTTTCTACTCAGTCGGAAAGAAATTGGGTCACTGCCCCCAGCGCCGTAGCCGATGGTCAATGTTCCACCCCGCTTTTGAAGCGGAGCATCCGCCTCAAATTGACCAGCCGTTCCAGGATGATAATATTCGTCTACTCGACAATGAGCATCTTGGAAAGTTCAAGGAATCAACAAGACTCACGTATGCTCCAATCGCTGTGATCGAAGTAGAAAGCAACCGGAAATAAATCCCACTCAGAATTGTTTGTGAGCTTGATGCCATAGGGCTTAGGTTCCGAATAAACGTATAAGTCGATGATGCCGTCCCGCAGTAGATTCTCTCCGCTTGAACAAAAAATAGGATATCCGGTGCTATCGAAATCGTCTTCAGACATGTTCAGCTCCACGAATTCCACCGAGAGCTGGTCGATGATGGGGTGATTGTGTCCGCGTTTCAGGTGCCAAAAAAAGTGGGAACCTGCTGACAGAATACGAGCTACATCGTCCGTTGTGTCGGTCGGCCTCACACTGTGATATACCTGATCCATACCACAAGCGTTGACGCAGGGGTCGAGAATATCGAATAGGAGGTGGCCGTTTTCCAATCTCATCTTTAGGACACCGTTGGTATTAGCCAGCGAGATGATCCCTTGATTTTCGCTTTGTTGGATTGCCTCGCGAAAGGTGGCTGATAAATCTTTTGCATCATAGGACGCCAGGACACAGAGGGTTTGATCCGCACTTCCAACGCATGATACGGCGATGCCTGGGTTAAAGAGATCAGGACTGGATGTCCCCTGCGGGTGGCTGAGGATGGAGGCAGACGACTTGACCCGAGCAACAACTAACACCCCCCAAGGGGACGACTTGAGAAATGAGTCACCGTCTTCGTAGATGGTGAACTGCGACCCAATGGCAATTCCGTGAACGGACCCGGCATCAAGGATGTAAACGCGCTCTGCAGGTTTGAAGCGAACGGAGTAAAATGGAAGACGACAGTGACGCGCCGCTTTGGTGTGGAAAATGATTCGTTCTCGATGAATACCTTCCACTTGTGGGTTTTGACTATAAAAAATAATCAAGACACCATTTCGAGTGCTGAGGGGAGAGTTCTCACCCTTTAATTGGGTTTATGTGCTTCAGGATGTCGGTATAGGTCAGAGTCTCCAAACGACCTTCCTTTTTCAGGAGGTCGAGCAACGCAGCTGTAAATCTACCTTGCTTATTGTCCTCCTTCGCGGTCTCCTTCTCCTGGCACGCAGCAATTAATACATGTGATCCCAGTCCTCGTACACCAAATCTGGTCGCAATTCGGCCAAAAGGCGCGGACAACTCTTGCAGATCCAAGTCTAGCCGCAACTCATCATCCAAAACTACACCGCGAACGTCCGTACTGAGTTCGTCCTCCCGAGTACCTGATGCCGAGTGGCAGCAATCCAAAATGACAGTCTGTTCCAAAGTTAGAACACGGTGATGGCAGCCAGAAGAATTGGAAGAAATACAATATTATTCCCCTTCTTCTCGCAAATCAGGTCGAGGTATCCTCCAATAGTCCGATCAGGTATAGCGTCGACATATTCCCTTCTATAATCATATGGACAAATCCCTTGAATCTTCCGGTCTGGCCCTCCTGCTTCCCAACCGCTTGGCACCTTTAGCTCCGTTCCATGACCTGCGTAATATATTAGGATCGGGTCATCCCTGTTGATTTTACTATCCTCCGAGAGTTGACTCAATGCGTCGAGAATTTCCCTGCGCGAAGCGTCTTTATCGAGCAGAAGCCGGATACGGTCCGATGTCACATTCATTTGTGATTTCAGAAATTCCTCTACAGCCCTCGCGTCATTGACGGCGCCACCGAGCTTTGGCAGTGACACGTAATTATTGATTCCAATGACCAGGGCATATATTCTGGAACATCTGCTTGGCAGTGTCCAGTGAGGAAAGAACAACCACAAGTAAGAACGGCACTCACTGCACATGAAGACCTGTTACGTCCCCAAGCGAGGGTAATGATAAAGGTTTTGCGACGACTGTGACTCATACGACGTAAACAAGGAAGCGGGGCTTTGGAGATGTAACTCTCACCCTTCATCTGGTTATCGATTGGCCGTTTTTGGTTTCCACGAGCGCATACGCTCCAGATGGACTTCAGAAAATCTGCGACGCGACGGCACACATGGAGAGTGGCGTTGGCTGAGGAATGTGGGAACATCGATTGACTATGCAGTTTCTGTCGCCACTCCCAGCATGAGGAGGTTTTTATGGGCTGGGTCCAAATCCTCGCTGCGAACGAGTCGCTCCAAATTTGAACGTCCGCCTTGATTTATGAAACCCTATCTTATACACGGTAAGGCTCTAGCTTTGCATATTGCGTTGGGTTCTGATGTGCGCTACCTTTTACACACTCTTCCTCCCCACGGCGTAGCGCTTCTCTCAGACCGTCTTCCACCGCTCCCCACACGGTGTAGGGCTCATGGATAGAAGTCGCGAAGGTGAAGTTTACCAACTACCTGGGCTTGGTTTATTGGGACATAAAGACGAACACGACCTCTATCCTGACATCTGTTCCTTGGGTTTGGACGAGACTGATCGGAGGAAGGTGGTTCGGGTAATTGTGTACGTGGTCACCAGTTACAACTTTCATCTAATCTCAGGCTAATCTAGATTTCTTTCATTTCCCTTCTCGTCTTTGGGGGCTCGGTTTGAGGCGACATCCGTCGTCTCACACTGTGCTTGCAGTTTTAGGATCTGCTTCTCCGGGTAGCACGACCTCGATTTTTGCACCTGTTCCTCGGTTTTGGACAAGACATCGGGAAGGAGAGGGAAGTCTTCTAACTGTGGCAGAAGTCTAAGATGTTCAATTACACATTAATTAATGCCGTTACCGTTCCAGTTTGACAAGATATATCCCATCGCCTCATTTTTTGGCCATGCCATTCCTTTATGTGTTGTAAAGTGTAAATATAAACTATTTTACCCAGGGAAGACAACCCTGCGACTCCTATTGACCAAACATCAAGTGACATTTGACTAAATACGTATCGACAGAATGAGGGAGGTCAAATCAGGGTAACTAATTTTAATCGATTTCAGGGGATCAACGCAGCACTAGCTTCAAACAAAACGGGCTAGAGCAACATCACAACGCCTTGATACCTAGCGGCGTTGATCGTCCACGTTGTGAATGCACGGCGAATAGACGATGCCAATTCCTTGGCGAGCCAGCATACGGGTTCCAATTGAATTCCTGTTGCCAGAGGTGAAGGAACGGACACGAGTGATCAAGTCATTATTATGGTTGTGCGGTACTTGTGTGGACCTGCATGATCATGGCACTTGCCTGCACTTTCATTGCCTGCTACTCGCCTGCACCTGCGTGTTGGTCGCGTGCATCCTATCGTTGGCGATAGATGGGGCTCTAATTCGATCGATTCCCATAGCTGTGTCGTGCAGCATGGAGGCATGACCTATTAATACGTTCAACTTCACATCAGGGATTCACAAATTTAGAGAGCGGATTACTGGCAGATCCACGATTTAGATTTGAGAAATCGACTTCCAACTTCACTCATAATCTCATCCACATTCACCTCGCCGTCATCATTGTCGTCATGCACAGTAGTTGTCTTGAAGTTGATCACAAAACCGCTCCCTCTACGGGACAATTCACTCGTATTCGTAGCCTGGCGTTCCCATTCCGAGTCGCGGAGTTGAAGAAGGAATCGAGCGGTCATTGTCCTAGATGTGAAGTTTCGTTGTTCAGTGCTAATAATCCTATGCACAGTCGGCTCACCATATCTCCCTATTTTTCACGAATGTTGATCACAATTATTCAAAAATCATGTACATCGGGCTTCATTTATGGGCACGATCGCCAAAAACAAGTGGGAGCAACATGAATGGGCGGAGCATACGAATCGTCTGGTACGATGCAACATTATACAAACTGACATACTTGGATACTATTGCGACACGACTTCCCATGGTACGGCGAAAAGCGGGAGGAATGAACCACAAATATTTACTTCTATTGAGCTCGCGATCGTCGGCGCAGTCGTCACGAATACGAAAGGTGCTAACAATGGACGGCTTCACCTCTCATGGACGGCGCATCGCATAAAACAACGTACCTATGTATCCTCTTCATAGCAAAACCGACAGCGCCGATGGGCCTATGAGGGGTACGTGCACAGGCTTGCATGGAGGTTTCATGATCATCGCCCTCTCCTCGGCGTTGTCGCCTCTACGACAAAGAGGAGCTAAGGCCGTCTATCATTAGCCCTCGAGGTAAGTGGCAATATACCCCAACTCATTCCCCACGTACTGATCACGTCGTGTTCAGCATCACCCTCCCTTTCAAATTGGCGCAGCTGGCCAACTCATAATTACATCATCACCAAACGTCGCACCTCCAAGTCGATAAGATGGACAGGAAGCTGTGTACAGAGACGTTAAGAAGATACGAAATGGGGG
>Ga0307517_10015637_pt1 | contig 10064 bp, 6 predicted proteins | sample 23_EM_MG_FD_194515 | JGI IMG/M metagenome (GOLD analysis project Ga0307517, IMG submission 194515) | Populus trichocarpa ectomycorrhiza microbial communities from riparian zone in the Pacific Northwest, United States - 23_EM | ecosystem: Host-associated > Plants > Roots > Unclassified | place...
TTGTTTTCAAAAAATAAAAAATAAAAATATCACTTTTATTTTTTTATTGCTATTTGTTTTGTTTTTTAGCTTCTTTTGATTTATTTTTTTCTTCAATTTCATTCCTAATTACTCGGTTTAATTTAATTTTTTATCAAATTTGGTCTTCATTGTTTAATTTTTTTTATCCTTTGATTAAATGAGTTTTTTAGTTTTATCCCCATTATTTGATTTCAAATTTTTTATGTTGAATTTTGTCCTCATGTTCTTTGTTTAGGGTCCTCCTTTTTTATTGCATTTTTCTTTGTTAATTAATCTCTCATAATTTTTTATGGAAGATTTTGCTTCTTCTTTTTTGACCTTCTATGGGGTTAGTTTCAGCCTCTTGAGCAAGATCACAAATTTAAAAAGTTGACACAAGATGACTTTAGTTTTTTTATATCCCTCGACGTTTTGTTTTTTTGAAATTGATCTTCGTGTTTTTTTTTATGTGGGATTATCCTATTCTTATGGTTACAGTCACAAGGTTAACGTGTTAACTCGAGCTATCTTGAATTTTTTTTCTTTGTTTTTTTTTTAAAGTTCTATTTGAGGTATCGTTTTATTGCAATTTTTTATATGTTTTTTATTAAGGTTTATCTTCTAAGTAGTCATTCTCTATGATCTCTATCTCATAACCATGATCATGAATTTCAAATGTTTACACGAGTAAACTTCTATTTTTTAGTTTTTTTTTTTTTAAATTTCATCTTTAATATTTAATTTTTAAGAAATGATCCTTGTACTTTTTTCTACTTTTCCTTTCACATTTTTTTAATCAAATATCTTATTTCTATTTAGTTAATTATTAATCAAATATTAATTTATTCAATTTAATGCATACATAAAAATTTTAATTTATAATTAAAGTTTTTTTATATTAAAAAAACTTATGAAAAAGCCCATTTATCTATTTATTTTTATGAAACAAAATCTAATTCACAGCAAAATAAAAGTCAGATATCTAGTTTTTATTTATTTATAAAACAATATTGTTTTTAGTTAAAAATAAAACACTAAAACCACTTAGTTTTGAAATTGACTTTGCTCAATCGGTCAATTAGCGAATCGGGTTTTGGATTCGATCAGACCCCGGGCCCGTATGATATCTGTAGTCGGTCCCCACCTGAAGAAACGAGAGGCAGAGAGAAACCAATATTCGAATTGGTTTCAGTTTCCTAGATTTTGAGCAAGTTTTAGTCCTTTTTTGTAGTGGGTGGTATGATTTAGCCTAGCTTACTGTGTTGTAAATTGTCATCTTTTTTGTTGAATGCTGTACTTGGACAACACTTTTTGTAGTATCATGGTGTTAGTGATTGTATTGTGAGGCCCAGTTGGGGAATTGGTTTATTTGTTCTGAATCCACTCCGGTTTGGTTTGTTTTAGCTGAGTGTGTTTTACTTACTTGTGAGTTGTACACTTGAATATGTTGTTTTGTGGAACGAGTTCTTTGTTTTTCATGATTTTATTTAAAAATGGAGCTCAAGCTTGAGTTTTTAGAAGCCAACTTAAGGAGGGTTCATCTTGGTATAATGAATTGAAGCGGTCATGGTTCAGTTTTGCTCATTTGGATCCATTTCTCACTTGTCTTTCGTAGTTTTGATCCACATTGATGCCATTTGTTTTCACTATTCGAGAAAGAGTTTACTTTTTTTTTTTTGAATTTCAAGGAATCCTCTTATAAGTTGATTGCTTGTCAGAAATGGAAATAACCCTTATTCAACTTAGCTTGGTTTAATTACTGCTCTTTTTTTCATGGGCAAATTTGGAGATTGAACTGCATTTTAATTGTAAAGTTTTACTTTCATGCAGAACATGGAAGCTTGGTGATTTTGATAAGGTTTATATTGAGTTAACAAAAGATGTTGCCTGTTTGCTCTGCCACTCAGTGTTGTTCCTCTCATTCTCAGGTGAGTTTCACTTCCTAGACTGTAATTTAATTCGTGTTGTTGCCAAGTTTCTATCATCCTTGAACCTCGGATTTCATCTATGCCCTTAGTTTTGGGGATGCATGACCTCTAATTAGGTGGAGAACAAGCCGGGACTATAATTGAATTTTTGCTAAAGAGAAAAATTCTGGTGTCAAAACATAAAAGAAAAAAAATGGTGCACCTAGACATGTCTGCCTCTTTATATAATATGTTTGATGTATTTGAGTTGAAAAATCTGGGGTGCCTAAGTGAAGGTTTTGAATGAAGGTATCAATTAAGCTTCAACTGTTTAAGCATAAAGGTCAGTATGACATCATGTAGAGCTTATGTGCCTAAGTGAAGGTTTTGAATTGATTCTCATGTTTGCCAAAAATTTAATATTTTTTGCTTAAAATTAATATTTTTTTGGTGTTTTTGAATCGTTTTGATGTGCTGATGTCAAAAATGAATTAACTTTGATCTTCATATTACTTCATATTACTTTAAAAATAAAGTAGGAGCAGTTCATAGTAAAAGGGTTTTTATAGGGTGTGGGCATATGGTGGTTACTCTGGAGATTTGTCTCCGCAATTAACTTTGGAGCTCTTGGCAGGGAAGGAAGACGCCATACTTATTGATGTCCAGCCTGAGGCAAGAGAGTAAATTTTTCTGGCCTTTTATGTTCTTAAGTTTCTTTTGTTAAATTCTAGTACCTCAATGAGAGACACTAAAGCTGGCTGCTCAGACATTTACTGAAGGGTCTGTACTGTTTTTTCAACTCTGTTCATTAATACCTTCTATCTTTTAGCTACCCCATTTCATATTTTCAATATTTAATTTCTTTTCACTAGGAAATATTACTTACCATCCACTTTTCAATCCCATTTCTATTACATCATAGTAAAAAAAAATCTCAAATCTGGCACCCTCATTAATTTCCTTTTTTTCCTCTTAACATGGCATTGAACTTGGTGGGCATTGTTTATATAAAGGTTCTCAGAGAAAGAGATGGCATTCCTGATCTTAGGCGAGCCGCTCGGTTTCGCTATGCAAGTATAACTCTACCAAAAGTTGGTTTTATTTGATAATACTATTCAAAAGCAGGAACATTGTCTCAGAGATTTTTTTGTTCTTATACTTGTAGGACAGGTACCAGGTAATAGTTATGGATGCTGATGGTTCTCGTTCTAAAGGCATTGCTAGATCCTTGAGAAAGCTTGGGGTTAAGCCAAGTATTCGGAATCTCTAAGATTTTTTTAATTACATAGAAGGCTAAACATCTAATTCATCATGGAACTAGAAGGGCAAAAAGAAAATTTATCCACTATCCCTTGGTCAAGTTTCTTTGGGATAAAAAACATTTCTGATTGTTTTTCAGTACCAGTAACCCTTAGAAACAAATAACAATATCCATATTAACCAGATTTGGGAAGAGTACGTTAATGTCTTTTGTGCATTTACAATGTTGTTAAGCCGAAAACCGTTACTCCTTATGCATGTTTTTCTGTCGTATAAATATTAACCAGATAGAACCCAATTTTGATTCCTGTTGTTCTCCAGTGGTACAAATCAGAAAGTGCATTAGTATTACATCTAACTCATGTCCTTAAAATTTCTCTATCTCTTTCTAAAAAAAACAGTCTCTACCTTGCTTGAATGGGAAGTTGCAATGTATTAATCAATTTCAATATTCTTTTATTTCACTCCATAGATTGCTGGTGTGTATTGTTGTGTAAATGGCTTGGAGAGAAACAAGTTAAATGCATGAATACTAGATGATACCATGGTTCATTCCTAGACTAATCATATAATTTGGATAGAGAAGATAGTAGAATTTTGCGGAATTAAACCTTGTGACCTGCATTATAAGAAAATTTGCACTGTCAGGTGAGTCTATTGTTAATCCGGAATTACAACCTATTGTATCATATTGCTAATTGTTTGTTTGCATTTTTATGTGACAGAGACCATACTTGGTCCAAGGTGGCTTCCAGTCTTGGGTAAAACAAGGTATCCAAGTCAAGGAGCTTAAACCTGAGACCGTGCTAACCATACTTAATGAGGTAAGGTTATTGCATGACTTGCATATTCTCTTAACTAGTATAAAATTCTAGAAATACAAAATTCTATTTGCCAAAAGCCATCGATCAACTCAAAGTATATGTGTGGCAAATGACAAGCTGTAGATTATACAATAATATATTCAGCCAGCTGAGATAAACCTAGAGAGTTGATTAATTCGACATTTATTTCAAAAACACATAAAAGGAGTGAAATTGCTTTGCTGGGTGCACATTAGTGCCCAGTGGATACTATCAAAATGGTATCCACACAGCACAGAACAACATGCACACACACGCGCATATGAGATGTACTTGTGTCTGCGCAGGGCGTGTGTAAATTTACATGGAAACACATAAACAGAAGTGTGCGTGTGTGTGTCTGAGAGAGAGAGAGAGAGAGAGAGAGAGAGATTGATTCAAAAACTCACAAAAAGAGTGCTATGTGCAATCACACTTGTTTGAACATGTGCGTGCATCCTGAGTGTTTGTATATATGTAATTGATGGGCTACCATAAATTGGGTATGCAGGCCATAGGAATTGTGTATGTTTCGAAGCATGACGGTGCACAGATTTATGAAGTGAAATTATGCACAGTATCCAAGTGTTGATTCTTGATAATTAAATGCACCAAATCTGAAGCAATTTTGAGAAAAATGATTACTTTGTCTTTATGCAATCTAATGGTGTTAGAATTGGCATATCTTGTTAAAGACTTTTGTGTCAGATTGAATTATTTCCTTGGTGCACCAGATTGAATCGAATGGAATTCAGTTGGAGAAGTGATTCTTAGTCGAACTGTAGTTTTAGTAAATTTTCTGACATGTTGGGTGCACCTGATTAAAAAACTCTTGAAGCTGTTGTGCAGATAATGTAGTAAGAAATTAACAATTAACAAGAGGTTGTGTCTCAAGTATCTGAGCCCAAGTCTACATGAACGTTTTGAAACATTCAATCAAACAAGTTGATATGATTCTTTACAACTCAGAAAGTTATTTTGATTTATGCAACAAGCTGAGTTGTTGGATCATTTTACAATCTGGGAGGAAGGTTGTTCTCCTTGTTCATACAAATCAACAACCTTCACATTTCAATTAACATTTTTCTTGTTGCCAAGACCATTTGGTCGTGTAGGATTTACATTCAATATGCTTTGCCAAGACCATTTGGTTGTGTACGGTCTAAAGACATGCTTCCACAAAGATGTCTATATGGTTAACTAGAATTACTCATGCTGTTTACATCACGTCTTCATTAATTATCAATCCATGATTGAGAAATATCTATTGCTTACCATGCAAATGTCCAGTGCATCCTTAACTTGTACTATATTTATGTCGTGGACAGGGTTTTGCTGCAGCATCATATGCATTGCTAGGTTTGCACATTTGCTTCCTCATGGACAGGCTCTCTATTACTTTTCAAGAACAACTCCCCAAAATGTTGAAGAGTTCAGTTGTATTATATAGAAACAATGATATAAATTCTGGTTTTCTTTTTTTCTTTTCTTTTTTGTTGCTTTCCTCACTGTCTTCTTGCCAACCAAGCTTGAACTTTGTTTCAGAGTGGGAGAAGACCTTACAATTTGTTGCCATCATTGGCATCAGTCAGGTATACTCTTATTTGTTATAGTGCTTTGGTTAATGTTTCTTTCACACACACATAGATGTCGATTTCTAAGCTGATAATGGTTAAAACAAACTTAACACTTTCTGATATTGTGCTAGTACTCAAATCCTTTGATGTATTCTGTAAAATTGGCATGCATTCAACCATTAAGCTAGATCCCCTTCATCTATTTTGCATGTGTCCTAGGGAAAGTTTTACGTCTTTGCTAAATTTAGTTGATAACCAAACTGCCTATGACAGTATCAAGGTTCATATTTCCTAACCTCCACCAGACATTTAGAAGTTATTTAATCATTTTCACAGTTAGATTCTTTTCACTTGTTGGATCATGTTTAACCAAGTTTTTGGATTGTCGAGATCTTGATTAACTGGGATTTCAAATGCTTATTTGAAGGCGTTTGCTCTCTTCTGTTAGACTTGGAGTCCAGGCATTTTCATGTGCAGCAGGAAAACTGGAAAACAACCGCATTGGTTTACCTACATCACCTTCATCTTCAGATGTTCAAAACCGGGGGCTGAAAGCTGCTGCAAAGCATGAATCCCAACCATCTGAAACTAAAGTTCAGAATCCATCACCTGAATCAGTGACTCCATTAAATGAGAAAGTAGATCTTTCAGAAGCATAGGCATCGAGGCGGCATTTACTGGAGTGTGGTGTATAATTCTGATAACTTAACTGAGCTGTACATGTACAAAGAATAAGAAACATTCTATCAGTGCTAACCTCTTGGAAAACAAATTTTGTATGTTAATACCAGATAAAAGAACAAGTTTTGTACATTTCTCTAATCAAGTGCATTGATATCATGTGCTCAGGAACGCCAACACAGGAGTGCTATTAATAATGTAATGAATTAGGCAAAGAGAATGTTTGCCTAATTCATTCCCTAATTTTCCTTGCCTTGCCGTCACTGAGTCATGCTGGGGCCTTCACCAAGTTGTTGGACATGACCATGGTAACTAGTGAAATGAACATAAACAAGACATCAAAGCTAGACTAGTTACCGGAATCGGTAGTCTATCCAACAAACTATCAAGTCCGAAGCCTGTCGGCAATTCAGCCTTCAACAAGCAATGGATCACTTGGCTAAATCTAAGTAGAGGTATAGGTTGCGCAGAGTAATCAACCTGGTAAAAAAGCTCTTAATTTTCAGACTTTTTAAATTTTGTTAAGAGATTCTAAGCTTCTTAAACCCGGACCGACTCAGTGAGTCAATTTAAAACCCAGTTGATTTGGTGTTTGAATCAGTTTGAATTAGATAAAAAACCAAAAATTATAAAAAACCAGCAAAACTTGATGGACTCAGCGAGTCGACCCATGACGCGGTTGACCCGGGCGAGACCCAGCATGTATGTGCGTGTATTAACTTAACTAATAGCAAAAGCAAAGAAGTAAAGAACCATGTATTCTGCCCTAATTTCTTTCTTTAAAGTTTGAAAAACCAAGAGATCTGGTATCTCAGCCTCTCAGGAACGTAATCCAAGTGATCTTTTACTATATAGGTCGAGTAGAAGAAGAAAGCCAAAGCCGTTCAGTGGTGAATCGGTAGATCAGAGATGCCCTCTTCTGGTCTCATCCAGCGTCTACAAGCGGAGAATTAGTTATAGCGTAGGCGTGGAAAAGAGGAAGAGTGCCCAGTAGATAGGAAAACTGTGAATTCACGGAACAACTTTTAAGTTTGTGAATTCACGGAACAACTTGGTTTCTTCATTAGTCACGGAACAACTAACTGGTTATATTTTTTTATATTTTGTTGTTTATGTTTGCCAAACAATTGAGAATATGATAACTGTGGAAGATGATTGTAACTTCAATTTGAAAGTGGAGATTTATATAATACATTGCATAAGATTTGTTATCAGTTAATTGTGTTTTTCGAAAGATGGGTTTTAGTGGCTCCTGTGATTTTTGATAAAGTTGGTTCTTGATCTTGCCTCTAAGCCCACCGAAAGTTTCATCACAGAGAGGGAGAGCTGCATCCTGCGTTTTCTTGAGATTTCTGCGAGGTTTTTGTTCGAATAAGCAACAAGAATTGGTTGAATTAATGCTGATATGAACCCATGAAAAAGTTGGTTCTTTTAGTGTTTGATGGTTAATTATTGCTTGAGACAAACAAGTTTTCGTAATTTGGTTAGTAAATAGAAATCAAAGATCCAAAACATGGACGTATACAAATATATTTATTTATTTGTAGAAATAGAAAACCAAACTTACAAGTGAATTAAGGTGGAGAAGAGCATAAAGACAGTCATTCATAATTTGTATATGAATAAATGCGCACTAATGATTCATTAGTTAGTTAGATGGTTGTTACAGTTTGTTGAGGAATTAGTTGGATAACAGAAAGTTTGTTAGTTAGTTGCATGGGAAGAACAATATTTAATTACAGCTATCTTGAAAAGCAAGTAATAATTGAAGAACAATTTGCAGTAATTACAGAACTCTCTCTCCCTTTCAATCTCTTTCTATTTCTCCCTCAATTTTCTTCTGAACTTTTGTCCGCCGGTAGATTTTCATCAAAGTGCAGATACACCCCACAGTTTTTCAACTCGAAATTAGGCCTTTGGATCGGCCTTTGGATCTCATGACCTACCCTCCTCGCCATGTTGTCCACTTCTTGGTGGTAGAATTTAAATGTAACTTCATTGCCAGAATATTTACGTAAAAAATATACCAATATGTTCTCGAGCTCGTAATGTAGAACCATGTGATCCGAGTCACATGTCTTCATGTTACATGTTAGAGCACATTTTTCCATGGAAACTAAGACGACTTCATCATCACCATCATGCTCACCGTTTTTACTCTTAACATGGTAATCAAAACGAAATTCAACAGGAAAAAGATCATCGACTTTGTAAGGCATGTCATGGGAGGGAAGAGGGAGTAGAAAGACAAGGCAGAAAGCAATTCCCTTGAGCTGATGACAATTGGACGGCAACTGCATGGTGAGTGAAGATCCAATTCCTTTTTCACCGAACCATTCTGGAATTTCACTCCCCGGTAGAACCATTTTAATTCCGCCGTGTGGGATCTTATCTCCGGACTGTAACACAAAAGTCACATTTCAAAAATGTGATGAAGCAAGCAAGAAAGAGAGAAGAAAGAAAGACAAGGGGGTTTAGAGAGATACCTGAATTTTCAAATGCATTGCTGCTACCAGCGGTTTCTGATCCAATTTGAAGCAATTTGTAAAATCCAATACATCCCATAAACTTCTGATTTTGATGATTGATATCACGGTTTCTAGTGATGCACAGTCATGTGTTGTTAGAATCCAAAGCGAAGGGGGAAGCTCAGGTAACTCTTTAATAGGCGTTCCATCTAATTTTAGACGCCTCAAAGATATCATATGCTTAAATGATGATGAGGGTATCTTTTTAATGCCTGTTTTACTCAAGTTAAGCTCCACCAAAGATTTCATAGGCCCTGTGATTTCTGGGAAGCTCTCAAGTTTTGAGCAACCACTCATATCCAAATCACGGAGTCTTGTGAGAAACTGGATTGATGAGGGCACCTCTTTAATAGCAGTTCCCTTTAGTTCTAATCTTTCTATATCCCCTGAAATCTCTGGAAACTTGGTGATCTCTGGGCAACCATTTAGACAAAGACGTTCCAACTTGCTAGTAACTGATTGTGGAACTTCTTTGATTGAAGTTTGTTCCAACTGTAACCATACCATATTTTGTGAAATCGTTGGACACTTGGTCACATCTAGGCACCGACTTATAACAAGTTTTCTGAGAACCTTTGAATCAAGCATCGGAAAACTTCTAAGATTATAGCAAGAAAAGAGATCAATTTCTTCCAGCTTGTCAAGATATTGAAGAGATGACGGAACCTCGGTTAAACTTGAACACTTCGCAAGTCTTAAGCACTGTAAATTTTTGGCCATTGATAGATCTGGCAATTCCGTCAAATATGGAGAGTCAGATAGGTCAATTGTTCTTAAATTTCCAACATCCTGTCAAAAGAAAACGGCATAATTAGAAAGTTAGCACCTCCAACTTCATATTTCTGATCATCAATCTGCAGCATTTAAATCATACCTGCACTCCTGTCCAAAGTTTTACAAGCTTGTTGTTGCATAGGTGAAGCTCCACAAGGCGTTCAGTACGAAAAGATGGCGGCAAGGATTTCGAAGGGAATCCACACCATTTCAAATATCTCAGCTTATTAGGAAGATATTCGAGGCCGGTAGGAGGAAGGTGCATTTTATCTTCCATGGATAAAGTATGTTGACGGAAATTGAGAAATCGAAGACCATCCATCATTGCGAAGGCATCAGATTTCAAGTGTATCTGTCTCGATAACATGAACGTGCTCAAAGATATGCCTTTAATTTTTTGAGTTCCCTGTTAAACAAGAATAAAGAATAAACAAACAATAATACAATCTACTCAAACACATCAACTTTTGAGCAAATACATGAACGACAGTTAAT
>Ga0307517_10015638_pt1 | contig 10063 bp, 2 predicted proteins | sample 23_EM_MG_FD_194515 | JGI IMG/M metagenome (GOLD analysis project Ga0307517, IMG submission 194515) | Populus trichocarpa ectomycorrhiza microbial communities from riparian zone in the Pacific Northwest, United States - 23_EM | ecosystem: Host-associated > Plants > Roots > Unclassified | place...
CCTCCAGTGGTCATCATATGAACAACCACAGGGCTTGAACCTGAGACCACAGAGGGAGCAAACCTTTTAGTCCCAAGTTTTTACCACCGAACCATCACCTAAATGGTTGTCATCGATGTTTTAATTGGCTGCATTGTGTGTTTTACTCAATTTCCCACCGCTGAATATCTCAATGGCATTAATCAAAGAAAAAAATTAATTAATTAATTAAGACTTCCGATCAATGTTGCATCAACTATATATATTGATTAATAGACTTTGAATTCTAAATTGTCGAATCTGAAGCTACAGTGCTGGCAAATCAACCTGTTCTTGGCCGATTGTATGCATACACTATACATATAGGTTTAATATTTTATAAAATTTACCTATAAATTTAATTAATATTTTAAAATAGAATATATTACGATAATAAAACGTTTTGTTTTTTACAGCAACTATGTATATATATATATATGTATGACATATGATCACTAGGATCCCTTGAAACTTTCGAAAGCATGATGTTGATAGAAAGAGATGAGCCAAACCTTCCCAATTATCAAGTTACCATAATACCATGTTGATGTTGAAAGCAATTTATTTCACAATTATAATTAGCATAGTAATTAACATGTTGTTATCAAGTTGGGGGAGGATCGAGATGTAGTAAATCCCTGCTCGAGCAATTTGAAATATTAAACTTTAATTTGAAATATTAAACTTTAGGGATCAGTTATAATCACTAGAAATTATTGTAATCAATTGTGTCAAGTATTCTGTTTTGTGTGAGATTGATGATGCAAGTCCAAGTCTGCTTGTCTCTTATGGTCCCTATCCTGTTTGATTGCTTATTTAAGCACGAAGATTAACATATTTGCATGTTGTAAATTTACGTACGAATATTAATTGATTTACATTGCTACTTGGTCTTTTTAACTATATATATTCTCTCTCTTTTTCTTAATAAGAAAAAGAGAGAACATATTTTATTAAAGTCTAAATAAGAAAAAAAAACTCCAAATATTTATATAAAAATCCTAAGACTGACCTAATTAAAAAGTCCAAAACTAAATAGAAAAAACTAATTAAAATCCAAAAATAAGTAGGAAATTAACTAAAATAAGCAAAAAAAAACTTATGGGCCTTGTTTCGGGAGATCTAATGATCCGATGAACGACTAAGCGGTTCATAAAAAGAAAATTGCACATAGAATCTCTTGAAAAAATTTGAGTCTCATTCAAAAATTCAATCTTTTGTTATCATGATTTTTGTTTGCTTTGATATATGATGTGTCCAGGTTTCTTGCAAATGTATTTTGGGCTTATTCATTTGGTACGTAAACATGTGAATTTTATTTTATATTTGGTATGTAAACATATTAGCAACACGTTGTATATCACAGTTATAATATTTAATTTGAATTTAATTGATAAATAAATTAAATTTATATGTTTGAAAAAAAACTAAATTGAATTCATTTTGTTTTTTATATTATTTTCATCACTTTCATTTTATTTCTTCTAAGGTCTCTAAAAACATTTATGGATAGATGAGTATTTTAAAAAATCTAATGTTAACATTAATTTCTTCTCCTTAGTATAGTAATAAAAGAGGTTAGCATCTGATCTATTTTTGTATCATTTTTAGAGATTAAATTTCATCTAGGGTTCAATTCTTAACACTCAAAATGACTTCAAATATGAGATTTAATTAAAATATATAAATTTAATTTAATTTAGAGGATTCCAAAAATGCTGTAAAGGAAAATGTTAAATTTGAAAAATAAATTGTTAACTAGATGAATATAGAGAGAGTTTATAACTAATTAATTATGGTCAATGAATTGATGGAATAACTTAAGAAAATAATCCCACGCCTTTAATGACAATAATTAATTAATCAATCAGTAATTAAAGACTTGCAAACGATACATCATCAAATATTTATTTAATAGACCTTTTGATTTTTCATCGTCGATGGCTGGTATGCTCGATCTCTCATGCCGACAAAATTAACTAACCTGTTTCAACCATTGCTTCTTTAGACCTTAGACTAAAAATATTGTGTGCCCAAAAAGATATATATATATATATATATATTATACATTAATAGCATTGACTAGCTAGGATCCCTGTCCCTGAAACATTAGGTTAGCATGCATGATGTTTCCTTGCAAGTGTCACTGTGGAGTTGAATTTTTAAAAAAGAAAAGAAAGAGGAGGGGGAAAAAAGGATAATCTTGAGCCAAACATTCACATTTTCCTGGCTGTTCAAGTTGGGATGGAAGATTTTGCTATAAATCTCTGACTTTGATAAATTCTATTCCTTTTTTTTTTAGGTTTTGGGGTTGGATTTTTGGAACAAGAATATTGCGATTCCTGATAATATTTGTTTCAATACCTTTTTTTCGTGATTAATTGGTTGTGTTTTCAAGAATAATTCAATTAATATTGTTTTATTATAATGAGATTAATTACGATTATTTAAATCTTAGTAGTTTTTTTTTATTATTGTGGAAAATGAAATTTAAAATATTATATGACCTAATAATTATTTTTTATCATGCTTTGATTTTTATGCTTTATTGTTAATATACGATCATTATAAAAACTTTCTATTCTATTAATAAACAAAAATTGCATTCTCATCAACTCACAATAATATCAATGAATAAAACAGATTTAATTCTAATTCATTTCTTTTGACAAACATTCTTAAATAAATAAATAAATAAAATTAATAGACTCCGATATACTGGTTAAAGGAAGGCCAATGTTTTTTGTTTTTTATTTTATTTTATTTTGAGAATGAAGAAATAATTAAGCTCATGTTGCTTTGTAGGCAGATACATGAAAAGAAAGAAGAAGAAGAAGAAGAAGATAATCTTACTACAAGCATCTTTGATCCAAAATAAATCTTAAATTACAAGTCAGGAAAGTTGATAAAAAAAATATTTAAAACAAAATTATTTTAATAAAAAATAAATTCTTAAAAAACAATACCATGCCATCGTGTCGACCGGGTTTTTTTTTTTTTTTTTCCAGCACGAGCCTGGTTTTAAAACAAGTGTGTTGGGAGAAAGGATAAACCTTACCACCCTTGACATGAAAGTTCAGTAAAATAATTGGAAGATAAGTAATAACTCACAAGTAATAAAATCACAGACACCACGATCAAAGCTCCCGCCTCCTTAAGAATTCAAAAATCTATAACTTACAGCATTTATGCCTTGTAACTTAGAACTAAAAATCTCAAAAACATTGCCAAAATGCACATTCCAACATCTGAAACAAATCCATGCCTTGATAATCACTTGTTCTCTCTCCAAAAACATCAAAATATTCTCCAAATTTCTTCGTCGAACCACCGAGTTCGGCAGAATGGATTATTCCAATCTAATATTCTCTCAAATGGGTCATGATTCCAGTGCAGAAATCGTGATTTGGAATGCCATGATCAGAGGGTATGCGTTCAATGGCCCTTTTCAGGAATGTATACGGATGTTCGACGAAATGCCTCAGAGAGGACTAAAGCCGCACAACTTCACGTATCCTTATGTAATCAACTCTTGTTGTGAATTGGAGTGGTATGGAAGGGGAAAGAGGGTGCATTGCGAGATTGTAAAGTCTGGATTTGAGTCGAGCTACGCGGTTGCCAATTCTCTATTTAACATGTATTTGAAAATGCCGGCGTCTTTTGACGTGGGTTTGGCTAGTAATTGCAAGTTAGATTATGCTCGTAAGATTTTTGATGATATGTGTGTAAGACCGGTAGAATTATGGAATCAAATGATAGGTAAGTACGTAAACATTGGTGATGTCAAGTCAGCAAGAGAGTTGTTTGATATTATGCCTGAAAGAGATATTGTTTCTTGGAATTCTATGATTTTAGGTTATGCCAAAGGTGGAAAAGTCGCAAATGCGAGAGGTTTGTTTGAGAAAATGCCAGAGAAGAATGTTATTTCATGGACTTCGATGATTGGAGCATATGCTGATACAGACGATCTTGAAACAGCTAGAAGCTTTTTTGAGACAATGCCACAGAGGAATGTGGTTTCGTGGAATTCAATGATTTCAAGTTATGCCAAACACGGGAAATTCGTAGAAAGTTTGAATCTTTTTGTCCAAATGCAATCAGAAGGAGTGACCCCAGATGGCTATACTTTTGTTTCTGTTCTGTCAGCGTGTTCTAATTTAGGTGATTTGGAGTTTGGGAAATATATACACTATCTAAGTGGAGATTTGTCTCAATCGGAAGTCATGGTAGGGACTGCTCTTACAGAAATGTATGCTCAATGTGGAGATGTAGATAAAGCTTTTGCAGTTTTTATCAAGATAGGAAAGAGGGATGTTTTTTGCTGGAATGTCATTATCAAGGCATTAGCTCTACATGGAAGATCAGAGGAGGCTATCAAAATCTTCTTACTGATGCGAAAGACCGGATTGAAGCCAAACGATTTCACGTTTACTAGCGCTTTGTTTGCTTGTAGCCATGGAGGTTTGGTGGAAGAAGGCCACATAATCTTTAATAGCATGGAGAAGGATTACAAGATAATTCCAAAGATTACACATTACGGTTGCTTAATTGACATGCTTTGCCGGAATGGCCAGCTTGAGGAAGCAATGCTTCTAGTGGAAGATATGCCCTTTCAACCTGACGTTGCTATATGGGGAGCCTTGCTTGGGGGTTGTAGAGTTACAGGTGACTTGAAGTTAGCAGAAAAGGTAGTAGAGAAAGCTACTGAGATGGAAACAAATGAATCGGGAGTCTATGTGCTGTTGTCAAATATCCATGCCTCCGCAGGTCAGTGGATAGAGGCTGCAGATGCAAGAAAAAAGATGGATGAGAAGAAAATATCGAAGAAGACAGGTAGCAGTGTTGTTTAGGATATAGGATGTATCCATGTATATTGAGAAATCACAAACAAAATATACAGGTGTCTTAGAACACAAACTTTAAAAAATACTACCCTTTCCCATTCTAATAAAATATTTGCATTGACAGCATTTTGGAACCAAGCAACCCCATAAGATCTCAAATCACATGCAAGATTTGTAATACAAAGTTTTCTACGGAAGAAAATTAAGATCTCCCATTCTTCCTTGATCCAATAAAAACCCCCGGCTTACAAGTTACAGTTACAATCATGTATGAGAAAATCACAAATATTACACCAAAATGCACTTTTCAAATACAAAATGGGGCTTGTCCTTTTCCATCTTACTACCCCATAAAATGGCTGCATAATCAATTCTGCTGGGAAAATTCTTAAGCTAATAGAACCCTGAGATTCTTAAGCTAATAGAACCCTGAGATTCTTAAGCTAATACTCTGGAAATGGATTGTGACCGTTTAAATTGTAAATCACAAGACAGAGACCTAAACCATGAAAATAACAGGTCTGATAAAAGTCTCACGCCAAAGGTTAACAGAAACACATCCACAACTTTTGGACAACCAGTCTAACCAAATTAAAAGTCTGTTCTAAAGTAATGTTGAGATTCATGTTATGTTGCCAATAGCCTCCACTAATTGCGGACTATCATAAAGGTGTATCCTGTGAGCAAATTTCAAGTAGTGGTAATCATGTTGAACTGGAATCTTGAAAGCTGTGGAGGAATGGTCGATATGACTGGCCCATATCTCTGCAACAAGTAAGTAACACATTGTAAGAAGAAATACCAGAAAATCATTGGTCTAAAAAGCATAGTAGAATCATGAATGGTTTTTCAGAAACCTGACTAGGGAAATGCGAGTAGGAAATCAGTTTTGCCAATCTTATAAGCAGCAGATTATAGGGGTTTACAGTAGGGAAGGTTGGTGGACAAAAAAACAAGCAAGAAATAAAAATCAGACAGTTTGCCCTTGGTGGAACTTCATGATGCATCCACCAAACTAGCAGTTACTCTATATATACATACAACTCATTGAAGCTAATGCCTCAGTTTTCCCAATCAGTTGAACCACTAACTCTTCATTCAGGAATAGTTCAGTTTTTATGCATAACCAAGTTAAAGCTAAGAAAATATAGCATCCAAAACCATAAAAACATCTCAGGCAATTGCAAAATCAGATCAAACTCCAAACGTAATCGATCAACAGAAAACTACATGTGATCATACCTGCACATTATCATAGAGCTCAAACAATGGCACAGCGTGCAATTTCAGATTTTTCAGCACTGCAAAGTACTCTCTTTCAGATAAGTGAAAAAGGAAAAGTTTCTTGCATTCCTGCATTACAAAGATTGGAGAAAGAAATGGATAAGCATAGCCTGCCAGCTATATGAAGGAAAAAGAAAAGGAAAGATCCACATAAGCAAAGAACACGAGTCACCTTGGGCTTTGTTATGTGTGGCGGGCAATATGGATACATAATGGTTTCAAAGTTTGGCCTCCACCATAGCCACACATTCACCAATCTGCAAGCAAATGACATGTGGCCAAAATATGGACTAGAAAAGTCCTACATTCCAATGAACTCAAGAAGAAGGAAGAAGACGCCCTCTGAGGCACCAACAACTTCTTCCAAAATATCGAGTTCCAACAAAAGTTATAACCTCATGAAATTCAGGGAACAAAATGCAACTTATCACAAAAACATGCATAAAGCAGACCTCAATTGCGAATAAACCTACAAAGGATTTATGGTATTAACATGTGCTGTCACAAGATTGAAAATTTAGATACAGGAGAATCTGATGCTTTGTACATGGCCTTCATCTTTTCCACTCTATTCCAATCATATTCACCTTTTTTCTTTTTTCTTTTTTCTTTTTTTTTTTTGATAGAATCCAATAATATTCTCCTGAAAACACCTATAAATATCTGTTTCTTAAAATTGTCTTCATGAGTTCACACTACGTGAAGATAGCCAAAAAAGAGGTTACCTGCCAGTCTGGCACAAGAGCAGGTGAGTTAGCCCCAAGTTTGCTTGTCAGCTTTCTTTTCAAACCCTCATTTTCTGTTACATAAGCATGGGAAAAATAAGAAACAGAAAATCTCCCATAAGAAACAGAAAATCTCCCAACCAGTGATATAGAAAGAGCTGATTCCACTACAAACATAACGAAGAAAGATATATAATGAAATTGAAAGATAATACATAGAGAAGAGGAAAAATATACCATTCTCTCCAGGCTTCAAACGCCCACCAGGAAGTTTGCAGAAAGTGTTTCCAATTTGCAGAAGAAGTATGTGAGGATGATTGTGTTCCTGTACCTGTAAAATAACATATTGCACCAAGAGACAGATCATAAGAATGAGAAAAGAGATGTATGGAGCTATCATGGACAAGACCATGGCCAGTTAAGTCCAATAAGTACAAGATCACAGACCAGACATGGAGGAGTTACATGGAAGATATGAAAAAATAAGTTGCTACAGCATACAGAACAGCTATAGAAGACATGACTGAACACATGTTCTACGTAGATGAAATTCTTAAGGATATTGGATAGAAAACATTTTTCAAAATATAAAACTTTCTCGAATTGAATTAGGAATCAACATCATCCACTGAAAATGAAGAGATTGAGCTATCCTAGAGGCAAATTATACTATCATGATTTACTCCACATGGTATGAAACAGACGTTTATCTATACAAACTGTTCCCAAGATTACCTTATTTTTCCAAAAGGCATTCAAATTGTCAAGAACATCAGCATAATGTTCAGCAATCACATAGAGAGTGATCATTAAGAATAAGTCATCATTCAAGTTCATCCTTGCATAACCAAAACCATATATTAAAGAATACCACCTCTAAGACAGCCAACCATATAATTCAAGATCTGTATCAATGTACATCCCATGATCAATGTAAAACATGAACGCCAAATACATACAACCCACAAGTTCTTTTTAGCTTAGAAAGAAATACTAAGCACTCCTATACTAAATTGCCAACCAGTGTCAATGTTAAATTTATTATCTCATAATCACAATCAACTTCATTTCGCAATAATTCAACAATTAAACACACATTTCAAGCACAAAAAGATAGTTAGAACAAAAGGTAAAACAAAAGCATTACCAGCAAAATAGCTTCCACACTTGTCCTCATCCCCTCTTTCATATAACTGTCATTAAAAACCCACAAAAGATCAACATAAAAGAACCAGACTTTCTATCTAGGGTTAACTAGAGTTTTTTTGTTCATTCCCAGAAATTGAACCACCAAAACTCAGAGAAACAAAAAGAACAAAAGGGGTAGTGTATTTTTACTTTACTTTCATGCGAGCAAGTCGATCAGCAACAGAAGTGTCTTTCTCCATCTTGGGCTCTTTAGTACCAAATGTGTAGCTTGATAAAGGGTATGTATTCACCACAGCTGACCCTGCCCATACCATCTCTCTCTTTCCCTCTGCTTATAACCCAATTTCTTCTTCCTTTTTACTGATAAAAGCTTTTGGCTTTGGTGTTTCTCTGTGAGTTGAAGCTGTGCTTTCTAGTGTTTCCCTTTCTAAACATCTTTTTCAGCTAGAAATGAAGAGCAAGGAAGGGGAGGGAGATTAGAGAGGAACATTGATATTTAATTTGGTGTTAATTTTGGGTTAATTAGTATTATGGTTTGCTAATTACTGCTTAGTTGGTATTGGGTTGGGTCCATGAATTGTTGCTCCAAATGCTTAGCCCAGCCCAGTACTACTTGAGTTTTTTTACTAGGCCCATTGTTAATGGATGGAAAATCAAAAAAATAAAAAGTAAAAAGAAAACAAAATACATGTCTCCAAATATTTGTCCGAGTAGCATTTTTATATGAGAAACTAGAGTCAGAAAAAGAGAAAAAGATACAAATTTTTGCTAAAATATAATATTTCTTCATCTAAAAAATTAATTTTCCAAATTTACATCAATTTTTAAGAACATATTTTAGAGATTCTCCATAGTTTTTTAATACAAGTTTTTTTTACTCTTTTTTTTTAATTAAAGAATTACACGAATAATATATTTTTTTCTTTTATATAGGGTTATTTAGCAATGTAAGAAATTAAAACTATATATATTTAGTCCTCAGTTTAAAGAGAAGAGAAAGAGGATTGCTGGATTTCGGTGGTAAAGAGAGAAACATGTCATTGGCATCGATTTAGACCATCAAAATTAAATATATTTATGTCAAATTATTTTATTTGACGAGGGGAGTTCATATTAGGTATGTTTGTACCTTAAAAGTACGTGAAAAAACATATATGAGCTCAAAATTATTTTTTGTTTCGGGTTGAGTTCAGTTTTTAAGCTGTTTTTTAGGTTTTTTAGGTAATAAATAGATTTGTCATGGTTTCTAAGGTGGTTTATAGATGTTTTGGGTCAAAACGAGTTAAAAAATTAGGTTTTTGGGTCTCAAGAACATAGACCTTGATTCTCTAGCCATTACAGTGGTCGGAATCTGGAAAAAACAGGCGACATGTAGACTATTTTTATTTTTAAAAAGAAACGGATGACATGTCGTTCACCCCAAGTGGAGATTAAAAAAAAGGGCTTGGTCACATGGGGGCTGATGAAATGGGTTAGGCCTAGCAGAATCTGAACCTTTTTTTCTTTATTATTTTATTTCAATTAATGCTTTTTTTTTTTAAAAAAAAAACTCAATATATATTTAGGTTAAAAGAACATAGGTTTTGATTTTTCGGCCACCATAGTTACAGAAATCTAGGCAAAACAAGCGATGCGTCATCTGTTTTTTTTTTTTAAAAGGAGCAAACGACATGGTGCAGATTAAAAAACAAAGGGCCCGCACGTGGGTCCTGGTGAAATGGGCCAGGTGAGCTGGCCTGACTTGTCAAGCCCAGTAGCGCCTGACCCTTTTTTTCCTTGATTTTTTTATTTTAATTGATGTTTTGTTTTTAAAAAATAAACTTAATTATATTTACATTAATATGTCTTTTCTCTTTTATTTTATTTAGAGAGTCTCTTTTAAGTAATAATGATTTTTTTGGTTATGTGTTTGATTGTTAGAGAAGTTTTTCTGATTTATCAATGGTTTTTTTTTTAATCTTTTGTATAGATAAACTATGTTTTTAAAAATAACAAATATTTATTTTCAAATGATGTTTTTAATATATGTAATTGTCCATGTTA
>Ga0307517_10015639_pt1 | contig 10063 bp, 9 predicted proteins | sample 23_EM_MG_FD_194515 | JGI IMG/M metagenome (GOLD analysis project Ga0307517, IMG submission 194515) | Populus trichocarpa ectomycorrhiza microbial communities from riparian zone in the Pacific Northwest, United States - 23_EM | ecosystem: Host-associated > Plants > Roots > Unclassified | place...
ACTTTATAATGCAATAAGCAGGAAGCAATGATAGCAATGGCTGTATATCATGTTTTTCTTTAAGTACTATACATTTTTATAAGTGAAATCATACTTTAAAATCAATACCCTTGGCCATACCCTCAAGAGTTTTTATACCCCTCATACCCTTCAAAACCCTTACCCCAACCCCTGACAATCCTTATGTGCTGGTGTGTGTGTGTGCTTTAGAAAATTCCCATTTCTTGGTCAGACTTTCCTGCTGGTATTCCTGGGGTTCATGGGAATATAAATCAGCTATTGCAAATATTACAAACTGTCGAGTTTACCTGAAGGATCAAATCAAATCTCAAAAGCTCTTCTTTTCCTGCATCAATTGTGGCATCCGTATGAACAGTCAGGGAGGCACACATGTCAAGCTTGAGATAACTGCAAAGTAATTTGAGTTAGAATAAACCCTCCAGGCACTTGGGTATGTGAAAGGACCTTGAGAGCAGCAAAAATGAAGACCTTTACAGCATAACTCAATTTGTGTTAATGTCCAGAGGCGATCAAATTAATTGTGCACCTTTGAAAGATCTTCAAATTTCATCCCATCTGCGAATTCTCTGGTCAAAGCCAGTGATCAGAAATGGTTCAGCCCTGGCCATCTTGGAATGCCTTGAAGGCTGTAATTGATTCCCCAGACCATTTGTTACTAAAATCAGATCTGGAATTAGCATGAGTGCTTACCTGTCATCAACCTCCACCTCAGGTCCTCAACCCACCCTGGAAGTGCCAAAATTTGCGCTCTGATCTCCACTAGTGATCCCAACCTGGTTAGTTAGTCCAGCCGGCCAGGTGCCAAATTTTTTTTTTGGAACCCCTGTCAACTTGGCCTTAGAGATTATCAATTATCACCCAGGGCTTACCCACACCTGTACCCCAGCAAAACCTGTACCCACACCAAGGGTACAGGTTTTTGGTGGGTTGGTACAGGTTTTGCAGATAATATATATATAAAAATATATTAATACTATTATATTACATTAAAAATTATATACATTAAAAAAATTAAAATACTGGTGAAGATGCTCGTTTTTGAGGCAGGGAGGGAGTGGTGGTAGTGGCAGAGAGTAATCACCCTCGAAAACGAGTGTGTCTACTTGTTTTCGATGGTGGAGGACCGTAGTGGTGACAGAGGGCGGTGGTGGTGGTCCCGGTGTTGGCAAGGAACAACCACCCTCGAAAATGAGCAATGTGAGGTGACAGTGGTGGTGGTGGTATCTGTAAGAAGCAACCACCCACATCGCATGAAAACGAGCAGGTGTGGCTCGTTTTCGTGAGTGGTGGTGGTGGTGTTGGCAAGGAGCAACCGCCCTCAAAAATGAGCGTGGTTGCTCGTCGGCCCAAATCAGCACATCCACCTATTTTGAGACAACACTGCCCCTCCCCCTTGCGTTTTGACATGATGACACAGATTTTTGAACCAATACCATCCTTTCCTCTTGTGTTTCAACCCCCCACCACTCATCCATCACTTTGTGAGCCAATACCATGACCTCTAATATTTCGGCACAATAGTAACAAGGATTTTCGACTCCACCATGCATACATCACATTTCGAGCTACCTCCCTCTTGTGTTTCAATGTGATGGTAGGCATTTCATACTGTCTGCCACTATTCAACACAGTGCATGTCATTTCCTCCCTCTGCATCAGCCGCTATTGACATGACCCCTCTCCTGCATGTATATAATATATTTATATCAACCAAAACCCATACCCCTTGGAAAGGGTAGGGGTTTCTTTGGGTAGGGATCTGGGTAGATCTTGGACTACCCTCAAGTAACCCAAGCCAATCACTAATGTCAGCACAGATAGACAGAGCTGACTGTCTGTGTGATTCAACTGGAGCTTCAACAAGAGACATGTCCACTTTGTTATCTGACAATGGGAACACTGCTAAGAATAACACAGAACAATGTCACCATTAAGGGAGTGTAACCTTGTAGGCCAAATATAGGAATCTCAGATGGTGCACTTGACTCGGAAGCACTTCAATAATTATTCAGAGTGATATTTCATTATTCTGAAAGCCAAGAATACTACTGATACCAGACCAGATATCTTCTTTTAAGAGGTATTGTAATGACTCCATACATGCCCACTATCACCTATACTAAGTGATCTCGCACGAATCATTATTATAAATAGAACTCTAATTACACCCCCCATGTCCAAATTAGGGCTGTGCTTTATGTTCAAGATTCCCATCAACTAAATTTGGTCATGGTAGTGCTCTGATTATGTAAAAATGCTGTCTAAATAAGGACTTTCCTGATTAGGGCTTCCACAACTTTCTGACATACAACAACTCTGCCAGCATTTCCACATTCCAGCTGAAGGAAATGTCTTGACCTTCGAAAATGGTTGAAAACCTACCTAAAGGCACATGAGGATGATCTCAAAGACGATAGACATTATGCTGCCCTTTACCCACAACATCATGGTAGAAACCACCAAAGGACACCTACCCCCTCCAACTCTCACAGGCCCGATTCCAAGCCTGATAACAACTATCCTCAAAAAATTAACCCAGTTCTTGTTTTACATCATCTTTCCACTCCAGAACCAGTTTTCAACAATGTCAACAATGAAGATGATAACATGGATCTCATACATAATCCCTTCCCTAGCCCAGAACCTGTACATAATCTGGGGCTACAAGTAATAGCCATGTGAGGTCCCAGATGCCGAAGCCATTCTTTAGGTCAATCTTCACGTAAGTTATTTTTTCTTCCTTCAATCCCAATCTTGATTCTCAATACTACAGAATCCTTAATAGTTGTTTCCAAATACTTCCTCTGTGTTCCTGGTATTTCAGCATTAAGGCCACTCTCTTTTGGCATTAAGGCTTTATCCTTTAGCATTAAGGCCATTATCCTTTAGCATTAAGGCCTTTTATCTTTTGGTGTCAAAGCCTTTCATTGTCCTTTCACCTTTGATTGTTATTCACCTCCAGGTGTATATAAAATAGTTACAACCAATTTCTCACAATTCTCATCTTCTGAACAGTTTCAACCCTCTCATTTGTACTGTGTCCTCAAACCAGCAACACCAAATTGCAGCGAACATAACCTCACCTGGTAGACAGCCACTTTGAGTCAAAGGCCAACAAGCAACTGACACTGGACTTCTTGTAGCTGATCATATTACAAAGAAGTTTAAGGATGGCTGGAATGTTCATGTTCCACTCACATATCTCACAGACCGTTATTGTGCCTTCACAAAAGGTGATCAAATCACATCACACAACTCTCTTCTATTTGACCAATTATCAGGAAAACTTCTCGCATCTGTCAAATCACTTTCCCCTAAAGGTGAACTTGAACTCACCTTCAATGAATGGATTCAAGCTTGGCATCAACTCTTATTTTGGTTAAAAGATATTTGCCACACAAGTATAATAACTGGCACTTACATTACTCCTCCATTCTTAATAACAGCACTTGAGCAATATGTTGGCCTTTGTGGTTAACATATGACACTGAAGTCTGCTGGTGTTCTGTGTCAGAGCCAATAGACCCTTCCATACATCAACTATTAATCTGGAACGAACTTGAACCATTCTATATTGTGAAGAAAATCAAAGAAGAAATCCCTGAGTCCTTCTTTCTAACATCCTCAAGTTCACACAATTTCAACGATACCAATAATTTTCGCCCCCAAACCAATTCCTATCAAATTTATTCATCTGATAACTTGTCACCGATCCTCAAAACTACCTGGAACTGCCATTGGGGGTTGGCCACCCTCCGATGTTTATGTGCTGGCTGGGCAGTTCACTTTGGGGATTCATCAGCCTGCATTCCATTGGCCTTCATCCTGAGGCCACTTTCCCTTTTCTTGGGCATCTGGTCCTTCACATCCCACATCCACTACCGTAGTCTACATATTTAGTTATACAACTTGTGTGTCATGATGTCCAAGCATCAAGACACTACTTCATCCAAAAATCTGAATAATTTCAGTATTGTTGTATTTGCCTAAAAAAAAAAGTGATCTGGGACAGAGGAGTTCAAATAATGAGACCCATCTGAAGTTTCATTTTGATTCGCAAGGCACTTTCAAATGAAATTGGCAATATCATCTGAGGATTTCTATTGATCAGGGTTCCTCTGCAGCCTAATCTTATGGTGTTGATGGGAAGGGTTTCAAGTTGTGGAAATCATTATCAGAAAGAAGTTTGATTATATCCAGAATCTCGATGCTGGTAGCAGTGGCAGCAGCTAACACCTTGGCAAGTGTTCAGACTTCTCAGCCTCTCTTATTGGAGAGTGAGTCCCAAGGAAAGTAATTGATGGCTTGCTCCAGAAAGTCATTGGTGAGGATAGAGTACAGACCCTGAAGAATACCAACAGCAGACCAAGAGATGATTTGGAAGTGCATCTTTCTCCAGCAGGCAGTGAGAAGGTAGCAAGAAAAGCAGCATGCATACTTTTCTTGATCTTCTGGTGAAGCATTCCTATAGGCGTTCAAATAACTGACAACAGTTTTAACGTGATTGTTCAGGATATTCTCTCTGATTACACAGTGTATCAATATTGGAAATTGAAGGCCTTGGATAGACTCACTTTCACAACAAGCTGTGCCCATGTCACTGATCTTCCCTGACTTTGTCCCAGAGGCCAACGGCATCCTGCACTTCACACATTCTGAGTTGGTGGGGATTTCAATTGCCCTCGTTGAAAACATTGAGTTTGTGGTCTGAATTTACAGACACAACTAGATGTAGTTGATGGAGGGTACTAGCTTGCAGAGCGGAATTGTCGCCCTCAGCATTGGTGTTCTGTGTATCATTGTTGATCCTATCATCATAGGAGGTAAAGGCATCCTCAAAGGAGGCATCCAAATCAGTGGCTGATTGGCACTCTAATGGGACTTTTCCCTTGGAGATGAAACAGGAGGGGATCACCTCATGCTCGATTAGGAGAATTGACATCTGGTTGATGAATTGCAAAACCTGCAAAACCACAAGGGCTTCTTGGAAGTCCTTGGTGCTTGGTACTGGGGTATCTGGCATGTTCAAGATTGTTGGGATGAAGACAGCACTCACTAGAAACAGAACAGCTTATCAATATGAAGTTACATAAATCATAGAGTAACTCGTATTGGGGTCCTGTGGTCCATTTTCGACAATCTCTAGAGTCTAGACTCTAGACTCCATACGTATTCATATGCATATCATTATCTTCAGTGCTGATTGTGATATTATTATAAAAAAGTAAATGCCTTTAATCACCCAACAATTGTATCCAAAAATATTGGATGTGCGATAGGCATGCATAAAATGGCCAATGTGCCCCTTTCATTAGAAAAATTTCACTCACAGTACAGGCCTGGACCTCATTGTCTGAATATATGCAATATATTAGACAACATATAGAGCCTTGTACTTGAGAGGGGAGCAGTCCAACACATCATAGATGGTGTTAAAGCTTTTGACAAGCCTGAGCCTTCTCTTTTCTTTTTTACTGTTTCGATCATTCAGGCAATCAAAAAGCTACCCTTCCTGAATTGCCTAGTGATGCTTACGGGTATTGATACCCATGCAGGTTTGCAGGTACGGAGGTCACGGGAATGGGGATGGGTCACTAAATTTTCATCCGTGACCTTCCTGTACCCGTTTGGGTGGGTGATGGGTCTGTGACAGCGTAATGAGTTGTTGTCAACACCAGCCAGCTCATCACTGTGTGGGAGCTTTTCGGTGTGTTGTGCACCCATTTATATGAACAAGGGAGTCTAAGCTGATGTGCTGGCATGCACAGTACCCTCAAAAGTAAGTTTCTCCAATTATATTTCGACTTTTTGACCATTTTTTGTAGTTTTTCAAGTTCTCTGCAGCGTGGGAGCAGCACTACACCCGGCACTCCCATTTATATAAACCAGGGAGTGCCGGGTGATGTGCTGGCATGCACAGCACCCTCACAATGTAAGTTTCTCCAATTATATTTCGACTTTTTGACCATTTTTCGTAGATTTTTGACTTCTCTGCAGTGCGGGAGCCTTTCGGCATGTTGTGGGCCCATTTATATGAACCAGGGAGTGTAGGGTGATGTGCTGGCATGCACAGCACCTTCACAATATAAGTTTCTTCTAATATATTTCAATTTTTTGACCATTTTTAGTAGATTTTCGACTTCTCTGCAGTGTGAGAGCCCTTTGCCACGGTTTGTGGGCATCCAAATCACACATTCTGGCATGCCCAGCACCTCCTTTTCAACACAGTGATGGGGAGTGCCCTTTTGTCACTCCTTTTTGATTATTTAATAATTAATATAATTAATATAATACAAACCTGTGAGGGTTAACTGTGGGATCCTGCACCCATCATGACGGGATGGGTTTCCTGCAGGTGCAGGTGCGGATGAGCAAAAAAAAAACCCACAGGACACCCATGTGCATCACTAGAATTGCCAGTTGCTCACCTGGAATACATATGCTGAAAGGATCTTTTTGGCATTGAAGTTATTGGAAGAGGTTGATCCATCTGAATCCCACTGTTTACTCACCCTTATTGTCCAAATGCTTGAGGTTGTCAGAGACAACTCAGCACTTCTTCACCAGTTGAACCAACAAAAGCTGCATTCAGGCAATGGATTTGATGTCCCACTGGGGCACATTGTGAACTTGTTCTGGGTAGTCTCATCAGCCATTCATGTACTGACACCTTTGGGAAAATCTATGACAAATACAAAGTCATTTTAGATGAATTAAAAGTAAGGCATAGTATTCTTTCTACTACTAAGTCTTTCTCATCTCTGATGCAACAGGGTACTGGGTCTTGCATTGGAGTATATAGGCGATTTTGCCCAGTTTGTCCATAATGACAGGGAGAGGGGAACCCTTCATTGCAAGACCTTTGCACAGCACAATTTCAGCATGCACCCTGCCTATATGGCTGCCAGAGGCGGTTGTCAAGAAAGGGAATCAGGCTTTTGCATTCCAGTTGTGGCAGGAGTTAATTGAAATGATGTTTCCAAGTCCTGATTCGCTGGTGGAAAGTCACAAATCTTCAGATTCCCAGGATCTTCAAGAACTTACAGAACACTGTTACTGGTGTAGATTCCACCAAGAAGATTCATTTTTCTAAAAATTCAAAAGAGAAAGTTGCACCTATCAGATAATAACTTGTACAGATAACAACTGGGTTGTATTGGCCTAAAATACACTGAATTTCAGACTGTTGTGAATTATTGCATTCGACGAATAAACTTGGAAATTTCACTAAATTGGCAAGTGTTTGTAAGAGCCCAACCGGCAACAACAATAAAAATTTCTATTTTGGATGTGGCAACCAGTGTCACAGATGATCACTCATTCCCAGGCCCCACAGCCTGTTGTTAATGACCTCATGCAAACCCGTAACAGCAGCCCGCCGCAGGCTCCCAGGCCTCCTGAGGCTCCACCCCCACCTGAGGCTCCTGCAAAGGCCCAATGGTCTGAGGCTGATGAGATTGCGCTCATCGAGTATATTGCTGAGCACAAAGCTGAAGCAGGTGATGGCATGAAATTCAAGGCGTCGTTTTGGACCGGTGCTGCCAAGAAGATGTTATCGCATCGCGCTCTGGGTGGTGTGAAGACATGGCAGTCATGTTCGAGCAAGTGGGACCGGGTGCGTACCAAACTATCTCAAGCAGTCCTTCTAGTACTGACATCCATTTATCCAGCTCAAAAAGGCGTACAATGTCGTTGCTACACTCAAAGCCAATACATCCGGATTCAGTTGGAGCGAGACCAAAGGCCTCAACATCACAATCAATGAGGCCTGTGCATGGAATGAATATGTTGCGGTATGTACAATTGATTGTCTATCATCTGTTTTTTGCTGAGTTATTCTAGAAAAACAAGGACGCGGCACCCTACAAATCAAAAGGGTTTCCACACTTCGATCGTATACAGGCAATCATGGGAGCACGCACCGTGAGAGGTATCAGTGCCTTTCGCCCCTCAGATCAGACCCGTGGTGCCATTGCAAACTCTGCGCTGATTGCTTCAAGCAGTACGGCCGTTGCCCCCAGCGGAGAGATGGAACCTCCTAGTACTCCAGCTGTAAACAATGCACCGGTCGATAACATACTGGAGTCCAGTGACGACGATTTACCGCCATCAATCCCAGTTCTCTCAACCACCTCAAAGCGCAAACTCTCAGCTCTTGATGACAGTGCTTCAGTCACCTCATACAGCAGCAAGCGAACGCGCAAGTCTGCCTCTAGCGGTGCATCGGCGTTGCATGGTATCAAAGATATGATGGCGGGTATTAGCACATCTATGCGCAATGGTCCGTTGGGACAGCCTCGCCATCACAGGAGGTCTTCTGCAGAACGTAGGATCGAAGCAACAGCTCTCCTACAGCAGAAGGAAGATTTGACTATTGACCAAATGGTTGCATTTGCTGACCTTTTCGAGCAGACCACGGCGAAAGCTGATACATATATGGCACTCATCCGCGATGATGTGCGGAAGCTTTGGGTTCAAAAGCAATTGGTGGAACTCGGATTCCCTGGTACTGTGGGCTGAGTGTTGTGTATTTCGGACTTATATCTAACTTTCTCGTCTTGTCGCAGTGACATGTAGTCTATATGGCCTCTCTTCCTTGTAGTTCTGCCTGATACTGCTCCCACATTTCGGCCGCTATTCTATCTCGCCTTGTATTAGCCCGTCTCCTCTCTGCTGTTCTTGTCTGCCCTTCTGCTAGCTCTCCTGCAAAAAATCCTTGCTCTGTATCATCTGCATCAACAAAGTCCTCAAGCTCATCTGGATCATGGATACGGATGAAGTTGTGAATTGCTGCAAGAGCAGCAGGAATGCGAGCTTGATAGTCTATGCTAATTTCGGCTGGATGTACAAGAATGCGGAAACGTCGCTTCAGGACCCCGAAGATGCGCTCAATAACATTGCGAGCCGATGCATGTCGTAAATTGAAGAGCTCGTCTGCGTTGACAGGCCTGCAATCAGATATCAGATACTACAGTGACATTGAATTAAAAAAATTGGCACCGTTGTTGGGCCCGTCCCCATTCTGCAAGATGATACCGCACACCACGTTTAGGAATAATGAGTGCGTCACATATGGGAAACCCAGCGTCTGCAAGATAATATTTATCGGCTGGGATATGGAGGTCTGTCATGCGAGCATCGTAGAACATTGTGGAGTCCGCTGCAGATCCATCCCATCCACTGAATATATAATAGAAGATCATATCAAACCCACAAATGGCAAGGCAGTTTTGTGTAACGCCGCCTTTGCGATCACGAGCTGCCTGACGCATTTCTGCGGAAGCACTACAGTTGATATGAGTTCCGTCGATCGCACCGAGGGCGTCCTTGAAAAAGGGGTAGTATTTAGGATTGTTTAGAATTATGGGTGGTGTAGGTGTGCCAACAGGAGGTAGGTGAACATATCGAGTGTAAAATGGTGGAGATGAGAAGAAGACGAGCATCTTCACGAAGTATCTGTGGATTATATGTTATTCTGGTCTCGACAACGATAAAATATAAAACAAACCTTGATGTGGTTTCATTGGCTCGCTGAAATCGCTCAGAGACATGACGGAGAGAAAGCCCAGTTACACATGTGTATAGAAAAATTGCAAGCTGCTCTTCAATGTAGACATGTTTTGATGATGTCGCTCCATACTGTTCCAAGGCTGCAACAAGATCCAAGAAAACGTGCTTGTGCATACCAAGCTCATTGCGAATGCGCTCTGGATGACCGTTGAGAAGCTCACGGACCCAGTCAGCTCCAGTCAATGCTGAAGTATGATAGGGAGTTTTATCGTACAAAGGAAGACCATAAACAAGTGCTGCAGCACCAGCAGCAAAGGTAAATAGTGCCAGATACTGAAGCAGAAGTTGCTCTTCGTGCTCAGAGCCACTGCTATCTGACATGGATGCAAGGGCGAATGTAGTTTCAAATTGTTTGTCGACTATCCGATAATCAGTTGGTTATCTACGTTACTTCCTAAACAGGCAGAGTGACATTTGTAATCGAAATAAAAATAAAATAAAAATTATATTTTGGTTGCCGGCTGGGCTCTAA
>Ga0307517_10015640_pt1 | contig 10062 bp, 18 predicted proteins | sample 23_EM_MG_FD_194515 | JGI IMG/M metagenome (GOLD analysis project Ga0307517, IMG submission 194515) | Populus trichocarpa ectomycorrhiza microbial communities from riparian zone in the Pacific Northwest, United States - 23_EM | ecosystem: Host-associated > Plants > Roots > Unclassified | place...
GACATGCACCATCTCTTAAAGTATTCTTCTATGAAGGGTGGTCAAAGTTTAACTCCATGCATTCCAAGGCCGGCACAACGACTTCGAGAAACAGACTGAAGAAATCCACAGCCACTACACGCAAGGGGAGCAGGTCCCGTTCCGACGAGGATACAACTCCCGATCCCGAAGACAACAATGAAGAATGGTGTTTGTACATCAATGAATATGATGTCTGCATCACCACATACAACATTCTTACAAACGACTTGCACGTTGCACGGCCTCCCGCAAGACGACCGAGGCGGGGTGGAGTATCATATGCGAATATTGTGAGACAGAGGAGCCCGTTGGTGACGTGCGAGTGGTATCGGGTGATCATGGACGAAGTACAGATGGTTGGAGGTGGTAAGACCGAGTGAATGTTCTGCTTCTCAGCTGTTGGATTGAATGCTCATCTCAACTTTTTTTAGGGAGATGGTCTCCTTGATTCCGCGGCTGTCCTCATTCGCTGTATCTGGTACACCAGCGCGGTCTCAAGTACCAGACCTCATTCATGTCCTCAGGTGGGGTCGCTGCCTTGCGCCATTTCGTCCAAGATCCCTAACGCCCCGCGATATTTCAGGTTTTTACGCGCCGAAGGAATCCCTGCAACAATATGGAATAAATTGCAAAGACCGGAATTCGTTGGCGATTTTGTGTCGCTATTTAGGAGACTAGCGATCAGGTTCTCATTTCCTGCGTCGAACTTTAGGTTGGATGCAATTAACGCTCATCGCATTCAGGACGACGAAATCGATGGTACGTGATGAGCTCGGAATCCCAGAGCAGACAAGATATCTCGTTCCCGTTGAGTTGGGCAGAGTGGAGAAACACGTGAGTACGCCCCACCTATTATTCCCCGCTTCTTTTATAATGGCGAGCTGTTCTAGTTCTACGATCAGAGCATGGAACAGGCTCTCCTTGCCCTGGGTTTCGATGCCCGTGGTGTAACCGTCGATGAGAGGTCACTTGACCCAGTTCTGTTAAGGTCATGGGTTCGAAAACTCCGGGGCATTTGCACACATCCCCAAGTCGGACAACTTCAGAACAGCACGGAGAAGAAGGGGACATTCAAGAGCATTGAGGAAGTCTTGGATGTATGTTCACCCCTTCAAAATACTTTCTCAGGTGTATAGTAATAACTCTGGGGTAGAGTATGCGCGAGACCAACTGGAAATCCTACATGGAAGAACGACGAAGTCGGGTAGGCATATCAACCTCTGAAGTCTGACCCAGCTGACCTCTGACAACGGGCATAGATCAACATCCTGACCACCTATGCGCAACTACAACAGAGGAATCAGGATGATCTCGCTCGCTACCAACATGCATTGGAGACCTTGCTCACAGCGGAGATTGAAGCCAATGCACTCATCGAAGACCTGAACGCAGCGCTAGAAAAACTTCCTTCACGACCGCCTGAGCCCAGTTCCCCAGAACAGGACAACGACAAGAAGGGGAAAGGGAAAGAGAATGACTCTTCCCCTGACACTCAGACCAGCGAAGGCGAAGTCGCTGGAAAGCGCAGTGGTATTACGAATAGGGTGCGAGAAGCAGAACTCCTCTTGCACAAGGTCACGTTCTTAATGGGAGACGTCTACAATACCCTCGGCGCCAAGTACTCGAAGGAAGAGGAGTCAGCGTATGCAAAGGCAGAGCTGATTCGAAAGAAGCTGCTGAAAGGTGAACCGCGTACGCGTTCCTACGCAAATCACATCGCGCTGATTTCGTGACTATAGTAACCGAGGAAAATGCTGTTCGCGCGATAGCTGTCATGACAGAGCAGACGGCAAAACTGGGGGTTGACGAACTTCTCTTGCCAGAGAACTATCTCCAGGAGTATAGCGACTTCGTGTCTGCGGAGGATCCAGAGGATCCAGAGGAGATCGAAGTTTATAAATTAATTGAGGTGACCGAGAAAGAGACCGCGGGGTCCGGTGAGGGGGTCAACTACGATAGTAGGAAGGGAAAGGCACGAGAGAATGTCAAGAAACCCGCGAGTGGAAAGGAGCCAGAGCCGAGGAAGAAATCAAAGTCGGCCGAACAAGATTTGAACGAACTCGTAGGATAATTCGCCCCTTGTTCACGCTTTTGGCTCACACTTTAGTAGATCCGAGAAGGAAACACCATGATCACTGATTTGCTCAATGCCCAGACGAACCTTCTGTGGCGATGGAGAGGCCGTTTGGTTGAGGCCCTGACCAGAGCCATCAGCTCCGAATCAGGAGAAGACGCCGATGGAAAGGAGTACGCTCGGTCTCTTGAAACCCAAGGGGAAGCAGAAACCTCCCTGCATGCCTATTCAGTCCTGCTTAACGATCGACGGGAGGCCCTCTTTGCGGAGAAGTCATTGTTGGCTGCCCATGACGGACGATGGAGATTCAAGCGCGCAACCGCGGCCGCGATGAGAACTCTTGGCGGAGTAACGGACGACGATATCGAGGCGATCAATAACCTCTACGAAACCCGACCAGAGGATCAGGTCCTCGGACGAGACCTTATGGGGGAACGGTTGATGTTGCTCGATCGGTTCCAGGGACGTGCACTCAAGTCGATCGTGGTCGACCTGACGAATTTCGCTTCGAATCACGGCAAGAGGTTGGGGGCTGTTGCGACGGAGGCGGCTTCATCGCTGCGTGATTTGATCTCTTCCCAAAGTATGTCCTCATTGTTCGCGGCCAACCGACAACGTTGTACTAAGCTGATCCGTAGTCAAACGCAACGACAAACTTGACGCTGATTTGGTTCATTTCCGACGCGCCTTCAATGAGCGTGTTCTGTGAGTCCTCTCGCTATGTTCGAGACATCTCTTTTGACTCCTTGAAAAGTTACTTCCGACAGCTTCAAGAAATCTCTGATTCGGTCGTTGAAGCCGAGTTGGAAGGAAGCCTCACCGATATGGTTATTGAGATGAAGGCGGCCGTTGACGGTCTTGGTGTTAAGATTAATGGTCTCCAATCACACCAGCGGTACCTTGACAACCTTTCGGGTACGAATGCAACCGGCGAGGAAGACGATACCTGTATTGTTTGCAGGTTTGTTACAGTCACCCCCCTCCACCTTCTGGTATTCACTTTACGATTATAGGTGCGAATTTTTGACCGGTTTCGTCACGCGATGGTGAGTTCCCTGCAGGGTCCCTGTCTCTACTTCTAATCGCCCTGCTACGCAGCGCACACGTTTTCTGCGAGGTGGGGTTGACCTTCCGGATCGCGTGAGCCCATGCTGATACGTGCCTGTCAGGGTTGCTTGAAAGTGTGGCTTTTACGAAAAGGAGGAAAATTCTGCCCCGTTTGTCGGTATGTTCGATACCTCCCCTTGATGTTCTACTTCTTTGAAGACCATTTTTAGTATTCCCATCGATCAAGACCAGCTACAGAAATTCCACGTTAAAGACAATACACCGGACCCTGCTTCCCAAGACGCGCGACCTGAAGAACCGGCTCCCAAGTCGCGACGTGTCATCGAGTACAACAATATCAGTACAGATCTCTTCACAGCAATTAGCGAAGTCCAATGCTCCGGAAGTTATGGAACAAAGATCGAGATGCTGATTCGTCATTTGCTGTATCTTCAGAAACACGAGCCAGACGCTAAGAGCATCGTGTTCAGTGCCTGGGCAGATTCTCTTCATAGTGAGCCTATCGTTATTTGTCATTATCTTTTAGTTGACAGCTCCAGTCATCGACCACGCACTCAAGTCCAACGGAATCCCATCAATCAGGATCGATAAAGGTGGAAAGGGGAGTGCTGCGAAGTTGTTCGATCAAAACCCCGGACTTCGCGTCATGTTGTTACATGGCGAACGCGAGAATGCCGGACTTAATATCGTTTGCGCCTCTCGTGTATTCCTCTTGGAGAGTGTTGTGAACCATGCATTCGAAGTGCAAGGCACGTGGGTTGTGTGGTTTCAGTTTTATTTTGTGGCTAAGGAGCCTTCTAGCCATCGCCCGAATTGATCGCTTGTCTCAAACACGGTCGACTCAAGGTGAGCTCCTCCGGCTCCGCGCCATCTGGAGAGTTTACTGATTCGTCTTGTTTTTTTAGTGTTCTGTTACTATGCTACGGGTGATGCTCACTGCAACATCACATTTCGCCATGCTCACCCACAGAATCGTAGATACGATTGAGAAGAACATCCTCGACCTCGCTGCCCGTCAAGGACTTTCGCTGTATACCAAGGAGAACTCCGCTGGTAACCTTACAAATGCTGCTCTGGCTTCTACAACCAAAGGCAAGAGTGGACAGAAGGGTGATTTCATCTCGAGGTATGAAACAAACACCAATAGAGCGGCTAATACGCTGACCGCTTTACCGGATAGCGCCGAGGACATGCTTGCGATTCTTTTCCCACACTTGTTCGAGGACTTGGAGTTTTTACTCCCGCCCGAAAACGACGTTATGATGGATGATGCGGTGGTTACGGGTGTTGCTGAAGGAATTTCCCAGATACATGTTAACGCTGAGGCGGGTCCATCTAGACTTAGGTAGCTATCATCTATTCCGGTACTACTGTTGGGTAACTATCGGTAAGACCGGAGATACCTCTAAACGTCGTAGATGGGTGCCAGTACCTGAGATCCACGTTGCCCGTGACTCGAGACAGCGGCCAGGATCTTTGTACCTTCTTCACAAGTTCCTGGGTATTCTCTGGGTGTTCCGAGTCTTGGCTCGTGCACACACGGTGTGGCCTTGCGGGCAGCCGTGTACTAGTTTAGCTAATCGGACTATACTGAATTTCTCGCATTCAATATCGGGACGGGTCCTCCCACCATAGTGGAGCCCTCAAGCGAGCCAATCAAGGGCTTTGGATGACCAAAGCAATCTGTGTCCGGCGATCACTCCGATCGCGGGCGTCCGGCGAGGTCTGACTGGACCGAGGTGAGACGCTGATCTGGATCCGGCCCACCGGTTCGCCAAGGTTTTTTCGTCATCTTCGCTGGGATTTGCCAATACGGTAAAGACCACCGACCCTTATTTCAACTTGTAACGCTCTGATACCTGGCCGTTCCCCGGAGGCACCGCTCCAATTTGTTACTCAGTTTTGATGGCATTGGGGCTCGGCGTCCCGGCATTGCGCGCGTTGTCGGAGCCAGGCCCCCGGGCATAGCCCGTTTCCATTATCATCTCACTCGCGAAAATTGCCAACACGTCCTCAGCACAAATCACGAATCGCTGACGACCCTGTAGACCAAAAATCGGGTTGTCGATTATCTGAGCTCGATGTGCGACTCGGCCGAAGCCGCGATCCCAGGGGCCGGACACCGATCCCATCGAATGATGAATGACACATAGGAGCCGTATCCTCTGGGGAACGGCCTACCGACGTGTGATGCTCGGGCTACGCGATCAAGAGGAATTCAATTGACTGCTGCAATCGCATCGATCGGATTGGTAGATCCCTCACGCTAATCAATAAGTAGATGCTTGCGTGCCGCAGCTGTTCGTCATACGTTTTACAACGCTCCTTCGTGTTTGATGGCAACACCGAGCCTCGTGACCACCAGGTTCATGCTATATAGAGAGAGCTCCGCGCCGCGATATCGATTCTTCACTACGACCCCCTGCCTGCCCGATGCCTCTGTTCAGACTACCCCCAGGACCAACTTTTATCCTTAACCAGCTCTTCAGCTGGAAATTCGCCTCTTTCGCCAGCTCGGTCTACCTCGTCCGTGTTGGAACCGATGCCCTGGGTTTCAATGTACCAATATGGGCAATCGTATCGTGCTCGGTCATCGCGGTTCCTTTTATCTTCATTGCCCAGGGAGAGCATCAATCCTGGAAGGATAAGAGGAGGGCAGCGTCTCTTGGCGCGAGATTGGCCCCGATGGTACCTACGAAAAGTGTAGGAGGCTTCGACCTGATTGCTGCTTGGTCGACTGCATTCCAGAAGGGCTATATTGGTGACTACACCTCCCCTCACCTTGCACCCATCGACTCACCGGGACTTTCATAGGTGATACCCTTGTTGATTGGTTGGATGAGGGTGGCCAGACTGTCAGCATGCGCTCTTTGTGGTCAACCCGTGTAAGTCTCATCGTTTTTACGCACCCTCTGCCTTCAACGTCGCTAAATATTGTTTCAGATCATAACCGCGGAACCACAGTACATCAAGGTACCTTGGACACAATACCCGTTTGGTGTCGTCACTAACCATCACCTAGCTGGTCCTTTCCTCAAACTTTGACGACTATGAGAAAGGAGAATTACAACTGGAATCTGCGGCATCTCTCTTTGGAACTGGGATTTTCTCATCGGATGGTACGCCTCTACGTTCTCATTGAGAGAACAATGCTAACCTTGCACACAATCAAGGGGACAGATGGAAGTCAGTGTGAAAGTCGAAAATTCGCCTGACTTAGCTGACAATGCATTCTCAGGTTCCACAGGTCCATGACTCGGCCATTCTTCAGCAAGGACAGGATCACCGACTTCGAGCTTTTCGACCGCCACGCCGACCATATGATTTCCAAGATAAAAGAGCGGCTCAGACAGGGCATCGCTGTTGATATCCAAGATGCTCTATCTCGATTCACGCTGGATACGGCCACAGAGTTCCTGTTTGCACGGAATGTGCAGAGCTTATCCGCCGAGTTACCTTATCCGTCCACGCATAAAGGACGTTACACTCGGCCCACGCACCCTTCGGACGAGTTCGCAGCCGCCTTCACCCGTGCACAAGAGCTCACGCTCCCCCGAACATTTTATGGAGTGATTTGGCCTCTCTTTGAATTCTGGCAGGATGCTGTGACCGCAAAAAAGGATCTCACGGATAAATTCATCAATCCTGTTATCGATGCGGCTCTGCAAAAGAAGAAGGCTGCCAACGGTGTATACGAGTTGGACAAGGATGGAGGGTGTTTATTGGATCATCTCGTAAATCAGACAGATGGTGCGATTTCTAACTCTACTTACCAGTTCATCGGATTGTACTCAACTGTGACCGTGACGACAGACTACGAGATTATCAAGGACGAGACGTTCAATGTCATGTTGGCTGGTCGTGACACAGTACGTTCATCGTCGCTCCACGCGAGAGCTGAACTGAAATCGAACTCAGACTGCTGGTTTGTTGACGTTCACGATGGCCATGCTCGCCCAGCATCCAGAATTATATGCGCGCCTTCGCGAGGAAGTCTTGGATACCATTGGTGTCGATGGGAAGATCAACCCTGACAGCGTGAAGGAGATGAAATACCTCCGAGCGGTTTTGAATGGTAAGTAAGATTTACGTGCCTTTATCACCGCCACCCGATTGACGGTAAACTAGAAACGCTACGTTTGTATCCGGGCGTGTGAGTTCCTCGCAACTGTTGGCTGGCAGTGATTTCATACTAAACGGGAACACAGGCCCATTAATCTCAGAACCTCGAAGAAGGAAGCCCTTTGGCCCTCGACAGATGGGGGAAAGCCGGTCTACGTCCCTGCTAACACTCAAATTAACTATTCAACGTGGTTGATGCATCGAAGGGAGGATCTTTGGGGACCTACTGGTAAGTACACACACGAGTGGGATCCGTTCTTCAGGCATGTTCACATCCCATTCAGCTGGCCAGTTCGACCCAGACCGATTCCTGGACGATAGGGTTAAGACGTATCTTGTCCCGAACCCATTCATGTTCCTTCCATTCAACGCGGGTCCACGAATCTGTCTTGGACAACAATTTGCGTATAACGAAGCCACGACGATGCTCGCCCGTCTTGCCCAAGCGTTCGAGACGGTCACTCTCGATATGGACGCGAATCCAGAAGCCAAGCCTCCAGCGGAGTGGGCACATGGAAACGGAAGGAACGATAGGAAAAGGACGGAGAAGATTTGGGTCAAATCCCACATGACCATCTACGCGAACGGCGGTGTGTGGATTAAGATGAAGGAGGCGGATTCCAAGTGAGAATGTAACGGTCCACTCCCCCGCACGGTGTCTAGTGTAGTTGTATTTGATATTTAGTAGCCCCAACCATAATGAACGGACATTTTGTTAATCTGTATTGCATGTTACCATGCGCGTCTTCTTCGGGACCGGCTCCGCACGGAGACGTCGGACATTGCCGGTGCATCTTACCTCGCGCCGCCCTCCGATCCCGTGCTCCCCCTCATGCATTCTAGACCCAACCTGCGTCCATCACGCGTGGAATCCATCACCACACAACACCTCCGACGAAGGCGGTCGAATAGACCGATTATTGATTTGAATCATCATGATTCGTGTCTAGTGACTAGCCAAGAATCCCTGGGGTGAGTTCTGCAGCCCGTGCCGGGACGTACACATATACTAACATTAGATGCAGTCCGGCTGCGATCAAGCTTCGAGTCCATGTGACGATGCCGTGTTGCGAGCCTGTGCGTTGCGTGCGTATACCACGCCGCCTTCGAGTGTTTTGTCTGGCCCGTTCCCGTCCTCTCCCTTTCAAACTCTCCTTCCCCCATGGCCGCCCCTCGCAACACGACTTACGAACTCATCTATCATTTTACAAGGGGCAATATCCCACAAATTGAGATCCCCCAAGCCCTATCTACGATATTCGATGCCCCAGATTACAAGTATTCGATACAACAGTTGCCAGAGCAGGACCTCAGGATGTGGGTGGAACGCTTGGATCAGGTATATTAGTTTTGAGCCCCCGAGTAGCTTCATAACTCACCGCTTTTTCAGACCGTTGATTCTGTGATTTATACCGAGCTGCTTCGAAGGAGGGCCCTGCGCTCCCTGAGAAAGACATGTGGATTGAGGAGAGTTCTACCCACGTCCCATTATTTCCCCGTCGCGTTGTTCAAGGCCAGTAATCGCCCAGCGCGTGGAGGCACCGCCGATGTATGGAGAGTCACAGATGACCAAAAGCACGTTTTCGCCGCGAAGGTCTTCCGTGCCAACCAAGGAGAGGATCGCAAGATCAAGGTTGGTCCCGCTCTCGTCGAGTTTGGCCACCCAACTTACTTTTGCTCCAGAGGTACTATAAGGAGGTTACGGTGTGGAAGCGGTTAAACCACCCCAACATAGTCCCGACTCTCGGTGCGGGACCCGACATCGACGAGCTGTGCGTGGTGTCCCCGTGGATGCCGGACGGAGATCTCTTGCAGTACCTTAGCAAGTACCCTGGAGCCAGGCGTGCGTTGATCGTAGGCGTTCATATTGCTCACACCAGCGAGTACGCTAAGTCCAATGCCCACAAGATGATCGGAGTCGCAGATGGGCTTTCCTATCTCCATTTCAACGACGTCATTCACGGTGACTTGAAAGGGGTCGGTCACACCTATTAGCGCGATCTCATCTGCTGACGGCAATGCAACAGGAAAATATTTTGTTTGACCACGAGGGGATCCCGCGACTTACTGACTTCGGAATCTCTTCAATTACTATCAACCCCTTTTCAAATAATGCTTCCACCCCTATGCAGGGCTTTAGCCTACGATGGGCTGCGCCTGAGATTCTGGAGGCACGAAACGACGAATCTGGACGTCCAACCAAGATGTCAGATGTTTATGCCTTTGGGATGGTTGTCGTTGAGGCACGAAGGCAATATTACTTCCGTGGGCTTGCACTCTGACCATCTTCTCCAGATTTTTACCGGGAAACTTCCCTTCCCAGAAGATTCAGATCTAAATGTTCATCTCATGGTAATGAAGGGTAAACGCCCCTCCAAGCCGGCTGACGCCTCAAACTTGGGTCTTTCGTCTACCTCGTGGAGAATTGTCGAGGATTGTTGGAACAAGAAGCGAGATAGACGACCAGAAATCCAATCCGTCGCATCTCGCTTGCGCAAGCCCTGGTAGGTTTGTGTCCATCGGCCACTCTGGCTTTTCTGTTCCAAAACTGAGCACGGACCCTTCAGATCAAAATGAATCGGGTCCCTCGAGTGGGATATACATCTGCTTCTGACGGGATGTTGATGAGTATTATTTACTGTTAGTGGGAATTGTTTCTACAAAACTTTATTTACCTCTGTCCCGTATCCACCAAGTCTAATGTACGCTGACTTATCATCCCGCCGGCGGGCTGCACCTGAGACTGAACGCGACGGTCCCGCGCCCACCCGGGGCGC
>Ga0307517_10015641_pt1 | contig 10062 bp, 12 predicted proteins | sample 23_EM_MG_FD_194515 | JGI IMG/M metagenome (GOLD analysis project Ga0307517, IMG submission 194515) | Populus trichocarpa ectomycorrhiza microbial communities from riparian zone in the Pacific Northwest, United States - 23_EM | ecosystem: Host-associated > Plants > Roots > Unclassified | place...
CAGTGTAAGGTATGCTACTTTGATGCCTGACATTGTTGTATGTCTTACAATAAGTGGCTAACATTGATGGCATGCTCTACATCATATTCTGATATTCTTGGCATATCCCACTTAATGGTCTGACATTATATGCATGTTGTTAAAATCTAGCGAAGCCTAGATGAGACGGAACTACATGCAGGTAAGCCTAGGTGTAGGGAGGGGAAAAGAGAGAATACGTACTCCTCAGATGGAAAGAAAGAACTGAGGAGATGAAACAAAGGAGGCAACTATTTAAGGTAATGACAAGAGGACAAATGGGGAACAACAATAGGACAAAAGGGGAAAGTCCGGAAAGGAACGGAAATGCTCGTTTTCAACACATGTCCCACTCAATGTCTGATATTCTTGGCATGTCCTGCTCAATGGTCTGACTTTGTTAACATGTCCCACATTAATTACACCCCTGTCCCATAACCAGTGCTGCAACCTGCTTCTATTGCCATTTTTAGTAAGCACTATGGCCAGCTTACATAAGCCACTGCAATTCCCTCTATTTTGGTAGGTCACATGACCTGATTACATAAGCCATCAAAATTTCCTTTTTTGGAAAGTCACATGACCTACTTATATAATCATCTGCCCCCACAAGCCTATCTAATCAGCCCATCTAATCTCCCATCAAAATCATCCATTTTGGGAAATCCCACCACCCCCAAGTCACATGACCTGCTTATCTAAGCCCTCACCCAATTAGGAATAGTGTAACTACCCAAATAGGCATCTGGAGAGGTATGGGCCTAGGGAAAACAACTCCCATGCTTGCTCATCCTCCCACATATGTTTTGATGGCAGGCCCAGTGATGGCAGAAAATCTTATCTCCTACAGTTGTGGCACTTATGTGCTGGCCCACTCTCTCAGACCTACCATCCATATGGGGAAAAACCCATCTGGTGGCTGTATCCCCATTTGGCAGGTCCCTGTACCAACAACCTAGGAGGGGGGGTGAGCCACTTTTTAAAAAGTGGGTTAGCAACCACTTTTGTAATAGTGCCCTTGCTAACAAGCATCAATTAATATATTAGTTGGGCCTAAGCTATTGAAACAGGTGGTTACAAATGGCTAACTACATGTGAGAACACAGTGTTCCGTATTTTCCATCACTACCCATCACAGACATCAGTCACACTTTATAGCTGTGACCTCTATAGAGTACCTCATGTATATATACCCCACATATGTACAATATCAATCATCACTTCTCTTCCTCTCCCACTATCAGCAACACCAACCCAACACTCTCCAAGGTAAGGTTAGAGTATTATGTGGTAGAATAGAATATACTACTGCTTGTTCAACATTTGGTTCTCATTATCTTTGGGAGTATTGCTCTGGCTGTCACTGGGAAAGATTACTAGCTACCTGTCCCACTCAGTCTGCAACTGGCTTTGGGGGATGGATGACAACAACTGGTTAGTTGAACTGGAGACACAGTTAATTCCTGCCCTCAATTTTGTGCAACCTGGGGCCAGCCAGGATGTTCTCACTATGAAAGTTGCTTTGTAAGTTCCATTTCTTCCTTAAATGACCTTGTATTCACTGTTGTTAAGCTGCCATACAAATGTTGGTCATTCCAGGAATGAACTTGCACTGAAGTTCCCCTGGCACCCCATCCATGTCCACACCTACATGTCTAAGGCACAGCAGGAGATTCTAGAGTTGAGAAAGGAAGTTTTGGTAAGTTTTTTGATGTGATAAATGGAACATACCTGACAAAGGCAGAAGATCACATCTTCTTGGGTTGAGGGAGCACCTCCCCCTCAACATGCACCTCCACTTCTGTCTCCACCTCCTGTTGAACCAGAGGCTTCTTTTAGCCATACAATAGTCAACCAGCTAATACTATAAGCAAGCTGATACTAGATTATGCTCTAAAAGTGATCCAAAGGCCAGACTATATTGACATGGTCTGTGCATTTGATGCAATAGAGTCAAGTGTACCTTAAGCCACCCACAGACTCATCAGTCACACTGTATAGCTGTGACCCATATAGAATAGCATATGTATATATACCCCTCATATGTACATCAAGCAATATAATTGCTTCTCTTCCTCTCTCACTACTTAGCAATATTCAACACACTCTCCTAAGGTAAGGTTAGGGTACCATATGGTGTCATAGATTATACCGCCACTTGTTCAACATCTCCACCTCCACCTCCCCCTTCCCATGTGTGAACCACTAGCAACCCTGAAACTCCTTGCAATCTTGAAACCACTGGTGGTATCAAATTCTCTGGCAATGTTGAAACCACTGGTGGAATCAAAATCTCTGGCACCATCAAAATCTCTGGAAATATTGAAATCTCTGGCAATGTTAAAACCTCTGGCAATATTGGTACCTCTGGCAGCAATCACTGGGGGTAGAGGGGGTCTTACCTGGTAGGCAAATTGATTACAAACTCTCAAAAAACTCTCAATTTCCCTGCCAGGTAAGACCCCTTCTGCCCCCAGTGTACCTTATTAGCTATGTTATTCTCTTTTAATGCTAACATTAGTTGACCTTATTTTTTTTGGTAAAACAAACTGTGATTACCTCCAAAAACTTATTAAAGGTATGGACCTAGATTATACAATGGTCTTATTGTGAGTTATCTATCCTTAACTCCCAATAAGCTTTAAAATAAGGCACCTCCACATATTCTGATGAAACTGGGCTATAGCTACCTCATTATGGCACCTCTGCAAGAAGTAAGTATCAGATTGTTGGGGCTAGGGGGTGAAACCTACCAGTCAACTGCTTGAGAAAGATAGGGAAGCATACTGGAACATCAGGCCTGACAGTCTGAGACTTACTGAGGTAGCCTAATGGTGAATGTTCCTTTCTGCTGCCCAATTGTGCTGGTCCCAGAGGTCCAATAGTTAAAAGTGTGCTTTTCTATCCGGAACAAAATGGACAGTACATTCTGGTGAAGATTTATCAGCCATGCTTCCTTGTCCTTAAGAACCTCAGGGTTTTGAATGGCCTTGACAAGGTGGATAATGCCCAATATAATGGCATTTGCGATGGTGGCTGAAGCAATAGCTACCGATACAAATGTGGCAACTTCAGCAGAGCTCATAGACAGGGTTCCCACAGGAGAAGTGGTGGAATCTATGAAGGATGGTAGATGAGAGCTGTAAATTGAACAGTAGTGAACCAGGAGAGTTGGTATGCAGAGTAATCAGAGGGGCTTCCAAGATGAGAGACAAGAGGCCAACAACCAGGGATGCAGAATGATCTGCCACTTCACTCAGGTTGGGCTAGGGCTTGTGGTGGACCTTGACACTAAGTATGGAACTTTGAATGACAATGAGCCCTAGCCTAGAGTACCACCAAAACCACCACATGTGTACTGGTAGCTATTACTGTAGCCATCATAATGGACATTACCCACCTTATCAAAGCCATTTGAAACCATGAAGTTCTCAAGGATGAGGAAGCATGGCTAATACACTTCTGCTGAAATGTACTGCCTGTTTTGTTCCAGATAGAAAGGCATACTTTTTGACTACAGGACCTTCAGAATCAGTCCAACTAGGCATCAGGAGGGAAAATTCACCATCAAGCCTCAGACAGTCAGGCTCCAAGCCACCCTGTCAAGTCTCAGACCATCAGACCCTATGCCACAATTAACTTTCCCACCTTTCTGTATTAGTTAATCAGTTGGTTTCACCTCCTATCCCCAACAATCTGATGCTTGCTTCTTGCAGAGGTGCCATAACTTGGTAGACATGGCCCAGTAAAAAGCTAGGGAATCTCAGGTACTATTTTGCTCCTGCTGTGAAGCTGTGACTACAGCATATCAATTCATCCATGAACTAAGGAGGGGGGTTGGGTAAGTCCTCCCACCCAACTGTATGCCCACAAACACCCTGCACTTAATGACCAGTAGCAAGAACAACAGCACCTGAAACAGAACTTCCATCAGGCAATTGCTAATGCACCACCACATAGAATCATCCCCCAATCAGCTGTAGACAACATAAAACAGTTTGAGCTAGAACTCTTGGCCCCAGGGCCCTTCCTTGTAACATCAATCATGATTTTCCCTTCTCTGTAACTGCCATCCTATACCCTTATTTCTCCTTTTGCATATGCATCTGCCCTGCCATTCCTTCTGTTATCCCTTATTAGTATTCTGGGACATTGGTACAGGATCTTGTCAAATTTGGTAGATGTGTATGGTAGCATCAGGCCTCCAGGAGTTAGGCAACAATGGTTGAGGTTATGATTAGAGGCCAGCACCAGTGCCACCACTTCTGACTCCCATCTGACTGGCATCCCCCACTCCCATGGTCAGTTTAAACAACTTTCCATCCAGTGTTTACACTGATTTTTTGTATACCCTGTTGAGGAAGAGTTTAAGCCAGTCACCACTCCATCCAAGCCTATCAAGGGAGGTTATATTGGACCTACAGGAACAAATTAGTAACCAGTTTGACTTTCTAAACTGGAGAAACTTGTTAGCCCATTTGGGGAATGTGCACAGGCAACACTGCAGGAACAGCATCAATAGGCAATAGGTTAGGTTGCCAATTAAGGGGGCTAGTATGCCATGGAGTGAGCGGCAGGGGCTGGTAAAGAAGCAGGCTGAAGATAAAGTGTGCAGAAAGGTCTCCAGCTTGAAACTATAGCCTACCTGCTGCCCTGACACCAAAGTGGAAAAGACCTATTACAGTTGGCTTGGAAGTTGGAGCTGGAGTCACTGCTGGTATTGGTGCCACAATGCATGTGCCAAAGGATGAAGAGGTTGATTTGGAAGTGGTACAGTTCACTCTTAGTGTCTCAGTCCAGAATTAATTGACAGCATGCTTCATAGCCTGCTCCCCACCTCTATCCATAGCAACTTGTCCACTACCTCAACTTGAGTAGAGGCTTGAGCCTGAACCTGAGCTGGGAGCCACACACCCTCCTCTAGTGCCTCCAATAGTTCTATCCCTTGAGAATGTATGTGGTGACAAAACCTGCTCATCTGCATGATGTTCAGCATTGAGTGTGGTATCATATGTGCTAAGATGGTCAGCCCAATGCTTATGTCATTGCTTGTAGTGATAATGTTATGAATGAGCATAGGTTTCCCCTTTTCTCTAACATCACTTCGAACATAAGTGTTGATAATAAGGGGGCAGCTCTCTGAGAAATTTGCATCTCCTCTTTCCACCAACATGGCCTTAACCTCTCCACCCATCCCCTGCTCCACCCCAGACACCAGTCAAGGAATACTGGTTGTGAACATCCTTAATGGAATTATACTTGGTGTTGTGATCTTTAATGCTTCCATGATCTATGTTCAAACCTGCTGTACCACACCAGCCCATGAAGAACCCCACAAAATGGCATTGTCCAAGCCACAAGAAGATCCTTTTGATATCTACTGGGAAGAGTTGGACCAGCTCTCAATGCATGAGCTTCATTTCATCTAAGAGGAGGCAGATGAACCCTGCATGCATGGGGGAATGAAAGGTTGGTTGCTTGAGGTAATCCCAGAGAGGATCAGATCATAAGCATTCAATCTGATTTACACAAACCCTAATATATTTACCAGTGGAAAAGGTGCAGGCTATTGTTATATGTCACATGTTCTATGGTTCCCAAAAGGGCAACAAGAGCCAGAGATAATATAGATTGGGAGATGGGCCTCCTGAGGGAGGAGCTTAGTGTAAGTCTTCCATACAATGTGAATGCAATCATTTGATAATAGGCAGGAGGCAGCAGATATCATCCTATTAGATGGAGATGACACTGAAGAAGCTGAAACCAGAGTTCAGGCTGGCTCATCAAGAGTACAACACTCCTAGGACAAACCCATATTTTCAATGCTACTTTTCTCAGGCACACATTCTTTTTCATTCATGATTTCAACATTCTGTTTGTAGATTCATTCCTAGATTCATAAGGACAGCAACATCCAATGGAGACTATGTCCTCAATCAGTGTCCTACATTTGTCCCCTACTAGCTGGCCACTCACAAACTGCCAGGCAATGTTTTATCTGAGCTTGCTGGGTAACATTTATATGATGAAGCTCAACATTTTAGTTAAATGAGATAGACAAAAATCAGTATTTTTTATGGAAGATAGTGTTGTGAGGGTTACAGGCCTGCTTACTATTCATCAGGCACCAGAGGTATAGTAAGCAGATGGAAAGGGATGAGGGGCAGAGTGGGGGAGTGGGAAGGTCAAAGGTTGGGGGAGTGTCACAACTCACAATTTGGTCTCTAAGATCAAACAGGTCACCATTGAGATTTGTGTCATAAAGGAAAAGAACAAGGCTTCACCATGCTACATTGCTAAGTTTAGTACAAATAACCACAATGAGAATGGTGTATGTTACAATGACAATACTCAAATTGTCCATCAATCATCCAACAATCATTGCACCCAAACATGTTGTGTTTAATCTCAATATCTGCCTCCAGAGGAACCCATTGCATCTCTTCAACAGCCTCTGGCAAACCCATCCCTCTGAATCTGTCAGGGTTAGATGCCTGTTTACTCTTCAGCAGACACTAGAGGTGTCATGGATGGATGAAAAGGGGTGAGAGGAAGGCCAGGAGAATGTGCTGGTTGTAAATGAGGTGAGTCAGTATCATATGGATAGACTGGACTCCAAAACTTGTTGATGAACTTGAAAAGGTAGTGCTGAAATAACCAGATGTCTTCTGTGATGTTGTGGGTATCTCCTAGTTCATTTAACCAAGCACAGGCAATAGAAGGTAAAGAAGTAGAGATATCCCACCAAAGGATAATGAGGGATTTACACTTGAAGATGGGGTGTTTGTCTTTGAGGACTTGGAGAGTGGAAAAATATAGACCAGGATGAACTAGAAACAAGATGGTTCCTAGTACTTTGGTAGGGTCTGTCTTAGATTGCCATTCAAAGTAATGTTCACTGGTGGATAAGAAAGGGAGAGTGGGAAAACCCTGATCCAATGAAGAAAGGTAGGCACAGGGCATAAGTTGGCCTTGGATCTGGTTAACCACTAGGCTTTTCAACAAGCATTGAGTCCACAAATTGAGCCTTATGTCTCTGATTGGGGGGAGGGAGTAGGGAGAAGCCTTCTCTTCAACAACTCATTCTCACTCTCCAAATGATTGACCTGATACACCAAACAGTCTTGAACCTTTGTATGGTCAATGTGGAGTTGACCAGATACCTCTTCGTTCATACAAATGCAAACAACTTCATTACAAAGTTGTTCCAAATTGGTGGGAGGACACTCATAAATCCTCTTACCTTCATGATAAGAAAGATTGGTCTAAACACTAGTCAGCCAACCAGAACATCCTAGTTAGACCACCCAGACATACCAATGCAAGAGAACTGAAATTGTCATCATGATCAAAGCCCCATATCTCTTCATGAGCACCAGAGGGAGTGGGGAAGGTGATGTTGACAGGTATAGCAGGCAGTGGATAACAGCAGGAAGAAGTAGTGGACAATTGATGGGGAGAAAAGAGACAGCTTGATTGGTAAGGAGACAGCCCATTAAACATCCATCATTATAAAGGAACCAGTTGAACCCTGAACCCTAACCCTGAACCCCAATGACTCATCGTTCCATCAGACCATTCCATCAAATAAGTCCAAATGGTGCTCGATTGATGGGGGAGTTAAGATCTGGGGATTTCTCCCTGAAACAACACCACCCATCAAAGAAGCACAGCCCAGGTTCTGATGGAAGGTGTCATCAGAACTCTCTAGAACTTTCTATCCCTTTCTATACAATTCTGTTTGATTCTATCTGCAATCATTATGAGTCATACCTGGTCATAATTGGTCATCCCTAAGTGCCTCCAAGGGAGGATGGACTTCAACTCAGAATTAGTATCGCTGATGTAAGCAGGACCAGGGAGTATATAAGGACAACCCCTCAGGCTGTCTTTTCCCTATCCTCTGTTGAAACTTTATGTGTCAAGCTCAGAGTTGAACACGCAACTCCCAGAACCAGTATCGGTTGACGCTGTATAGCCGTCCTGGACTGGTGCTCCATGTTCTGGAGTTATGATATCACAATGTGTAATTGGCCCAGACTATAGACTGTGCACTTTGATCATTAGGATCAAACACAACCAAACATGGTCTGTGCGCAGCATCATATTAGTATATATACCTGTCCTTAGACAATCTAATATGATAATCGCTTCTTGCATGTTCTCCACCACCATGTCCTCTATTCAAGCCATTATTGCTCTCACCAAGGTAAGGTAGAGTACTATGTGTATATAGAATATACCATTGCTCAACATCCTCAATCTTCTCTGTATCCCCCCTACTTCACCAACAGTAAATTGGTACCAATACAAATCTGCTTTACCTCTATACTAACATGCTTGGCAGGACTCTCCTGCCTATTGTATGTTGCCCACCTCTCATCCCAACCCCAACCTCCTCTCCCCCTTCCCTCTCAATCCCATAAGAGATATCAGGAACAATTTGTGGTGACCTACCCTGATTTTTGCGAGCGTGCAATCTGTATCTCATCAGATATACACTCGATATGCCTCATGAACATTTCTAACCAACTTCCAACTTCAAGATGTTTCATTCCACAACTTTCCAGCCCAGCTGTCTCCCCTTCATGTCCATCTGTCTCTCTCCCACGTCCCTGCTCTGTTTTCCATCCCCCGTTCGCTTGGCTCTCGTCTCCAATTGACTTTGTCTCCATCATCACTCTTTTTGTTGTCTCATTCCGCCGTTTCCAACTATTGTTCACTTCCCGACCTCTCCATAGCTTCTGGTCACACCTGTTCACTCATTTCAGGTCCTCATCAAGTTCCTCCCCAAAGTCCAATGCTCAGCATTCATCTGTTTGTGTTATATTCATCGTTTCCGACCACATCCTCTTTTTTGTTTTGATCAGTTCCACTCACTGGGGGCAAGGAGTGGTGTCCTGGGCTGGTACATCACAAGTCCATCACAAGGACATGGACAAAGTACCAGGCAAAAACCCACCTGGTACATCCCAAGTCCATTCAGAATGTTCCCAGCCAGTTTCCCTGCAGTGTTCCTGGGTCAGGAAATGGCTGGTACATTTGCAGTGTTCCAGGTCATGTGACCAGGATGTCCCCATCAGGAACACTGGGAAAATTCACAATTTTCCCAAAGAAAGTACCCAGAATTTTCCTGAGTGGCTCATTCAGAATTTCCTTTGTGATGTTCCCAGCAGTGCAATCACAGTGTTCCCAGTCAATAAAACTCAAAATGAACCAGAACAATGGCCCCGAAATGTTCCCGAGTAGCACATTCAGAATGTCCTTGAAATTCTGCCCATGGTGAACCACTTTCAGTAAATTTTGGGTAAACTTTGGGGAAATGCTGGGTACATTCAAAATGTCCCCAGTTTTCCAGTTTCCTTGACATGTCCTTGCAGTGTCCCCAGAGTTTACCCAAAATTTACCAAAAGTGGTTCACCATGGGTGGAATTTCAAGGACATTCTGAATGTGCCACTTGGGAACTTTTTGGGGCCATTGTTCTGGTTCATTTTGAGTTTTACTGACTGGGAATACTGTGATTGCACTGCTGGGAACATCGCAAAGGAAATTCTGAATGAGCCACTCAGGAAAATTCTGGGTACTTTCTTTGGGAAAATTGTGAATTTTCCCACATTGTTCCTGATGGGAACATCCTGGTCACATGACCTGGAACACTGCAAATGTACTGGTCATTTCCTGACCCAGGGACTGGGAACATTCTGAATGAACTGCTCAGGAAAATTCTGGGTACTTTCTTTGGGAAAATTTTGAATGTTCCCATGGTGTTCCTGATGGGGACATCCTGGTCACATGATCTGGAACACTGTGAATGTACCAGCCATTTCCTGACCCAGGAACACTGCAGAAAAACTGGTTGGGAACATTCTGAATGGACTTGGGATGTACCAGGTGGGTTTTTGCCTGGTACTTTGTCCATGTCCTTGTGATGGACTTGTGATGTACCAGCCCAGGACACCACCCCTTGCCCCCAGTGAGTTACACTTTGATGCTGTCAGGGCCACTCTGCGCCGAGACCACTCCAGGAAACGACTCGTCACTAC
>Ga0307517_10015642_pt1 | contig 10062 bp, 13 predicted proteins | sample 23_EM_MG_FD_194515 | JGI IMG/M metagenome (GOLD analysis project Ga0307517, IMG submission 194515) | Populus trichocarpa ectomycorrhiza microbial communities from riparian zone in the Pacific Northwest, United States - 23_EM | ecosystem: Host-associated > Plants > Roots > Unclassified | place...
AAATTGGCTTGGGAAATTCTGAATGTGTTTGCAATGTACCAGATGGGTTTTTGGTGGGTACTTTATCCATTTCCTTGCAATGTACTTGCAGTGTACCTGCTGGGTACACCGGCCCTTGCCCCCAGTGACTCTGCTTCCTTGTATATTCCGTACGAAAATACAGAGCCTTATATACAAGTGAGAGGAAATAAATAAAATAAAGAAAGATGGTCGGCAAGACGGCGCGACGTCATCAAGCGGTCATAGGAAATAAAGAGGTGAGGATCGGAAAGAAAATGATGAACCAAAGACACGTCTGGAACGATCTAGAATGTGTGAACGACGAGAAGGGGAAAATGAACCAATATCGGCGACGATATTGGAAGGCGTAGCAGGCGTGTGAAAATGACGGATGAAAATGGAAAGGTAGTGATCGAGACACAAAATGGAAAATGGGTGTGACGTGGGGAAAACGGAGGAAAGAGATCATGGACGACGGAAGGTATCGGAAGGGCGTAGAACTTGAGACGTGGTACGTAGTATGAGGGCGAAAGGTTCCGGGAGAAGAATGACACGAGGGGAATGCGAGGTAGGGGCCGGAAGGCGGGCTAGAGCGAGAACAAGGTCAGGTGAGAGGCGTGAGGTGTATTGCGCGAGGAATCCGACGATCGGAAGATAGATATGTTGATAGGGAAGGTCCGGAAGATCTGAGAAGGGTCCAGGCAGGCTTACGACGTAAAGATAGCAGCATCAAAAGGGGCAGGTGATTTCCGGAGCTTGGCGGAAGACGAAATGTGGTGCGAGAGTTGCCGGAAAAGCAACCCGCTTACCGTCTCACGGATGATGTGCTGTGCGCTGTTGGATAGGATCCTGCGACAGCTGAGGTTGCTCCTCAACACTAGTAGCTCATGAGGCAGTATTCCAAAGGCGATGTGAGGTGTTGCCTACATTTCATGGCCCAATGCCTGTTGATCACCATACGTTCTCCATCAAATCCTAGGCTATGGAAGGCCTGACCTAGCTTGAAGGTGTTTGCTACATGAGGGGCACCAGAGTGGAAGGTGGGGTCTACATCTGTGGTTAACAAACGTGGGTCTATTGTTAATGGTGACGGTGATGGGTGAGGGGTTAGGTGAGTGGTGTCCTCCTGGTCAGGCTGGAGAGACTAGGGAAAGGGGCATCAGTAAATAGTCCCATCCTCATGAAAGTTCATGGAGCAGCTCCCCCACATTCTCAGACAGGTATGTGACCAGCTCCACAAAGTACCGGACACGAAGGCTATCACATGCCTCAGGTGTGAAGAGTCACTAGTGGTAACCACCTTTTACTGAGTAAAGTGTGAGAAACAATGAATTCTCATACTCATAGTTATAATGACAACTTGGTTATACTCAACATATACTCACCCCTGCACCCGGCCGGCAGGACTACCACTGTGTTGGGTTTGATCAGATTGATGGGACCCGTCGTCGCGCGCAGCGCCGCCGCCGGGTCAGGGGTTGCAACCGTGGGAACTGAACCCGGGACCATCAATCCCGACGCTCCCCCTCGGTCTGCACCCGCATTTCGCCTCCCCCAACTATTCTCCCTGCCAGGGACACCCGCCTTTGCTTCCGTCGCGGTTCCGGCGGGTTTGGAACCGCAGCGACCGTGGAAACCCGCCTGGTTGCCATTCCCGGCCATCCCGTCCCCTGATCACTATCCGTCCACCCGCTCGTTCGCCACCTGCTCCCTCCCCTCCTTATCCACCCCTCATGACGTGCACCGGCTCCAGTTCTGGTATCACGAGCATTGTTGCAAAGCGCTCTACCCGTTTTGGCGGTCTGGATCGCTTCCGATTGACCACGGTTGATTCGCAGGTCAAGGGTAGGGGACTCCGGTTTCAGGTATGTCTATTCGTGTGTGGTGGCTTAAAGAGTGGGTTTTTCTCATTGTTTTGTCGAGTTTTCAGCACGTTTGCTGCTCAGGGAGTCTCGATATCGCCCAACCTTTGATCCCGCCCCGACTTCAGTTCCTCAATCATTCCCGCCCATACAGCGTTCAAATAACCCCCCACGCCTTCTCCCTGAGCCTCTCAACACTCTCTCGACACCCCTAACCCAATTATGTGCCACCCGGTAGTTTGAATCGTTCGCGGTTGACCTGCCTCTGCCCCCGGCCATCCCAACTCCTCACACCTTTTGGTCCCTCAAAGTTACACCCGAACGCCTCCTCCCCACCGAAGTTACCCCAACCGTGACTTCCTCCTGTCCCTTTTGCAAAACTACCGCCCAGATCGCCGGGAATCTCGAGAGACATGCAGTCGCCCGAGGCAGCCCCCGTGACCACGGATCTTTACTAGCCCAGCGCGCCCCATGCTACGTTGTCCCGCTTGTGCACCCGCCGCTGAAACTTTGCGATTTTTAACAGTTTTCCTACGATCGAACGTCCAGAGTGCTCTACACTCATTCTAAAATTCCCCTCGCCACACACCCTCCATCTCCCATTTACTTCCACCACAAACGACCCCTTTTGTCTCAGGGAGCCCAACACAAACCCACCGCCCCATGTGCCTGTTGTCCTTCTCTGACGCATTTGATGTACCACTTTTTTCACATGGCCGCGGCCTGGAATATGAGGTTCTATTTCGCGTCGGGATGTGTTTGTGCGCGATACTTTTATTTATGAGGGTTATAATTATCATCATTAAGTCAGAACGACGTTCCTCAAAAGCGGGCAGGGTATTGTGCGCAGCTATCCATCTGACACTGCACGGACGCCCACGCATCTTTGATGACGGTTTCCCTCTGACACCGCGTGGAAACCAGCACCGAGTGGTGTCCCTCACTTAGCGCGCTCACTGTTCACGTCCACCCACCCGGACCACTCCACCCGTTCTCCTCCACACAAGCCCTTGGAGTTGTTGATATCGTCGCGAATGGACCTAACTTCGGTGCGCCTGTATTCTCTCATTTTCTTACAATTTCTCACTCTCTCCCTCGCTCATCTTCTACGACCTACTAGCTATATCTCCGTGAACCTCCAGGTCACAAACCGCACATCCATCTCCCACCCTTTTCGACACCGCGAACCAACCCCGCGACGATTGTATCCACGTACCGTTCTTCTCTCGCATTCCAATGCGTCGTCAACATCGGTGTTGGGGGAAGCAAATCAATCCAGAGTCGTGTTGCCCAAGCCGGTTCCTTAAGGGTTATTGGCTGTATTCCCGAGGCCTGGTTCGCAAGTAAGGGTTTCGCCACCAGACCCAGCTCCGGCGCGAGCAGTGTGTCTCGCGAAACCCGAGAACAAGGTTCACTCGACGTCAAGTCTGTCCAGCCATCTCGCGCCCTCCAACACCAGGTTGTCAACGATGACTTCGGTCGCTACAACCGTTCCACCCCTGCTGTAATCGATACTACGTCGCTCAAGTAAGTCCCGTTCCCCACACAATCACTCAACAAATTGTTACTCATTACCCCACTTACTAAGGACGAGACCTCGAGTGATCCAACTCAGGATCTACCCGACTTTGCCGCTTCGGTCAATCCTACAACCTCTGCCGGGACCTCCGCCGGGAGCACACCAGTTTGTTCAGTCGCCCCCGCGGGAACTAACCAATTCTGTCCCCCTTCATGTTACCTTTTATATCTTGACATCTTGAATCACGAGCGATCTTCCTTTTTTTTCAGCCATCAACAATGTGATACCCGCATTCTAGAGTAAACAAAAATATCTAGAATGAATAAAGATAAAGCCGTGTAAATGATATAAATGAGTGACGAGAAGAACAGTATACATGAAACAAGATAAATAAAAGTCACAGAGGGGAGGGGAGGGTAATACTGAGCGGGGAGAGCAGATTGGGAGATGTTGTGGGTAGTGAAGGGCGGCGCTAGGCACAGCTGGCAACCCGCTCTAGCACCCAGCGGACGTCGCGAACAACCAGTTTGAAGCTCGTGTGGTCTGCATTGGCACTGAGCGCATTTGCCCACCACAACAGACAAAGTATCACAAGAAACACCCCATTTGGTCCACCACGGTTGAAGTAATTGAACGAAAAGTCCTCAGGGAGTGGCTGGTAAGTCGGTGGCCACCCCTTACGGGTAGTGGGTTGGATGGTAAGCCACCACTCAATGACCCTTGCACCAAACTTCTCCGCGTTGACATTGTCACCACGTGAAAAGTCTCGGCCATATTTCATAAATGAGGCAACTTCGACCGGCCGATTTACAGATGGTAGAGCAAGATGAACGGACTGCAGTGGTTAGCGAACAAGGTTGTCAGCGAGCAAAAATGCGAAGAAAAACAGAGCCCGCTCACCTTGTCTGGATAACCGAGCCTTGCTTCCTGAGTGAAGAAAAGATCCACGACCTCATTTAAACACATGTAGTAAGGTGCGTGTTGGAGGAACCCATTGGTGGATCTTATGAGCCAGTCGGGGCATTCATCGTGGTCCACGAAGAGCAGAGTTGGCGGCGGGGTCTGGATGAGAGTAGCGATACCCGAGATGACTTCGACTTGGATCGCGGAATCAAACGGAGCACCGGAGGCGGCAGGAGTAGCGGGGGGATCCTCCTCGTCAGTGATTGCCTCACCGGTGAAATGGTCGACAATCATCCACGGCCCAGTTGCGGGTGGTGCCAGATCATCCATGTCGAAATCGAAGACGTCGGGGAGCGTCGAAGTGTAGGACAAACTGTCTGAGATGTTGCCCTCAGAAATTTCAGAGCTAGGAGGAAATTGCCCATCCCCCGATGAATCATTGGCGAGGGCGGAGCAGCTGGGTTCACCGGGTTCACCGGGTGCAATGAACTCGGCTTCGATCGGTGGAACAGTGACCTGGGTTGCGTTAGCCCGGGTCGTGTTGGCCTTGGACATGTTCCCCAAGATGCGAGCTTTGAGGGCAGGAGTCATAGGTCCGGTTCGCATCCGGGCTTGTGTTGACTCGCGTTGGGTACGAACGGGACCGACAGCTCGCGATGCTGGTGGAGGACCAGGGGCCGGCGCGATGGGCAGGTTGGGGGTTGGGGGAGGTGCTACCGCCGTGGCTGTGATTGGTTTGAGGGTGTAGAGCTGGCGTTCTTCTTTCGCTTTAGAGAAATGTTGTCAGTGTAAATCAACAATCGACACGGGATAGCGGCGCACGGAAACAAAGCTGGAGGTACTCAACAAATTTCTGCGAGACCCCGGCCTCATAGGATTGCCCCAGGAACTCAGAGAATGTCAGTTGTTTGTGGATCGAGCCACTTGATTCGTAGCTGCCGAGACCGTTAGATGTTGGGCGCGATGGTGGACGAGGCAAACGGGCTCACGTAAAAACACTGAGACGACCATCGTCTCGAACCAAAGGACCACCAACAATAATTGAGGTGTGGAAACCAAAGTCTCGCGCCACGTTGGTGCACAGGTTTCTTAACGAGTGGCTTAACTTTGGAAAATTGCTAGAGGAAGAAAGCGGGTGAGTCTATTATCTGCTGAAATCACAGGGGAACGCGATACTCACTCGTCGAACCTCTGCATAGCCTTGCGCCTTTCCTCGTCGGTCGCGAAGGTGGTGGAGGAAGTTCGCGCCGCGACGGCACCTTCCTTTTCTTGTTCTCGGAGTCGATCGATTTCGGCCTTGACCTCATCGGACTCGGCCTCGTAAAGCTTGCGACCGATCGCCATCCGGAACCACAAGGGTATGTTTTTCTCCATCGGAGTCAAGGCTTCCCAAGCGACCTGGTCTTCCCCGATGTCGGTCTCATCGAAAAGATCGGTTTCTGGAGTTGGCGCCCACTTGTTGATCACCTCCTGCTTGACCTTGATGTCCCAGTATCGCTTGACATACATCTGGACTGCCGCCATCTTCTTTGGCCGGCCCGCGGTAAGGTTCAAGCTGGCCGATGAACCCTCCCCGCTCACACCATGCTTCGACCGGGTACGGTTAAACATCCATCGGTAAATTCGCTGTTCATCATCGTGATTAGAATGGTGATCATTCAGTCAATTTAGAATCACTCACATGTTCCTCGTCCTTGCGAAGTGCAGAAATTGCGGCGGCAGTATTACCGCCCACGGCCTCGATGTCCTGCACCGTGGGAGTGAGCGGCCAGTGGGAAAAGTACTCCTCGTAGAGAGAGGGAAAGAATTGGCCGAGGGTCTTGGCGTCGTGGTGCTTCCTATAGAGCCCATACCTCTCGGTGAGCCATTTCTTCTGGTCAAGGGGACGTGTGGATGGCTGAAATTATGAGGGGTCAGGAAATCCTCCAACAAACACACCGGATGGCACACATACCGGCATTGAAGGAATGTAAGTAACGATCGCTAATGAGTGGCGATGTTTTCTGAGGACGAGTGAAGAGACACGTTTTCCAGCCCAGGAGCCCTTTTATTTTGCGCGAAGGCCGTCGAGCGCTCCTGGGGCCATGTCTCTGGCCACAGATTCCTCGCTGTCTATCGACACCGAGCACAAATTCGTCCCAGGTTCACTGTCTCTTTTGGGGTTAGTATACAACACGGCCGGGCCATGACCACACATTACCCATGTTGGCATTATTTGCTACAGTGGTTATTCGCTACAGTGGGCGGTGTTGTCTCTTTCTTTGCTCCGCCATCACCCCCCCTCACTCACTCCTCTTCCATGACTGACCCCTCCCCCACTTCCCTTGCAATCTTCAAGGCCGTTCGCGCATCGTTGAGATTAGCGAGCAGCTCATCGGAACTGCTCACTATTGCTCAGCTTCTCGCTCTCAAGGGCGACCTCCGCGAAACGCTGGCCATCATCAGCGGTCAAATTCGAACCGAGGAGTCTGGTACGTTCGCTAAGAATGTTGTAAAATGCTTAGAAACTCATTCGTGTTTCACAGATGACCACAAGGTCATAATTGACCTGTCTGACTGGGAGAGTACGTCTGATGAGGAAGAAGAAGACGGAATAGAAGACGCGAGTGGGGCGGACGGTAAGTGCCCAATCCTACCCAACCTCGTAGCCGCTCACTCACGGGGATCACAGGTGATGGGGGCGGAAATGCGCCTCCTCGTGTGTTGGTTTTCCAAATGCGTTGGGACAGGTACTGACCATTCCCCCATCAGTCCCAATACCCGGCCCCTATCCGATAAACCCACCCGAGATGGACGAATTACCGGAGTATTGGTACATCGTCGGCCGCGGTACGGACGTCGGGATCTTCACCGACATGTGAGTTCTCGTCTATCCTTGTGATTTCGGCACCCTTCACAAACATGAATAGTGAGTCCTCCACCCGTGCCATAACTGGCATCGCTCGTGCCTACCAAGTCAGGGTGAAGACTTGGTCTGAGGCCGCAATACTCTACAACGAGCTCTATCATAAGGGCGATATCATTCGTGTACACACCTAGTACCTATCTGTCAGCACTGCACCCTCGAAATATCCGGAAATAGATTGTTTGGACTGAATCCCAAAGCCCGAGACGAGAAATATTGTAAGATATATTGTTCATTCGCATTCGCACCCAAGTGCGAAGCGGGTTGAATGACATCATTCCTGCTCTCGCATCTACTGAGTACAAACGCGGCGTCGAAAAATCAGCCAACTCACGAACATTTCTTGAAAAGAATCAGGTCTAACTAGTAGTTAGTAGTACATACTCGCTATCCCGTCTTATCCGAGTTCAATGCAATGGTGTGGTGTGCGAGAAACAAACGCGACCGAGATCGCTCGAATCGAGTAAACGATCGTGCGTGGATTGTCGTGAATCCGCGAGTTAAGATCTGGGTCGGAGTGTGCTCAATAATCTAAATTCCTTAGATTAGGCACTCGCGCCACCAACCCAGATGTATTGGTGTAAAATATACCCCTGTTAGTACCTGTATACGGTATACTTACACACAGTGATATAATATTTCAGCCATTTGGCTTGAGGCAAACGCAAGGCAGAGGTATGCATCACCTCCGATCATCTCGTCACTCCTTTCTTTCTCCTTGTCCGCCATGTCGAAACGAGGAGATTCAACTCGTGTGCGAGTTACCAAGCTCAAGAAGCGCAGGGGGGTGGGGTCACGCACAATTACTGTCCTGGATTCCGACGAAGAACATCTTCCAACCATCACTGACGAGTACGCGCGAGTGACGAAGACACGGGTTGCGACCTCTGGCAAGGCAGAGAGGGTTGTTACGAGTAACGTCCCAATTTTCGAGGTGGAGGAGGTTGACATCCGCACTCCGCCGGAGGCAGATGTGGATGTTCCTGTGGACACCATTGTGGAGAACGCTGCCCCCGTAGTGCCAGCGAAGCGGCGGAAAAGGGTCAACGATAGCGTGAGTGGCCAGATCCTCTAACTCCCTCGGTGTCGCTAATAATCCTTTAGACCAAAATGCACTCTTTCCTCAATGTGCGGTCCGCCGTTCTTGACGAGATGGTCAGTCTCGACGGCCCGGGTGACCGTCACCTCGATCTCTGCAGCTTGTGTTTGAGCCGCCAACCCGCTCCCCTCTATCGTTGCCTCGAGTGTTCCTATTCATCGCTTTATTGCTGCGAGTGTATTGTTAAGCTACACGGAGCACTTCCATTGCATTGTCTGGAGGTTTGTTCGTCCCATAATCCACCACGGTCGTCACGCTCATGTTACCCAGTACTGGCAGAATGGGTTCTTTGACAGAACCTCCCTCTATTCGCTCGGACACATTTGCCACCTTGGGCATGACAGTGACCCATGCCCCATAGGATCCCCATCTCGCGACCTCATCATCATTGACATGAACGGTTGGCACAGGGTGCGAGTCAAGTTCTGTACCTGTGACGCGAACACCCCATGGAACGAACATTACCGACAACTACTCCGCATGCACTGGTACCCGGCGTCCTTCGACCGTCCTCGAACAGCCTTCTCCTTTGACCTCCTCGAAACGTATCACAAGGTTTCTCTTCAAGGCAAGCTAAATCTGTACGACTTCTATCTCTCTATCATGCAAAAATCGGACAATCAAGGGCGGTCAAAGACAATGGTCAGTGAATTATATAACGACTACTAAACGTTACTCAAGAACCCCCCAATAGTATCGATATCATGAGATCTCGCGCTGTGCCCGTCAGTGGAGAAACATCAAGAGCGCCAAACGTGGAGGCGGTGCCCATCAGAAACGCGCTCTTTCTACGACAACAGCTGGATCGTTCGCGATCGAGTGCCCTGCCTGTCCGCATCCCGGGCGAAACCTTCCGGTGGACTGGGATACTGCCTCGGGTGCCAACAGGTGGGTATTTTTATTCTAGCGTGTACAGTACACGCAACTGAAAACTTCCCCAAGATGGATATATGCGCAGTTCATCGCTGTTGATGCCAACTTCAAACTTAAACTCAAGAACCGTAAAATCAACGACCCGGAGCTTGGATCCGGGTGGTCCTATTTTGTAGAAAACTCGGCATATACCCGCCACGTCGCGAACAACCCACGCGATGAGGAGGTGGGTTGTGTTCTAAACACCTCAAAGTCAACTCTAACACCCGTTCCAGGTCATGAGCTGTGGTACCGAATTCCATGCAGTTAACCAAGCAAACTTGCGCGGAGGCAAGGATTATATTGCTAGTGGTGTCGTTAAGGCGGTCTGTGCACGTCACTGTTTCGTCCTTCCGAACGCTGTCGGTGATCTGCAACGTGGAGAACGGTATGGGCCTTTTCCAGCATGTGCATGATGATGCTGATCGCATTTTAGCTATATCAACACCGATTATATTGTCGCCGCATATCTCGACCGTTGTCAAGTACGTGACATCAAAATTTCGTACGATATTGCCTGCAAATGGTCGATCAATCTCCACACCCGCTTTGAAACTTCCCACGAAGACATTGATTTATCAAGGTTCTCGATCACGCACCTCGTGCCCAAGTTCCACCTACCTGCACACGGTCCGAAATGTCAAGCCCGATACTCCTTCAACTACACCCGTGGTGTGGGACGTACACATGGCGAGACCGTCGAGCAGGAGTGGGCGTATATCAATCTCGCTGCCTTCACTGGGTGCACAGAACCCTTTTTGTGATAAATAATTAGTAAAAAAAGTGTAAAAAAGTATAAACTTCACAACCACTTTCTTTGTAAGAAAAAAGTTTAACATTCTTCAACACCATTGTAGCCTAG
>Ga0307517_10015643_pt1 | contig 10062 bp, 8 predicted proteins | sample 23_EM_MG_FD_194515 | JGI IMG/M metagenome (GOLD analysis project Ga0307517, IMG submission 194515) | Populus trichocarpa ectomycorrhiza microbial communities from riparian zone in the Pacific Northwest, United States - 23_EM | ecosystem: Host-associated > Plants > Roots > Unclassified | place...
ATTTTAGAGATTATTTGGTATTGTGATAGTTTATGTTTTTTATCTAATCACAAAGAAAAAATTATTTGGTCAGTCATATAGATTTTTGACCCTAAGATATAAATGCATTTCAAATCTTGATGTTATGAAAATTAAAATAACATGCTTTTTATTTATGAAAAACTATTTTTTAATTAGTTTCCATGCAACGACTTCAAACAAACACATATTTTTAAATTTATTTTTATTAATTATATCCACAAAAACTACCATAATAATAATAAACACTCAGAGAAAGCTGAAATTTTAGTGCTTGTCATCCTATATGCATTTATGATACAGATAAAAGACAAAATTGGTATATGAACGTTTTTCTGAGTATGTGTGCTTATTCTTCCTTGATCGAAATTGGAGTCCAAGTCTGCAAATTGTGATAAAAACATTTTTATAATCTTTTATTTATTTATTTATTTGAGAATTGATGATATGTATGCTAAATGAATAGAGAAAACACATATATTGTCAAACATCTCAATGAATTAATTATAAAATAAGCTTTTAAACCTACGCAGGAGGACTTGCTTGAAACTTTTTCCCCGACGCCATATAAGTCAGATTGTCAAAAAGAGCCGTTAGCTTCCCGCCAAGGTGAAAACATACATCAAAAGCAACCGACTTTTAACCCGTTTATACACTGTTTATAACAATTCAAGATTAAGAAGCAATGAGTATGTGCTTTTCTTATGCACATGCATCAAAAAGCCACCTTGTCATTTCTTCTTTTGCTTCGTTAAAATGCATCTCATGTTTCATCCTTGACTAACAAATCTATCTCAATTTTTATATATTTATATATATAAGAAAATTGTACCGAGCCATGGAGCTTGAACTGGGGCTCAAAATCATCCGCACTAGAGATGATATCAGCTCCTTCACCGACCTTCGGATTGCTAAAGATCATGCCGGTCCTCTTTTCTTTTCTAGAGAAACCGAGAACATGTTCACCCTTATTGGATATCTCAAAGGTAATAATTAATGTTCATACTTCAAGTTCCTGTTGTTCTTAATATTGTTGTTGTGATCATGCTGGATGCTGTGAAAAAAGTGCAGGTTTTAGAAAGGAGAATACTGACATCAAGATTAATGAAGATGGTGATCGGATCTCAATTAGTGGGAAGAAGCCAGTTCAGGAGATGGTGTTGATAGGGTGGATTATGCACAAAAAAGAGGTTGAGTTACGGTCATTCCGGAAGGCCTTCCGAATTCCTGATGGGGTCGTTTTGGATAAAATCAAGGCAAGATTCAATGATGAAGAATCGACTTTGACGATTATTCTTCCGAAATTGGTGAAAGGAATTCTTGATGTTGAGCTAGAGGAAGTTAAGGGAGAGGAGGTTGATAAAGGGAGAGGTGAAGCTACACAAGCTGTAGCTGACAAGGCACCTGAAGGAGAGAGTAGGGAGCCAGAGTTGAAGAGGGTGGAACAAAGTGACCAAGCTTTGCAAAATAAAAGGGTTGTTGAGCAAAAGGCTGATGCAGCTGAAATAGTGCCTGAAAGAGTTGTAGATACAACGTTACAAAAGAAACTGGAGCGTAAGGATCAAAGCGAATTAGAAGAAGCCACTCCTGAAAAGGCAGAACCTCCTTCTACTACCACCGCCGCTACATATCAGGAAACAGTAATCAAGAAACCTAAGCTAGTTTTGCCTGAGAAAGAGATCGAACACCAAGAGTCAAAAAAGGCCGCTCCAGCTGAAGAAACTAGAAGTGAGGAGCTTCCCGGTTTGAAAGAGCAGGGGAAGAAACAGGAAACTCCAGAGGCCAAGAGCACTCGTGAAGAAACGTTGGAAGAACACCCTCATGGACCAGAGCGCAATCAATTGACAGAAGCTGTCATGGATCAAGAGACTAAACCACCAGAAGTGTCAAACCAACCATCAGCGCAAGCTGATCAAGGACATACAGAAGAAGCAAATCATGTAGTCAAGACTGAAATATCACACGAATCAGAAAAGCTGGAAACAGAAACAAATGTTCAAGAACCAACGATACCCGAACCTGATCAAGAAAAAAAGCTGGCTGAAACTCCACATCCTGCATACAAGTCAAGAAACAATGAGGCCCAAGGAAGCAAAGAAAGCCATGGAATAGGAAATGATATCAAAGAAGCAGCAACGAATAGAAAGAATCCTGTTTCAAGAAGAACCAAGCTATGTCCTCCTCTTGTTGTTGCAGGGTCGGCCATTCTCGTCTCTATCGTAGTGTTTGTAATTGGTTGGATTAGAGCTAAGAAAAGATGAATTATATGTAAGACACTGGCTTTAATTGCTTTGTTATTGCTGAAAACAATAAAATCTAGTGCATCAAGTAAGCTAATTGCTATAGAACGATCGACTTGATGTTCACAAGCGTAAACTGGATTCAAAGATATTGATACTGAAATAGAATGAAGGGGTGCTATTTTGTTAGGACTAGAATACCTAGGGTCCAACCGCTACGAAACATTCTTTGTTGCAAAGAACATGGGTTGTTGCTGTGATTGTGATTCATTCTTACAAGAGGTAAATTCCTTAACTTCGTGTCCAAGATATAGCAATCACGTCATGTTCCTGCAACAAATTTAGGGAAAAAAGATTTCTTGGAACATACAGCTAGCGGGCTGAATCTTAAAACTTAATGATCAATTAAGCATGTATTCCTAATAAGATAGCTTCGAGAGACCCTTATTTTCAGCTGTCAACCAAGCATGAAATAAAAGTTCAGTTATATGAACCGGAAAAGTAAAGGACGTAATTTGCCACTAGCTTGACAACCTTTTACACATTCACCAGTGTTTTTGTGGTTTCCAGTTTTTATTTCCCGAATTCCTGCTCTTCATCGCATCCTCTAGTGTTGGAGTTTTTTTGGAGTGTATTGATACTGTATTCATCGCAGCTGATTAACAGAACTTCACTATCGTTTGTCAATAGATGGTAATAAATGGCCAAATAATGAACAACCATGTTACATACAGATTTATCAGCTAAAGAAATGAGAATAAAATTCAACTAAATCTCCCTGTTGATTAGGAGACACCCCCTTTATCCAGTGAATACTGAAAAAGCATACGACTCAACAGAAACAATCCACCAAGGGCCAAGTACTAGAAATTTCTTGTGTGGTGTCTGTGTATTTGGTCCATGTAGAGCCCAGACACGTGCATCACAAGGTGCCATGTTCTAACCTGCATAAGAGTTAAAGAGGGGCCGCTATTAGTTGAATGACTTGAAAAGATCGCCACCCTTTTGTGCTGTTAAAAGGGGCCCATCTTTCTTGAAGCCTTGCAGCTAGAGAGCTGTTGAAAAGCTGAGGAAGGTTGAACGAAAAAGCTCCGATAAGATAGCCCCATGGCGTGGTTTGCATTTACATACAGGGTGTTCGTTATCGCGGTTTAATCAAAGATTTAATTTGAAGAAATAATAATAAAAATATTATTTTTATAAATTTCTAAACAAAAAATATTTTAAAAATTAATCTTTATCACGCTAAAAAACACATAATCTAGAAATTGTACCGAGAACTGTGATATGTCAATTCAGATTTTCATCATCGAACTTCTTGTGTATTTTAAATGGTATTAAGGTCAAGAAGAGAGGAGATTTTCCTTTTGAAACTCGACAAATGTAGGTCACTATAGTAGTGAAGTAGACTGATCATTCAGAAACCAAAGTTTTTTACAACTGCAAAATATGGATTTCAGCTCTACCAAGGAAGGACAAAAATAGCTTTTAGAAATTAAACCTCAAGAGTTATGACAGCCACCAACCTGTAAGGAGGACCAGTATCGTGGTGGCCACTCTGCTATTTTCTCTAGTTGCTAGTCCAATCTGCTGTATTCAGGATGTAAACCTTCACCAACCATGCCTGTGCTATATGAATGAATTGTAAGGTAGTGATGGGTTGTTAAAGAAATTTCCTTTCAGAAAACATCGATAAAGAAATTTATTGGAGAGGAATGACAAGATTTAAGGCTTCAGCAATCTATTATATTGGGCTAGACCCAGCTGTTTACAGTAGAGAAGAAATGGCAATCAGATGTACACAGTTGAATCAAGTAATTATCAGTGCCCAGAATTAGGCGACGATTGATAGGTTTTACAGCCATTACTGATCCTCTCCAAATTCTGCTAGGTTTCCCCAAGGTTATACATGGGCTAACCAGATTGGTGGATCAATTATTTTGCCGACAAATACCTAACACCTGACAGGCTACGTGCGGCTAGAAATTCAAGTGTTTGAAGCAGTGAGAGCAAGTCTTGAATGACACTAAAATTTGAGCCCATGGGCTAGTAAAATAGAGTACACAACTGCTCTAGTTTATCAGGGAGATATGGGGTGGTTGTAAATAGAGCAGAACGAGGTATAAATGGCATCCTAGAGATCCGATAAAGTTAATTTCTCCTTTAACACGGAGCTGTGACCTTTTGCGTTCTTGCTCTGTAATATTTGCTGGAAAGAAGATCAATTTCGCATGCAAAGGGAAGGACAGGATGGGGAAAAAGGATGCAAATCAGAGAGCGAATATAGAAGACAGGAAGGGATAAGAGGTGGGGTAGGAAAGAATAAGAGGTGTGGTGGGAGCTTTCGTTTCGTAGTACAAAGATTCAGGAACTCTTAACAATGAAGCAAAGCATCAACAAGGTAATGGTTGTATCATAGATACGGGTGTTTTTTTAGGAGAGGTGAATTACAGTCTTGCAGCTATGAAACAAAGCATTGGATTGCATTTGCTGTGCTCACAATGCTTCGCAATTCAGTGCTGGTTTCTGCACATAAAAAATCGACTCCATGTCCAATTTTATATCCATTAATAGGCTAAATAAAAATGGAATCTCATCACAGTCCCCATTAGGTGCCGTGGCTACCCTCTTATTGATTGTTCATATGGTGAGATCAAGAATGTAATATTTCTCCGTTTCCTAGATCAAGTAGGGTAAACAGTAAAATGTTGATTATGAAACAGAAACAAGCATAAAGATTTCACCCAGATGCATATCTTGGAAACTTGGCTGATGTGGTCTTCGTTCCTGACACTCCAAAGAATAAAAATACGAAGAAAATACTGTCCTCATCAAAAGAAAAAATAAAAAAAAAAGAGCTCTAGAAAATCTTAAAATGCTTTGTATTCTAGAGAAACAAATTGCTGAAATTCTATTCTAGATGCAAAATGTTCATGGGTCAAAATGCCAGAGCTTTCAAGGACTCGAAAATAAGACTGAATCAAAGTCAACTACAACAGCGGATGCCACCAAGATATTAAACTATTTTTGCAAATTGCAAGAACACTATAAAAATAGCCTGAGAAGAAGTTCATATGGAAGCAAATAAAAAGTCAAGCGAACCTTTTAACTAACATAAAACTTGGATCTTGACCTGTTATACGTAAGACCCACCTCTGTGATAACGCAAGCGGAAACTCAAGTTCCTGCAGTAATTTATTGGTGGTCGGAAATTAACTAGGTCAGAAGAAAATTTCAAAAAGGAATTCTCTAGTCTTTATTTGCTAAAAGAACTATGAAAAAGATAAAGATACAGAAAACGGAGGATAAACAAGATCTATCCCCGTCCTCGTCCACGGAGACAATAACTTCAAGTCGAGATGTGAGCAAATGCTATCATATTTGATGAATGTTCAACCAGGTAATCAATAGATGCAACATTCCCCGGTTGAATCCTTGATAGAAAGTCGGGTGAGGAGCAGGCAAGATATCAAGTGAAGCCAACTGCCCATATTACTACGTCAGGTCACGAGATCACCAATTTTGTGCAAGATAGTGAAAGGAGAAAAAAAAAAACTACCTGCAAGCTCAACAAATCTCAGATATGAAAGAGAAGATATCATAACACTAATAAACACAAGTGCAATATTTGTTTCTATCAACCCAGCAACATACATTCTCCAAGGATATGACCACGAGATAAATACAATTATTGTTAGCTTGTAAGAGCATCGAAAGCCATCAGACGTAATAACCAAAGATCATAACTTGAGCAATTAATTCTCTCCTTTTCCAATACACAAAAGAGTATATGTTATACCATTAACAAAAAGAAGATCAAAACGAGAACACAAAATCAGCTACAACAGCAAGATGCAATTTTTACTCGAGAAAATTTCGATTATACAATAGCAAGGAAAGCTGGAGATCAGCAGCCATGTACTGCAAGCACTCCCCCAATTTCCATATCCTACATTTCTTTACACAACATATATTTTCCGAAAAATCTCCTTTCCTTACCCATTTATTTTCAAACCATGACTTAGATCAGAATCATTCTCCATATTTTCATCTCCCAAAACACAAATGGCCCATCACTCAAAACATTACACATGATTAGGCCTTCCCAAAGAATCAAGCCCTTCAGTCCGGCTATGAACAATCCTATGGAACACCTCTCTAACTTGCCTTTCCAAGGGATCCAATCCCTCCTTTAAAACCTCACAAACATTTGCCAATTCATTCACTCTTTGCCTCACCTCCCCTTCCTTTTCCTCTGTTAACGGAAACTGAACCCAATCCATCAAATCGCCCATAACCCTCGCACACTTATCCATCTGATAAAGCTCTCTCAATAACCCAGGTGCATTCCTCCTATCCCTTTTCCGTGACTCCTCCAAAATCCTCTCGTGCAACACCACCACCGGCTGCGCCCACGGAAACTGCCTAGGAATCGAAAAATGGACCTGCAACCCTCTATCCTGGCATGGAATCGCAGCGACAAGTGCCCACATTACGAGAAGCAAAATCGTATTCATAGTATAAACAGCCACCGCAATTCCATTAGTAGCCACAACTTCATTCCCTCGCGGCGCAACCAAATTATTCCCTATTGCCTGGAGCTGCCTAGCAGCAGACCACGACCGCGACACGCTCCACGACAACGATCTAAAATGCCCAAGATTCCTATGATGCTGGTCTCTTGACGAAGCTTGTTGTCTTCCAAAAGATCGGTTTCTATGAGCCAAAGCCGATGATGCGTTCGAATCCTTCTCATCTAGCATAGAAATCGACAAATCAATCAAAGCTTTTTTAGCTCGGCGAAACTGACCCTCGCCAAACATTCTTTGATTATGCAAAGCACACAAAACAATCTCCAAAAGCTTCTTCCACTCTCTGATCTGCTCAATCCCATCACGAATCGCGTTACAAACATCCAATCCCTTGACAGTCCTTTCAAAATAATCCTGAACAAACCGGTCCAAAGGCGGTCTATGGACCAACGACTTGTGATTGAACAGAATGACTCTAAACTCCTCCTGGCAACATAGGAAAGAATCGAGGAGTTTCTGGATCCAAGCCAACGAAAGCAAGCGATCAGGTCCGGCCGATGATAACTCAAGAAATCGCTCGGTGACTTGTCTCTGAAAAGCTTCGAGCTCGAGCTCGAGAGCTGAGATGCTTTGTTGAGAGTCCATGGAATGGACGGGGTCGCGTCGGAGACTTAAAATAGAATGTCTAAGGGATGCCGACGAACCTTGATAGTCCGTGGCAGGCATTATCGCATTAAAAAAATATGATTGAGAAGAGAGAGAGGTGGAGAGTGATTTTAGAGCGAGAAGAGGTTGGTCTGAGAGGTAATGGCTGTGGGTGACTGTGAGAGAGAAACCCCAAGAGGGATAGGGATTTTATTAGGGCAGAAATGGACCCCGCGTTTCGTGGTGGTTGGTTGGAATTGGAAAGGTCTAATTAAAACAATTATGTTTTTTTTCTTAATTACAATCAATAATTAAAGATGCTCTAAAGTTTAGGAGTTTTTCACGATTTTAGTTTCTTATCAAGTAGTAGCGAGGGTTTTCTGTGATTATTTGATGGTTAAATTATGTTTGTTTTTGTATTTTAAAAATATTTTTTAAAAATAAATTTTATTTATTTTAAATTAATTTTTTTAAGTTTTTATATCATTTTAATATGTTGATGTCAAAAACAATTTTTTTAATATATATATATATATATATATATTATTTTAATGTATTTTTAAATAAAAATTACTTTAAAAAATAATCACTAACAAACACTTTGAACACCCCTAATAATATAAAATTAAAAATAAATATAAGAAAATTATATTTTATCTCAGTAAAAAGTAAAAAGTGATAAAATCTTATTTTTTATTACAAAAATATTTTTTTATTTTTTCTCTCTCTTTATAGCATAATTACAGGGTCAATAGCGTAAAATTCCCAAGTATGGGTTAGTACTTTCTTACACGAACCAAACACGCAGTGAACACGCCTTGAGTTAGCTTGGTAAGTATTTTGCAATGGAAGAATATTCTTTTGTACGGGTGGGATTTGGGCCGTTTGATTAGCTTGTGACATGGTAGGGTTGCTTGTGTAAACGTGGTTGTGATTTAAGAAGGGCGTGATGTCTGCCACGTGGTGGGTGAGGGGGAGGGAGTGGAGAAGACAGGGTCATTTGAGAGAGAGAGGGGATTGTACACGTGGACGGTACAGCTTGGTCTTCGTTGGCTCGTAATAGAGGAGAGCGAGAGAGAGAGAGGGGGGGGGGGACTAGGTCCCGTCCTGCTTTCTAGAAGGGAGTGGCTGACGTGTACAGTTTTCTGCACCTATTTGTCGAAAATACCCCTGTCATTATCAGCAAGTTTTGCTTTTGTTTAGATAGAAATTATTCGTAAGGGATTCTATATAGTTAATAGATCCATCCCCCTATCATATGGTATGGCAGTGAGTTAGTATAAATCATGAAAAAGCTCATGATGGAAAAATAAATAAATAAAGTGAGATGACGGAGACTGGTCTAGAATTTAAAATAAAAAAAAAAAATATATATATATATATATATATATATACGTGGATGTGAAAGATGATTGGAAAAGGGAGTGTACGAGGCTTGAAGGGAAAGAAAGAATAATATTATACAGCTTGGAAGAGAAGGATAAAAGGGAAGGTATATTAAATATTAGTTTTAGGGCTCCCCCAGAAATGAGAGTCCCTTGTTTTGTACTTCCATTCAATGTTTCGTAATGATATCCTCTTGGGAGGCTTTTAATGCCTCCGTAAATGTGATTTATTATTTTAAGCTTGAGATAATGGAGAAAAAATAAAAGAAGATAAAATGGGTTCTTCAGAGAGGAGGGGAAGGATTTTTGGAAACCGGAAAGGATAGTGACCGAAATCTTCTATATAGGGGTGATTATTTTTGATTTAGCTTGATTTTTTCAGTTTGACTCGGTTTTTTTTTATTAGGTTCGGTTTGATTTTTTCGATTTCAAACTTATAAAACAAAACCGAACTGGTCAGTTTTTTTAAAATTTTAATCGGTTTTTTTCACGGTTCGGTTTTTTCTGTTATTTTTTTTTCGATTTTCTCGATTTTTTTATTTTTTTTATTCACCCCTATCTTCAGGGTCTTTCTTTAAGAAAACAAAGAGCACGAGACACCAAGTTCATAGGATATTATTAAGAAAAATTAAGACGGAGGGAGGTGTGATAATCCATTTTTTACTCTCAATCTTTCTCTGTGTTTTTCAAATTTATATTTTCAATCAAATTTAATTTTTGGCAAAACAAAAGAAAGAAAAAGGAGTTTAGGGAGTGAAAGAAAAAAAGAGAAAACAAGGGATTGCAAAGAGTAGGGACTAAAAAAAATAATAAGGAGAGATTATGCAAAAATATATATATAAAAATAAATTGGAGAATCCACGGTAAAAAAGGAAACAATATAACAAGAAAAAACAATTAATTAATTGAGAATCCATTGTAAAAAAAAATTAATATAATTGACTCATAATATTTTTTTATTTAGGTTTTTTTTTTATTTTGTAGAGATCTCATACAATATAAATAGAGGAGGGACACAATATATGAGATTAAAGGAGAGATTTTAAAAAAATTCATTTGACTAAGTTCATGTAGTTTTTAATAAAAATAATAATGGCAATGATATGTATCTCATGATGACTAAAATAAAATATGAATACGACTAGATCAAATGAATTTTTATTTTTTAATCCATAATAATGATAACAAATAAATAATAATTTGAAAAATTCCATCAAAAACCATAAGTAATGAAGAAAATAG
>Ga0307517_10015644_pt1 | contig 10062 bp, 3 predicted proteins | sample 23_EM_MG_FD_194515 | JGI IMG/M metagenome (GOLD analysis project Ga0307517, IMG submission 194515) | Populus trichocarpa ectomycorrhiza microbial communities from riparian zone in the Pacific Northwest, United States - 23_EM | ecosystem: Host-associated > Plants > Roots > Unclassified | place...
GGGTGCTTTCAACAACATGACGAGACTGTATTTTTAACCTTCGAGAGATGTTAAATGCCTCATCTCATTATCTGAATAGCATAAATGACATATCATATATATACAGATAGCACGAACCCTCCCATGTACTGAGAGTGTTGTTCATGCACATGTCTTTTTTTTATTTAATTCTTTTTATTTAGTAAAAATGATCAATATGAATTAATATATTATTCAACCCACGATCATTTGGGTGATGCTTCCAACAACGTGGTGAGAATGTATTTTTAACCTCCGCGAGATGCTGCATGCGTCACCTAAATAATATGGAAGTCTCCCACGTACTGATATGGGAGTGTCGCATGCACCTATCCTTTTTTATATTTTATTTAGTCAAATATCAATTTGCCCCTAAGTTGACCTATAATAATAAAAAAAAACCCACTATGAAAAGATGAAAAAGCCTCTTGACTCTGGTTTTAATTTTTTTAAGGGTATTTTGATTGTTTTTCTGTACTTTTTAATTTTTAATATTTGGTCAAATACCAAATTACCCATCAGCTGACATTATAACAAGAAGAAAAAAATATTATGCAAATACAAAAATACCCCTTGAAACTTAGTTTAAGGTTTTTTTTTTTTTTGCTTTCGATGATATATGGGTCTTTTCAGTACTGTGCAATTAAGATAAAAAATTACTTATTTATCCCGAGTCAATTTAATAATGACTAATGGGCTCTATAAAAATACTTCAAAGCCTCTCAAAGCTAATATTAAATTTTTTAGATAAAAGAGCAAAAAAACCATTATATTATTACAATGAACAATATTTTTAAATGTATAGCTACTTGGGAAGCATTGAACTTCTTTTAACATTGCAAGCTGAGAGAGAAGAATATTAATATAGATGAAAAGCAGGAGTAACCATGCATTATACTTTCGAAATATTCCAAGGTTCCTCTCTGGAATATTTGTTCATTTTAGTTCTTTGAGAACCTGGTTCGTATATTATCTTCGCCATTTGCATCAATCTTGACATTAATACAGTTGATCTATTGAAAGCACGAGTTTTAACTAATTAGTTGACAAAACTTCAGATAATAGATAATCCAAGTATTATTCAAAATCTTTGGATAGATTTAGGTAATATTGACAAAAGTTCGGATCGTTTGAATAGCTGAAATTGTAATTTTTTTCTTTTAATTTTCTAATTTATAAAACTAACGAGTCTGCGATTTCTTCTTAGCCTAATCCAGGCTAGTCAAAACTTTTTTTTATACATATACGTCTACTTGGGAAGTAATTTTTTTTTATTTTTTTCTTCATTTCGAATTAATATTTTTTGATGTTTTCAAATCATTTTGATTTGCTTTGCTGATATCAAAAATAATTTTTATAAAATAAAAAAAATATTATTTTATACATTTTCAAACAAAAAAACTTTAAAAAATAATCACTACCATCTCAAACATTCTCTTCCAAGCAAGTAGATACTCAATTAGAAAGGCATCACTTGTGTGCTGATTCTCACCCTAGCTAGCTAACAGCCCTTAAAAGGAGGAGGAGGAGGAGGTGGTCAAGTTGTTTCATGATATATTGGAGGATGGAGGAGGAGGAGGTCAAGTTGTTTCATGATATATTGGAGCATTTTACTTTTGTATACACTTAAACTATCATTTCTTGACGGTGCATTTTGCTATTGGAGCATTTGTGTCATTTCATTATAGGATATTTTGGAGAGCAGGAATGGCCATGGTCCCAACATAGTTTAGTTTGTGTTTGTGTTTGTGATAGAGATGTAATTTGTTTTTTTTTTTAGACCTCACAAAAACAAAAAAACAAGAGAAAAACTTGCTTTTTATGGTAGATTTTTGTACATTAAATAAATTATAGATTAAAAAATAATAATTGAAGAACAACCACATTTCACCGCAACTCTATCCAGACATCCTACAAGAGAAATTGGCAGCCACAGAAGCGAATAAGGCTATCGGATGAATCTTAAACTGTAGCAGACAAATATCTGAAGTTAATCAACTCAAATTTAGTCTTTCCTCACCAAGTTATCTGATTCATTAAAATCATCAAGAAGAGGACATACATTAGACACGCACGTTGATTCACGAGCTAGCTAATCGCTCTTTGTTTAGCTAGTCTTGTGAAAACGATGATAGAACAAAAAAAAAAAAAAAAAGTTCACATCAGTCTACAACGTTAACCTTTTTATCTACCCTTTAGAAAGTTCTTGCAGATCTTTTCCCAGCATTTTCTGTCTGGTTCAGCTATCTCCAATCCAAACTTGGCCTTTTCGGCAAAAGCACTCTGCAGTCATCAAATTTTGGAAAACTTAATTATTTTTTTGTCAACTAATTAGAAACAAAAGTTTGTTGATGAAACTGGGTTAATTAATTGAATTAAGTGATTATTTTTTTAGTTACCTCTATGCAGTTGTTACTCAGAAGGCGATCAATGAGATTATAAAGAATATCCTTGGTGTACTCGGGATGGCCTTGAATGCCCAAGATGTGATCTCCAATGGTGAACATCTCCACACCAGTTTTGTCTGAGAATGCAATCACTTCAGCTCCTAATGGCACCTCCCACACCTCATCTTGATGGCACTCGATTATTGATAGCGAGGGAGGGATTTCTGTTAAGTCTCCTGGGAAGCTGCATGGTGACAGATCCTTCACTATGCTCACTCTCCTTAACCCAATATCCCACCCAGAATATGCTTTTCCAACTTTTCCACCCAGCGCTCTGCACAAAACCTGTAAGTAACTCCGTAACAACAGAAGACACCATTCAGCACGTACTCAAGTCATAATTATGCATATATTTATCCCGTTAGTTTGGATTTTCTTTTCTTTCCCTTTTTTTGGGGGGCTAGTTTGGAGTTAATTTGAGGCTTATAGTTCAAATGACACGGTCAAAAACTAAATCAAGTACCTGATGACCAAAGCAAATTCCAAGGACTTTCTTCTCCATGGCATCTAGAGTTTGCAAGATGAAGCAAAGCTTGAGAACCCAATAGTCATTTCCGTAGGCATCATAAGGGCTGCCAGTAACTACAAAGCCATCGTATTTGTGAAGCTCGTTCATGTCAGGAAACTCCCCCTCAACAACTCTAAACAAGTCCCATGTTTCTCCCTCTTCAGCAAAAGCTGCAACAAACACATTAAAGTACCCTCCGTAAACTTTCTTTACATAGTCAGAGTCCCTTGCTGCTTGCAAAAGAGCATATCTTTTCTCGGATGTAACCTTCATATCTTCAAGCTATCAAGAAATTAAACTTGGATCAAGAAATTAAAACCAAACCGTTTCAAAGTCAACAATATTGGCAAGCTATGTGGACTTTTGAAGAAGCAATAAAAAAACGAAGATGGTGATAGGAATTATGAGCAGTTATTAGCAGGAGTGGATGGCTTTTAGAATGAGAAGCTGAAGATGGAATGAGCTGTATATATAGAAAAGACGATAGCTTAGGGACCCAAACGGGTAACCATTTTAATATTAAAAAGCAACATGAATCATTTTAGAACGTTTTGGATGAATTTGAAACGTTTTTACACTGTGCATGAAAGAGTGAGAGACAGAGACAACATTTGACATTTTTTATTTTAATTTAAATTACTATACATATAAGACGCGGTTTACTAATTTTCTTGGATAGAAAATGTTCAACGTGAATATAAACGTGCTTCGTGAACAGTGGCCGGACAGTGGGGGGAAAATAAAAGGAAAATAAGGTAGTGCTAGATATAATTAAGCTAGTTTCAATTTGATTTTTGAAAGTCAAAGTCCAAAATTAAGCACTGCGTAGTGTGTATCATCAAACAATAAATATTTCTCAATTTAATCTATCCATTTCAAGCCTAATTTTAGCTAATATTCAGAGAAATTTCCTCTTAAAAAACTATTTTCTGGCACATTTATCTATTCTTATAAAAAATATAAAAAAAAAAAAATGGTTGGATCCAAGAATTTCTCATATTCATGATTACTTGATGTTACATGCTATAAATACTTTCTAATTATTAAGTAAATAATTCTCAACTAAATTAGTTTCAGCTCTGAATAATTAGAAAGTTGTGGCCTGAGCTGGAAAGCTCCTGTCTTGCCTAACTTTCTTTACGCGGCCTGTCACCCATACATGGCAGATGTTCTGAAGAAAGTTCCTGTAGAGGAAACAAGATCCAATAATACGAGAGCAGATCTCTAAATCAGGACAAACATAAATCAGAAAAGGACAATAGTTTTTTCACAAAAAACAAAATTAAAAAATTGGTGATGACCATCACAAGCATCTATATTTTAATCATTGATTGCGGGTTTTTTACCCCTTTTTTTTTTTTTTTTAATACACGTGCACTTCTTTTTGGTTTTGGAGTATTGATCCAATTACCTAAACGCTTATATTGTTTGAATTTTGATGGAGCTTGTCGCATGCCTACGAAGGTAAGGCAACGCCCATGATGTTTCACTGTATTTTATAACCCCAATATTAACAAAAGCTAATTGATAGAGATTTTCACTATAAATTGTGAGTGAAATTATTGTTATTAGAACAATGATTTCACAATTTTCTCCTCTATCCAAAAAAAACCTTACATTGGGGTATTTAGATCATTTGATAAGGTCCATGAGTCATTACCGAATTAATTGGGTACAAATAAGTTTTTTTTCATTTCAAATGCATAGTGAAGACACCAAAATACATTTGGAAGTAAAAAAAAATAATTAAAAATGGTGTTTATGGGCAATTTTATATTTTCACAATGATTTTTTTTATTATTATCATATTAGTTCAGTTGAGAGGCAATTTAGTATTTAACAAAATACAAAAAAAAATATCGTAAAACAACTAAAATGCCCTTAAAAGAAAAAAGTTTAAAACTAGTTTCAAATGGCTTTTTTTTCTTTTCATAATGGTTTTTTTCATCATTACAAAATTTGCTTAGGAGCAATTTGATATTTTACCAAATATAAAAAATAAAATAAACAAAAACATTGGGGACCATGTGACACACCCTCCAGCATGTGGGAGGTGTTCTCGCCATTTATGCAACTCTTCTAGGCATCTAAAACTACCCTTCAACTGTGTCATCAGAAGCACCATCATGTCCTCTTCCTGGTGGTGAGGTGCATGTTAGTGATCTTGGTCTGGTTTATAGCTGGTGGGCCTTTCTTCTTCTTTTCTCTTTCATCTCTTGAAGATTATAGTTTGACTCTCTTTGTAGTTGGTATTTCAACTTTAGTTCTTATTCTTTTGATTTTTAATTTTTATTCTTGACCTTTTTATAGAAGTTTTATTTGTTTTCAATTTCATTCTTCAATCTCAATTTACCATATTTTTTTTTGTTTTCATTTTGACTTTCATTCTTTTGATTATTTTATTTGGGCTTTATTTTAAATGATTTTTCTTTTCAATTTTATCATTCAATAAAAAATAAGATTTATTTTGTATTTCAATTTTAATCCTTATCCTTTTAATTGTCATCTTTTGTTTTGGACCATTTTGTGGTATTGATATTCTTTTTACAAGTTAATCCTTCAACATTTAATTGGTTCAGAATTGAGTTTCGTGGTTTTTCTAGATAGAGTGTTTTCGGTCTAATGTCCCGGATCACGGGTTTGAAAAGTTAACGTGTATTGATATTTTTTTTAACTTATTTTCTTTTCACTTTCACTTTTCAATAAAAAATAAAATTTATTTTGAATTTCAATTTGAATCCTCTTTCTTTTAATTGTCATCTTTTGTTTTGGACCCTTTGTGATATTGATATTTTTTTCAAGTTAATCCTTCAATATTTAATTTGTTGAGAATTGGACTTCACAGTTTTTGTAAATTGGTTGTTACTGGTCTAATGCCCCAAATCAACATTTTTTTGGTTTTTGTAAATTGGTTGTTGTTGGTCTAATGCCCTAGATCAACATTTTTTTAACTTATTTTTTAAATTGAGTTTGAAAAGTTAATTAACATTTTTTTTAACTTATTTTCTTTTCAACTTTGTGGTTTTTTTATGTTTTATTTTCTACCAAGTTATCATAATCTGATGACTTGGGCCACGGGTTTGACAGATTAACCCGGGTTGGCTCACTAATTATTCCTCGAGTTATAGATTCGTTATGCTAACTATAATTGACTCAAGCTATTTTTTTATCTTTTTTTATCCAACTTTATCTTTATGTATTTAATGGGCTAATAATTGAGTTACATCGTTTGTCTTTTTTTACAAAATATATATATTTTTCCAGGTTATCATTATCACTTTTTTATTTGGTCTATTTGGTTCATTTGTTATCTAATTAACTTAAATATCTGAGGGTTTCAAATCCATTCAAAAAGGATTTTTTGAGGTCCCAATAGTCTTTCATATAGAGATATCTTCCTTAATTATGAAGAGTGAATTTAATTGAATCATGAACACTTAATCAACCCAGTAAAAAACTATATTCCTAACATCTTGGATTTTAAAACATCATTATTTTTTTTCTTTTTCTTTTTTGTAGAGAAATATTATATTGCATAGGAATGTTATTTAAGTGAAGACAATGAATATTTGAACTTATTTTGTTAGTACAAAATATCGAAATTTCTCTGCAGACTAATAGAAAGTCCACAGGTAAATGGAAGCCGAAACCAAGGACTCTTTGGTATCTTCCTTGAGAATTCTTAAATAAAAAGGTTGCTTATAACATCGAACAATATTGAAAGCAATATTGATATTTTGCGGATTCTTCCATGTGAATGGCATTTTCTCAAATTCTTGTTCTCTGATTAAAAGACTATGTGATGGAATATAATATACTATTTCACCCATCACAAACAGATGCTTACGAAAAAGATGATAATCACGACAAAGAAGGTGCCAGAAAGTGCAAAGCAAGATGATTAATGAAGTAATATTATAATAATTGTGAGAAAGTATGAGGCAGAGGGTGAAAAGCTAGATGTAGAAGACTATTGAGATGAGTGTTTAATTATGAACATATTAATTTCCCTTAATGTAATTAATTACAATAAAAGGATAAAAAAAACGGATCCATATGAAATGAAATTTTCTTGATTTCAGATTAATAAACTTGCGATATTCTTTGAATTTTTTTCCCAAATAATAATTTTCTGCATTTATTCCTTAGAATGTCTCCAATAAATATTTGGGATTCTCCCAAAAGATCATTAGCTAAGGTGATATTTGTATCTTGGAAATGGTGCATGCATTTTGGTGGAATTGGGTTTGCGTAAACAGAAGATGAACTTGCAAAGGTAGATCAACATGTTTTTAGTCATACTTGGGATTCTCCCAATAGATCATTAATATTGCTGCATGAATCCAAGATTTCTTGAAGCATGAAAATTCCATGTCTCCTTCATCCACCACAGCCATGGCGACACATCAAGTTGTGATTAATTTCTCCCCGAAATCCCACTGGATATACTTGTAGTAGAAGTCTTAATTTTACTCGCCATCCAAAAGGGTGGTGAAAAGATTGATAAAGTTATCGCTCTCTTGACAATGGAGATTTAATGGCATGGTCCCGTCGCCGGATCAGCAATGAGTCTTGAGTCTTAGCCTGCACAGTAGGGATTTGTGTTTTCAACCTAGTTGGAAACAGATTCTGTTATTCTCTCCCTCTCCATGCCATAAAATGGAAGATGAAATCCATTCAATATTGCTTGTCATGATCCTAAGCGACCAATGAAAATGGTAACTTTTGCACCAAATTTGAAATTCTCGAAGTATAAGGTTCTGATTCTTTTTTAAATTTGGGGTGCATAATCGCATCTTCTAGACTTGTATCATATCAAGAAAAATGATCCTTAGTGCAAATTGATTCATTTGATATTTATTCCTTTGTATCTATCTAGATTTAAAGGATTATTATACATATACAAAAAGTATTCTTTGTAAGATAATTTTAACATGCCAAATATCTAAACACGACAGAAAATTAACCTCGGTGACATGAATAAAGTATGATTCGCCGTCAGAATGATGCATCATCACTCCATCAACCGTATCATATAATTAGTGTCATGTCATGTGCTTAGTAGTCCTTGGTGACATGAATAACCTTTGCAGTCTAAGTGTGATTGATAAATATCTAAGTTTTTTATATGCCACGAGAGTTTTTCCTTTACCAGTTTTGGGTTTGTAACGGGATTGCCCACATGTCATGCACTCGGTCAGCTTAGCATTTTCAAGGTAGTATAACATGCAGAAGTTAAGACACATTTTATTTTTCTAGTATCCTAAACCGAGGGGTTTCGTCATGGACTTGCAACATAAAAGTTATCTTTCAGCCTTTTCCTTTAAGGTAAAATGCTTCTCGCCCATTCGATAATTTTGTCATAACCGGCCCCACTCAACCCGTTATCTGAATTGATTGTGAACACCTGCGCTACGGCCGATAATTTACTGTGGTTCGTGCAGCCATTCCATAATGGTTCGTCAGAATCTTTCAACAAATTAATCAAAAAACCGAGTTGCATCTGCATTATATTCTTTTTCTATTATTGGACATTGACTGACATTACCTTGATTCATTCTCATTGCATCCATAACCATATTCCTGTAAGGATTACTGTTGTCATTTGCAACTCTATGCACATTGCTAGTACTAGAAGGTGACCCAACCACCCTTTCTTCCATGCTATTATTACGAACAAATAGTTCTCCGTATGCATACCAACACAGGTAATTCTCCATAAACCCTTGGTGTAGAAGATGCATCATTACAACATCTAGATGCAGATACTTTTTATTTAGACACTTCCTGCATGGACACCTAATACCGCCTCCAATAAAATTTATGGGAATAGATGTTGTGAAATTAATAAAACCTTTAACCCCGTTACAATAATTCATCACCTGCAATCCTTGTGGTGAATCTCGATACATCCATGAACAATCATCCATGACTTCTATCGAACCTCTATAAAATTATGATGACAACATGTATTAATTATGTTAGGTAAATAAATTTGAAAAAATATTGGTTTACCTCGAGATTATCCAATAAACTAATTAAAACTTCTCATAAATATTCATTATCAATTATCAACGTCCATACAAATTTATACATATAAATTTACGAAAATTACAACTCCGCAATAGCATTGATAAAAATTAAAAAGAACCCGTTAAACAAGCTATTAATTATTTCACCACAACACATGTAATTCGGTAATTCAACAATTTACAAACATATATAATTTTATAAAATCTAAAACAAACCATAACAAGTATAAAATTATACATTCATACTACAAGTTTGTTTGAGAAATAACAGTAAAACATGTACATACACTAACAAAATACATATACTAAAAAAACAATATAATTGATATTTAAAATTGACATTTAAATGTTAAAATTAAAAAAAGATAGATTTACTTATAAAAAATGATAAAATCCACAATAAATCAAAACACAGATGTTGTGACTACAAAACTTAAAGAAATATGACTTGTGCTGAGAAGAGAGGGATTTTTTTTTAGGATGGTTGTTTGCAGTTTGGGAGGGGAGAGTTGGGATGGGGAAAAAGAAGGAGAAATAGGGGAGGAGACAGTCGGCAAAGTTGTGATATATTACCTTTTGCCGATGGAATCACCGATGGACTAATGATGTCGGTGGTTTCGTCGGCAATTCTGAAGGTGAATTGGTCACGTCACTGTACGGAGATCCCGGTTTGAATCCCTCGATGATTCAGTCGGTAAAATCACCCGCAAAAACTTTCACGTCAGCGAACCATTTTTTTTTTAATTCTATATATTTCGTCTGTAATTTCGTCGGTATATATCGACCGCATTATTCGGTCGATACATAACGACCGAATTATAGACAGAATAGTATCTGTCTATATTTATCATCGTATTGTACTGACAGAATTATTCCATCGGTAATTCTGTTGGTTTTAAGTGAATTTTTGGTAGTGTTTATATTCTAGGTTAACCAAATCTTCATAATATATATGTCGCAGAGCTAGAGTATATGAGAAATTTGAGCAATAATCTAAGACTTTCACTTTAAAAAAAAAACAAAGAATAAATAAGAGATATATAATTTTATATATATA
>Ga0307517_10015645_pt1 | contig 10061 bp, 1 predicted proteins | sample 23_EM_MG_FD_194515 | JGI IMG/M metagenome (GOLD analysis project Ga0307517, IMG submission 194515) | Populus trichocarpa ectomycorrhiza microbial communities from riparian zone in the Pacific Northwest, United States - 23_EM | ecosystem: Host-associated > Plants > Roots > Unclassified | place...
AAATTATTTTTTTTAAAAAAAATTAAATTTTATTCCACTCCTGTTTGAAATACAATACCAAATAAAAATTTAGTGAATCCAGTGGATTGAAGAAGTGGAGGTGGCTTCACCACATGCTAATAAAGTTTTCTTGAAGATTCTCTTTACCACTTTATGCCACACCAAACTTTTGAGAAGCTAAGGTGACCCATGTTTATATTTATTCTAGAAAATTTTTTTATCCAAAATGAAATGAATAAATAAACCCGCAATATCTCAGCTGAAATTTGAATGAGAAACCCAGAATAATTCGAGATCTTGAGTAAGATAAAATTTTATTTTATTTTGTTTTATTTTTTTAAATAGTACGAAATATATCAACGATTCTAGTTGGAAAGGAATGAAACTGATAATCTTGATTAAAATTAAGTGGTGCGATAATTTTAGGAAATGTATATGAAATTCTTATAGGAAGTAGAATGAGTATTAACTAGATTCTCAAACTCCTATAAATAGATTTTTATTTCAATGGAGATAATGTGTTTGAATAGATATATAATACTTTAAGGTGATTGAGATTGCATATCATCCATTTACTGATGAAGTTAGCAAAAGTGCACATGGAATAAAAGGGTATTAGGTGGACCCAATCCTTTTATGGTATGGAAGAGAGGGTTGTCATTTGTTTCTTGAGAGAATTATGTTCAAGTTGTAATTCACTTTTCTGGAATTTACTTTTAAAAAAAAAATTATTTTCTAGCAAACAAACGGGGTCTTATACTTGGAAGAAGGGCTAAAAGATACCCGTTAAAAAATTTCAAACAGTTAGCCCATAATAGTGATTTTTATGATTACTTAGAAATGTTTGATGATGTGACGACTAGAATGGCCTTGATGAAGAACACGCATTTGAAATTCTTTTTAGGAAGATTAGACCCTAATTTAGAATATGGTATTAGAAAAACTTGTTGAATTCAAGGTAATAAGAAAATCAAATTCATGAGTTAGATTATAATATTAAAAGAGCTAGGGATCAAAGTAAAAGGAATTTAAAAGTTTAAGGACCAAATTTATATTGTTTTGTTATCTAAGACTTTTGATTTCTTTGTATTAGTTCTAGAAGTGTAATTATTTTAAACCCATTAGCAACTATTTTATAGTAGAAAATAACACTTTAAAGATAATGAATCTTCACATTTCAAAAATACACAATCAATAATAATTCCTCCAACACAATTATATCTTCCCTATTAATATAAAATATATTTCCTCCAATAGTTTTAAAGCTTTATTTATTGATAAAATTAAAGAAAATAAAGATTATTATCAAGAGGATGTTGAAAAGATTATTTCAAAATCAGAGAAGGTTTGATCCAACATGTTTTCAATAGAGTTTTTAAGATGTTTAAAAGCTTAAAAACAATACATGGTATAAGGCATGAAAATTATACTATAAAAGATATATAAATCACGCCGTAATTGTCATAAAGAAATTATTCAAGGTAAGAAAATAAAAAAATATTGATCACTATGATTTTTAACATCCTAGAAAAGATGGAGAATGATTTTTAGTGATGATTAAAAATAATTAAGTTTTCTTGAGAAAAATTATGTATTCATAGTTTTGAACAAGAAAAAGAATTATTGTTGTGTTGGAAATTAATAAGACATTAGTCTTATTTGATCATGTTTTGTGCTTGGGATGAAAATATTGTATCAAACTTTTTAATGATGTTCAAATTTTGATATTAATGCTTTAATACTAAATCGATAACCTGAATCATTAGATCAGAAGCATCATATTTAGAAAAACCACAAATTTCAATCCTTAACTAATCAAATGTTAAATGATAAATTTTTTTTTAAAAAATCATTTACATAAAAGGAAGCAAAACCAAAAATAGCAATTCAAAAAATAAGGATCAAGATTGAAATAAAAAAAAAATTTGATGACAACTACAAATTCTTAATTAAAGGGTGAAATTAAAAACAAAAATCAATTTAACAAAATAAACAAAAAAACAATAAAAAGAATAAAGACCAAATTAAAAAAAATATCACAATTGGGATTGAAAGATGAGATTAAAAACAAATAATTTTTTTTTATAAAAGATTAATAACAAAAACTAGAAATAAAAAGAATAAAAATTGAAGTTGAAATATCAATAATTAAAAGGACATCATGACAATTCTAAAATTTTAAATTGCCAGCGTGAATTTTAAAAGTAGATGAAAGAGAAAAAAAAAATCTCATAAGCAACAAATCACACCACTACTGTCATGGATCGTTTCACAAGGAAAAAAATATCACGACAACTCTAATAACGTGACATAAAATAATTTTTTACTAATAAAAGGTGTCGCATGTTCTACCAAAATGTCACAGGCATGTCCTACACAATAATAACTTTTTTATTGAAATAATATTTTATATTTATTAAAAAATTAAATTATTTTAATTTAATTTAATAATAACAAAAAAAATCATAATAAAAGTAAAAAAAAAAAACCTTAGACACAAGTTGTAAAAATTTTGCTTTTGTTGTACTTAAAAAAGTGAAAAAAGGTAAAGAGCTCGTAGATGTCAATGTTAAACATTTTAATTTAAAAAGTATTTGAATTATTACACTATATTTAAAAATATATAAAAAAATAATTATATCCCTCATCAATGATAATAATAAATAAATTTTATAAAAAGATCAAAATACTCCATGACCAACGCCATTGGTTTTCAGGAAGGGAAAATATAATTACACTATCAGGTAAATAATGTTTATAGCCGTTTAGTTTTTTTTTGTTTGTTTATATATATATATATACACTTAGAAAACCCTCTCTCTCTCTCTCTCTCTCTCGGCTTTTGTTCTCTCCTAGTAAATCCTTGCCCTCAGCTTTGCTAGTAGTATATAGCTCATTGACAACAACGCCGACGCCAAGCAGAAACAAAAAAAATCAATGGCTCCTTAGCTTCAGAAAATCTCCTTCCCTCTTTCTCTAGGTCATAATAACCCTTGCTTCATCTCTCTCTCTCAGGCTCCATCTTCAACAGCATCTCATGATAAAACGATCACAAACGCTGCCGTTTCCTCCACTCCAGCAACAACCAAAAAAGACAAGCAATGAATCAAGCGAAAACACACCTTTGATTGGTACATCAGCAACAGTAAAAGTTATGATGTCATGAATCAATATAAACTTTCATTCAACCCTCGTCTAATAATATTTAGGACTAAAAAAATTGTTTTTCTAATTTTAGTAAAATTCAAGCTCTATAATTACTAATATGATAATTATTAGAGGTTTATATAGGAAATTAGTTAAGGTACGTACAAGTTAATCCGAACATCCACATTAATAAAATATATAAAAAATAAAATAAAAACGTGCAGTCATAGTATTTTTAAAACTTGAAATCTAAAAAATCAAGTGATATTAGTTTGTTTTTATAATGGTAGTGGTTGTTTCTAATAGGATAATCTTATGGAGTTTATGATTTTGAGAATTACCATAAAAAAATAGATGGAGAAATAGATATACCTATAAATAAAAGAGGAGGGGGGATATTTTTTTTTTCAGGACATTAATTAATAAAAATAATTATTTTTTATCTTTTTATTTTATTTTATCTTGTTTGCAAACCATGAGTTTCCACGGGTTTCACTCCGGTTAGGGTTTAGAAGTGGAGTTTAGGTTTATTATTGTAATAATAGTTTTTTTTAATATATATTTTATTTAAAAATATATTAAAATAATATTTTTTATTTTTTTAAATTTATTTTTAATAAAAAAACTAATAAAAATTAAATTAAAAAAATAAGTGGCGGCGTAAACAAACATAGATTTGATAATAATAGGGATAAAAATAAAACAATTAAAAGTTTATGAGCTTAGTTGAATTTGAACTAAAGATTGGGGGCTCTCGACCAATTATCCATTTTGAATTTACGATTTTTATAGCCATCATACTAGAAAGTTGTTTCTAATTTCTCTGGATCGAGAGAGAGAGAGAGAGAGAGAGAGAGAGAGATGTCGTCACACAACTACAACCCAGCGTCAGCGAACGATCCACGGCAGCCGTCAGCGTCGAAATCGTTCCTGGCACCGATGGTTTCACCACAGGATGTACCCGTTGATTACTAAGGTTTCGTTGCGGTTATCCTTGGCGTGGCTGGCGTCATGTTCAGGGTAATTAATTAAATTTATTTATTTATTTATTCATCTAATACAGATATTAACAAGTTGATTGATGTATGGTGCTGGCTGGGTGGCAGTACAAGCTTTGCTCGTGGCTTGCTCTCATATTCTGTGCCCAATCACTTTCAAACATGAGGAATATGGAAAATGATCTTAAGCAGATTTCCATGGCATCCATGTAAGTTCACCCTTGATTTTATTATTTTGTTTGGATTATGGAATTTTTTTTTCTTACTGTTTCTAGATAGACAGATAGATCGAGATACAGCATATACAGCATTTAGGAAAGGCACAATGTAATTATCATATAATTGGAGATCTTTGCCTAATCGTAGGAAAGGTTTGTCTACAGTTGTCAGGGATCATTATTTATGGAACACATTCCTACTGTTTTTCACGAAATGGTCATGACAAGTTGGTTTGTTTCTGTAAAAGCTATGCGAGTCATCTGACTTTTTAGATATGCTTTCTAGCTTTAAGTTCTGCCTTCCTTGCTACAATGTAACGAGTTAACAGCTGAAAAACAATGTAAAGTCCTTGGATTGCTAGAGAACCCTGCTCTTTTGCATCCATTAATGTATTTTGCTAGAGAACTTCGAACAATACATATTGCATCCCAAAGAGCTCTCTCACCAAAAGATGATCACAATTTATATAAGAACCCAAATCTTGGTGCTTGGTTGGTTTTCAAAGAAAAACTAGTTATAGATACTGGCTTATTATAACAAGAGTTCTTGCACAAGGCTAATTGGTAGTACTATAGCCTTGTTGATTCTCATATCTTCACACTATGAAACTATCCAAGATGAAACGGAATTCTGGCAAGATTTCTGAAATGTCACTCATCATAGATTGGTGTCATCTACAGGACTGAGAGCATTGTTCTGTTGAGAACCAGTGGTTACAACCTTTAGTTTCCTTCGAAGATTGATTGAATTCAAGGACTTCAAATGGAAATGAGATATCTTAGATGTTGTTTCTCCTGAGAAGGCTGAACTGGAATGTTAAATGGGGGATACCAGAACCTTGTTGTTTTGAATGCAATTGGCTTCTTTTTTTTGCATAAGTTATAGAGTTAATTATAAATTTGTCCTTATGATGTTTGAAAACAAATTATTATTACCCTCTACTATGATAAATAATTAAATAATCCTTGTAGTTTTGTATTCTGTCAATACCTTAGTCCCTGTGTCAATTATCCGTTAATAAACTGACGAGCTGTTCTCAATTTATAAGTTTGTTTTCCGAAAACACCCTTTATTTTATTTTTTTTGTCAAATTTTCCTTTTCACCTACTTCCCTTCCCTCACATCTCTCTCCCTTTTCTTCCATGTCTCTCTCCTACTTTTTCTCCTGCCCTTTCCTCTGCCTCTCTCTCCTCCCTTTCTCCTTCCCTTTCCCTCCACCTCTCCTCTTCTCTTTGCTCTAGCATCACTACAAAAGCTCACCAAAGAAAAATCAAAGAAAAAAACAAAGAGAGAAATTACTGGTTCTTCATCCTTTTTTTTTTTTGTGAAACCATAATCAAATTAAACTCCTCATCTTCAAGAGTTCATTGATACCAAATTTGGACCTACACACTAGTTAATTTATGTGTTCTAAGACATGAAAAAATTGGATCTAGGAGTTAAAATTCTGAATTTTTGCATTTAATTTGAGTTTTGAAATGTTTTTTAAAGTTGAACTGTTGTTTGGTAGATGAAAATGATTGATTTGATGATGTTTTGGGTTGTTTCGAGGTTGGAGGGTGGTGATTTGGCCTTGGACAGCAGCAGTGGGAGGCTGCTGGAATTTTCAGCAAAAAGTTATATTTAGTCCTTACAGTGTCACAAATATTGCAATTAAGTTCTTATATTTGAACACTATTCATTAACAACTGTTGTCAACCAGTACTTATCCATGCATCAAAGGGTAGTTTGAGCATTAATGTTAAAACTAAGAGGTCTATTAGCCATTTGATGGTCAAGGGACAATGTCAAATAATTTATCTATTAGCCATTTGATGGTCAAGGGACACTATCAAATAATTTATCCTAGTAGAGGGACTAATTAATTTGTTTCAATAAACTAGAGGGACTAATTTACAATTAACTCTTTTTTATACTATACTTCAAGAAGGCTAGCAAACTGGTCAAGCAGTTATTTTCTTGATTAAGTTGTCTCCCCTCAGTGGCATTAATGGTGAATATTAGTGAAGTGTCCAAGTTTCTGTTCTTGTTGGTGGTTGTGGTGGATGTTCGTAGTAGATTGATTGTGGTGGGAGATGCATCATAATAGGTGTCGATACACGACGTCGCGCGACGGCTGCACTTTTGTTATTTAACAAAAGGTTTACTCGATTGGGGGAAATGAAGATTTTATTAGAGTCGCCATCTAGTAATTTGAGGGAACTAGAAATCCCAAATTAGACACTGGTCCCAGAGATTCAGGTACTTGGTTAGTTATGATTAAGGGAAGGTAGTCACCACCCTTAAAACATCTTTTCAAGAGAAAAGTTACCCTTATTTGTGTGTTTTTTTTTATTTGATTCAAATGCTATTACATTTTGAGCTTCTTTGCAATTTGTTTTTTTAAAGATGATTAACGTCGGTCCCTAAAAATAGAAGACACGTCAAAAAATAACACCAGTCCCTAAAAATAGGAGACTCGTCTAAAATGTTGACGTTTTAACCCTAAAAGGGAGAGTTACGTTTGAGTTACCAAAAAGAAACAATAGACATAATCCATATTTTGTATTTAAACTTTTGACATCGGTCCTTTTCTGTAAAAAAAAAGAGACGTGTAGACAAACAATGTTCATAGACATGTAAAAAAATGACATCAGTCCCTAAAAAATAGAAGACTCGTCTAAAATGTTGACGTTTAACCCTAAAAAGGAGTGTTACGTCTGAGTTATCAAAAAGAAATAATGGACATAATCCATATTTGGTATTTAAACTTTTGATGTCGGTCCTTTTCTGTAAAAAAGAGACGTGTCGACAAATAATGTTCATTCATAAAAAAATATGTTGGTATCGTTGAGAAATGGGTATAACCATATGCTTGAGAATTGGGCTTTGGACCCACGCACGATGACATGATAAGATGGGTGTTGGACCCGCGTCGTTATTCTTTTTATATTTATTTTGGTTTTTGTTTTACAACATACAAAAAATTTTTTACAAGTACTTATATATATAAAAAAAATTAAAAATACCACTAGGAATCCCAAAAATTACCTGAGTGTCACTGTACAGGTAAAAGACTGAAATACCCTTGAATTTCTCAGAAGATTACGAAAATACCCCTGGTGGCGGGTGTAGCTCACGCGTGGTCACTGTTGGAGGGGGTGAAATTCTTCGGCGAGATTCCCGGCCAAAAAGGGTTGATTCTGGTAGATCCGAGGGCGAGAATTCTGATGACGGTGGTTTCGGTGGTCGTTGATGGCTGATGAGAGAGAATCGACGGTTTGAAGCTTCGGGTGGTCGGAGAAGTCGCGACCTTTTTCCGGCCAGATGAGGTGGAGAAGGCGATGAACACTGCCTGGGTTTTGCTTTAAAGGAGGCGAGTAACCTTTCTGTGGTGGTTCGGAGGCTTTAAGCGACCGGAGGTGAGAGATCGGATGAGAGAGAGAATCGCCGGTTGGAGGAGAGAGAGAGCCTCTGAGATTTGCTAAAGTGTGAACGTTAGCATGGTAAACAGGTGCAGCTGAAGGTTGTGAACCGTTGGATTACGGATGAACTGATCCTTCGACTATGGTTGGCTTGATCTGCAAGTTAATCGAACAGTCCAGATGGACTAAGCTTTGTTGTAGTGTAGTGAGATGTACCGATAGCTTGATACACCGGGTTACGTGGCACGACAGGATCGAAGGGCAGATTGTTTTAAGGGCTGAGATGGATTTGGGTTTTAATTTAGCGTGGTAAGCCCTATTAGATCCTATTAAATCAAAGGTAAAGAACTAAATACTATTCGATCTAACGGTTAGGATATTTTTGGCATTTTCAAATTATTTTTTTAAAAAATCAATATCTTACTAGTGTGAAGGAATAGTAAAAAAAACTTAATAGTAATATCAAATCTCTTTCTTTTTTCTTTCTTTTCTTTCCTCCTCCCCCCTTACTGGTGAATCTTCACTGCTATTTATAGCTAATGAGGAAGGGACATGAAAATCTCATGACGGTGACACAAATCTATTTTAAAAAAAAATTGCATCGCCCCAACTGCACCGCCTACTCCGCCTATTATGACAAATTTCTGCATTATTGATTTTGTTTTATTATATATAATAATAAATATTTATATGGATAAAACTAAAAACTCAAATCAGTATTAGAAAAAGCCCGTTTCAACCGCTAAAAATTAATTTTAATTACCGAAAATTATGTTGAAACACTAAAAAAACTTTCTGTGGTGGTTATATATAATAACAGTTTTGACCCAAAATGGCCTGAAACTCATATTATTATATATAATAAAACAAAATTAATAATGCAGAAATTTGTCATAATAGGTGGAGTAGGCGGTGCAGTTGGGGCGATGTAATTTTTCTTTAAAATAGATTTGTGCCACCGTCATGAGATTTTCATGTCCCCTTCTCATTGGCTATAAATAGCAGTGAAAATTCGCCAGTAAGGGGGGAGGAGGAAAGAAAAGAAAGAAAAAAGAAAGAGATTTGATATTACTATTAAGCTTTTATTTACTATTCCTTCACACTAGTAAGATATTGATTTTTTAAAAAAACAATTTGAAAATGCTAAAAATATCATAACCGTTAGATCTAATAGTATTTAGTTCTTTACCTTTGATTTAATAAGATCTAATAGGGCTTACCATACTAGATCAAAACCCAAATCCATCTCAGCCCTTAAAACAATCTGCCCTTCGATTCTGTCGTGCCACGTAACCCGGTGTATCAAGCTATCGGTGCATCTCCCTACACTACAACAAAGCTTAGTCCATCTGGACTGTCCGATCAACTTGCAGATCAAGCCAACCATAGTCGAAGGATCAGTTCATTCGTAATCCAACGGTTCACAACCTTTAGCTGCACCTGTTTACCATGCTAACATTCACACTTTAGCAAATCTCAGAGGCTCTCTCTCTCCTCCAACCGGCGATTCTCCCTCACCTCCGGTCGCTTAAAGCCTCCGAACCATCACAGAAAGGTTACTCGCCTCCTTTAAAGCAAAACCCAGGCAGTGTTCATCGCCTTCTCCGCCTCATCTGGCCGGAAAAAGGTCGCGACTTTTCCGACCACCCGAAGCTTCAAACCGTCGATTCCTGAAGCTTCAAACCGTCGATTCTCTCTCATCAACGACCACCGAAACCACCGTCATCAGAATCCTTGCCCTCAGATCTACCAGAATCAACCCTTTTTGGCCGGGAATCTCGCCGAAGAATTTCACCCCCTCCAACAGTGACCGCGCGTGAGCTACACCCGCGTAAGCTACCAGGGGTATTTTCGTAATCTTCTGAGAAATTCAAGGGTATTTCAGTCTTTTACATGTACGGTGGCACTCAGGTAATTTTTGGGATTCCTAGTGGTATTTTTTTTTTATATATAAGTACTTGTAAAATTTTCTTTGTATGTTGTAAAACCAAAATAAATATAAAAAGAATAACGACGCGGGTCCAACACCCATCTTATCATGTCATCGTGCGTGGGTCCAAAGCCCAATTATCAAGTATGGTTATACCCATTTCTCAACGATACCAACATAATTTTTTATGAATGAATATTGTTTGTCGACACGTTTCTTTTTTACAGAAAAGGACCGACGTCAAAAGTTTAAATATCAAATATGGATTATGTCCATTATTTCTTTTTGATAACTCAGACGTAACACTCCTTTTTAGGGTTAAACGTCAACATTTTAGACGAGTCTTCTATTTTTTAGGGACTG
>Ga0307517_10015646_pt1 | contig 10061 bp, 4 predicted proteins | sample 23_EM_MG_FD_194515 | JGI IMG/M metagenome (GOLD analysis project Ga0307517, IMG submission 194515) | Populus trichocarpa ectomycorrhiza microbial communities from riparian zone in the Pacific Northwest, United States - 23_EM | ecosystem: Host-associated > Plants > Roots > Unclassified | place...
AGTAAAGGTAATTAAAATAGTATCAAACATATTAATTTAATTGTAAAAAGATGAGGTCACTTGAAAATCTATTTAGGTGTTAAACAATTAGTTCAGGAATAATCTTTCATGCTCATCTTGGCTGCTGAGGTTGAAGGAAATCGAAATAAAACTTGGCATCCTACACCAGCAATTTCCATTCCAAGCCAACATGCAAAACTTTTTCAAGCTTCCATTTATTTTCCTCACACAACCTCAACAGCCCAACATGCACACAATCTTTTCACTGAAAAACATGATGTGGTGGAAAATTATATTTGGCAAAGAAAATTAATTAATCAATTAAACTATAAGCAACAAGAATTTTAAGAAAGGGCAAGTAGGCATAGTCTGAGTGCGGTACAAAACATACAAGATTTCCCCCATTTGTTCTGTATCTAAGCTTTCTTGAACCCTGTACAACATGAAAAAAATTGCATTATAGCCGCAATATTACTAATTTAAACACTAAACACAACTTAATCAAATGGAACAATAAACAACCCCACAGTGCAATTCCCCGACACGGAATTTGTTTTAAAAAACAACCAACAAAATTGAAAGGAAATTCACCATTTGGTACATTCAATCTGTCCAGTTCCATCATCAACTAAAAAAGTGTACTCGCTGGCCTTGTCTTCCTTGTGGGATACCCTCCCCACAATTGTAACCTAAACAGTTTTTTTAAAGAAAAACCTCATAATCCAATTTTTAAAAAAAGAAAGAGAAAGAAAGAGAACCCAAGTCCTACTAGTGTGATAAAAACAAAACATTACATTGTTAACTTCAGCACCATCAATGGTGAAATTAGATTCATCATTACTTGCTAGGTTGCTTATCTGCTTCACAGTCAGCGGAAACAAGCACCGCGCCTCCCGATTCTGTCATTCAAAAAAAAAAATACAAATAAAACCCTAATAATCTTCTTATGCTCCCACGAACTACAAGGTATAGCTAATTTTCCTAGGTTCAGGAAAAGCATAAACCAAAACCCTGATCTACTGTTTATTTAAACAACAAAATTAGGAAATTTTCAATTTATTTGATGATCAAAGTAAAACCGAGTAAAAAGACGAGAAATGAAAAGGTACTTTGGAGATGGAGGAGGAATCAGAAGGAGGGTGAGCGGTTTGAGTAGGCATGAATCCGCCGCCCATGAAGGCTGCGGCGCTTCCATCGAATTGGCTGCTCCCATACATTTTTATGTCTCTCTGTCACAGCCTCTGCTGTTGCGTTTTCTGTTTATCATAAATTTTCTGTGTTAGCGTCTCAAAGAAGCCTGTGGTCATTTATTTACAATTTTACATGGGTGCCACTTTCTCATCCTTCCCGCCATCTTTTCTTTTTCTTTTTTTTTAAGCGCCGGTTTAGGATTGCAGCTTAAAATAAAAATTGATCAAAATTTAAATTTTTTAATTAAAAATAATTTTTTACATATTTTTTAATTGTTTTAATGGGTCGATTGTTAAAAATATTATTTTAATATATATATATATATAATATTTTAAAAAATAATAATTACCACACATTTAGACACTTCTAAAAAATTTTGCAGCTAATAATAATCTTCAAATACTTGTTAAAATAATAACAAAAACAAATCATTGGCTCAACCAATCATAAGATATCTAGATAAATAAGTTTTTTTTTTATTTTTTATTTGATGAGACTTTCTAAGAAAAAGTTTTTTCTTAATTTTATTTGATTTAAATTTATATAAAATCAAATAAATTTAATAAAATCAATTATTTTTCAACGCAGGCTAGCGTTGAGTTTTGATGTAAACCTATCCAAGTAAGCTTAGTAATTACTAGTATATTGGTCCGTATTTCATATTAAGTCAATAACAATTTTTTTAAAATGTAAAAAAAAAATATATTAAGGGTATAAAGAATATTTTAAGTGCGTTGAGTCTAATGGTCATGTCAGATCCATGAGCATTGGATCTGGCGGCATGTCAAACCCTAGAAACTTGGGTCTGGTGGTCATGTTAGGCCTAAAACATTTGGATCTAACTGCAATTTCAAACACAAGATACTTGGTTCTGGTGGCCAAGACCCAAGCCAGTTGGGTCTGGCAACAAAAAAATTAAATCATCCTTGAAGTATCATAAATAGAAATACTAATTAATTTTTTATTTATTTTTATAAAAAAACATTTAAACTATCCTTTAAGTATCCTAAAAAAATCCTAATTAATTTTTTTTATAAATATTTTTATTTGTTATAAAAAAAACATTTAAACTACCTTTAAAATATCCTAAACCAAAATGCTAAATAATTTTTTTTATTTTTTATTAAAAAAACATTTAAACTACCCTTGAAGTATCATAAACGGAAATGCTAATTAATTTTCTTATAATTGTTTTTATTTTTTATAAAAAAAACATTCAAATTATTCTTCAAATAACTTAAACAGAAATTCTAATTAATTTTATTAAAAAATATATTGTTTATATGTTTTTGGGTCTGACGGTCATACCAGACCTAAAAGCATTGGATTTGGCGTGTTTGTTAGACTCAAGGTGTTAGGGTCTGGCAACCCTTGCATGACCCAAACAAACAACAAATAAACAGAGGACAATTGTACACTTTAGTTGTCAAGAGAGAAAAAAGAAAGAAAAAACACAAACAACCAAAGAAACATCTCGCAAAAAAATAAGATGAGAAATTGAAAGTGAAACTATTATTACAATCCACAGTGAAATATATTTTGATCTACAGTGATTTTCCCACACCATTTAGTTTAGTTTTCTTGGTTGCCCCGGTCTTTATTTTATGGCACTGTTACAATCTATAGTGGATTGTCTCTGGCTGCACAGTAAAACCAACAACAATTTTAGTTTTCTTGGTAATAACATTTATTGGTAAGTTGATATTCAATGTAAATAAAACAAAACAAAAGGAGAAAGAAATTGTACTCACCTATCATGAACGATAGGTTCGGTATTGTTAAAGTTCGGACTCATCATTAAATAAATTTATTTTAGTTATACGAGGAAAAGTATATTACACTTTATTTACACACACTATATATATAACTAAACTTATGGGGGAAAAACATGCAGTTAATTAACAATACTTTTAAAAGTGTGAGAGACTCAGTGTGCAAAATTGCATTGCATTGTAGATCATCTCTCAAAATACTATGAATTCATTGTTTAGTGTTTTTTTCATCCCTTACGCTATTTCAAAACTGAATTGAGGGCCAATTTAAGTAAAATTATTAAAGGATGACAAAATCAAAAGAAAAATGACCAAAGTGAAAAAAGTAAAAAAAATAAGTGGTGATTTTAAAATTTATGAAAAAAGTTAATTTTGATCCTTTTTTACGAAATACGATAGATTTATTAATCAACTATTTTATCCATTAAGAACATAACTTAACAAAGAGAAGGGTATAGAAAAAAACTCATAGAAATTAGAAAACTTACAGACAAAACTAGAACCACAATCAAAATCAAGTAAATAGACCCTAAATAAATAAGTTAAAACCAGGCAACCAGGTCATTTTTTCTAAGAACTTTTTGCTTGGCCAAATAATCTACAATAAGATTCTTCTTTTTATAAGCATGATCAAAACACAAAATAAAGCCTATTGCATGCATCGAAAATATCATTGAATTTAGTTTTCAGGCACTAAGGTCATGTAGCACTATTTCCTTTAATTGAAGTAATGACAATGTAAGAATTTGACTCTACAACCCATTAATTTGTAGAAGCATAGCAATCATTAATACTAAAAAACATAGCTTTTCAAAATTTTAAGACCTCATCTTTATTAGATTCCATATTTTTCATGGAACAAGAAAAAATACAAAGAAATCTCCCTTCATGATCTATAAGAACACCACCAATTCCTGAAGATTTTGGTTTGTTATTTGAAGAAGCGTTTACATTCCACTTTAGTATACCTATATAATGAGGTATCCAAGAAGAATCACATTTCATATTTATCCTATTAGTCCATATAAAAATACTATTTAGTGAACAAAGTAAATCTAACCTAGTATAACAGAAATTTCCATCATTACATTTCTTCAAAATTGCAACTAGATGAAAAAAGGAATAATACACATCATCCTAGTCTGCTTTTTCCTCATTAAAAATAAATTATTCCAAACATGCCAAATTATACCAAAGAAGAACATACCACACCAATTTTATTTTATTTCTTGCATAGATCCCCACACCATGACATTCCATATTAAGACAAAATCATCTAAAGATTGAGGTAAGATCAATTGTTGTCCCAGCCAATCTACAACTCGAGATCATAACTTCTAAATCATCTCACAATAAAGTAAAATATGAGTTGCGGTTTCAATCTTCTTTTTACAAAAAGGACAATTTATATCATTACCTAGTAACATACCTCTTCGATATAGAGAGTCTTTTGTAGGTAATTTATCCAAAATAAAAGGTTATAGATGAAACTCTACCTTCGAGTAAGCACCAAAGTATTATATATTTGATCGAAAAGGTCCTTATCATGTCAAAAAATGACTCAATAAAAAAAGTCCAACTCTTAATTGAAAAAATACCTTCTGGATCTGGTCTCTAGACTCTCATATCAGCAATATTTTGGCATAAAGAAACCCTTGATAACTCTTTTCCTTTACCCTTTCCCAATCCTAAAGTTTTCTCTAGATAAGGACTATTTCCAATTGGAGTCATTTCATGATCTCATCTCTAAAATCTTAGCACTTAGATTTCTACAAATCTACATAAAAAATAGGAAATATAGTTGAGGTTGAAATTGAACCAATAATCGAATATCACGGGTAAGGGTGTTTACAGTCCGATTCAGTCCAGGCCTAAGAATCCAACTGAACCAATAGTTGTTATTTCTTGATAATTTGATTTGAACAAAACCAAAAACCGGTTCCAACCAAACTAGTTCAATCAAGGTTGGTTTTTTAGAATTAAGAACTAGGAAACCTAAATCAAATGGGCTTGTTTTTGTTTTTTTAAACGGGCTTATATTAAATCAGGCTTTATCAATTTCTTATCGAGTTTAGTTCTGTAGACCTTTTAATTAATTTTTTTTATTATAATTTTTTAACAAAAACAAGCCCAACTACATTACTGAAAATTGAATTTCACAGGGTTAAGAGCCAACTAAACATTTGCATTCTTGTTCCCTGCCCAGCTACTATAAGTATGCATGATTGTTGGGTTTTAACCATTTTTTTCTGAAGTTATTATTTTTTTGAATTTGCTGACCTTTTTTTTCAGGATACATATAACACTTGGTTGAAAGAGAGATACAGTGACGATCCTTCGATCCATCCGGATCTTGATCCGGATTTATGGTTGAAGGTAGGATCCTTCAGTGGACCCAATAGAAATTATATGTACTGTCTCTCTAACACTACGACCGAGGACTTATGGACGGCCCGTATTGTTTCAATCGTTGGATACTCATAATCAGTTTTGAGTACTCAAACTCCAGATTTCGAGGTGATTTTAGACCAACAAGTTCAAGTTTGGACAACCCATCTTACTACTGATTATGAACAACTCAGTGCTGAAACGACTGAACTCCGCTAATTGGTAATGGAGATGAGATCACATATGGGTGGAGCATGTGCTCTCCTTTATTCTCCCCACGGTCCCGATAAAGATTCGTCTCCTCATCCTCTAGTGCCTTTATTCTAGATTAATTGTATTTGAACTTATAATTTTTTAAAATTTGTAATAAATAATTGATTTTTATATTATTTTAATTATTTTATATCTATGTTTAATAGGTTTTTTAAAAATATATATATTTTTAAATTATCACTGACGGGGTTACCGACGGACTTAGTCCGTTGGTATATTTTGGAGAGTTGAAAAACAATTATTGCAAATGTCACTACCACTGTTTACTCACCAACAGAATTACAGACGATCTGTTTGATGGTTATATGTTAAATTCACAAAGGAAAATACCGATGGATAAAAAGAATCACTGATAGAATGACATATAGTTTTTCTATTGATGATATGTTATATTTGTCAATAGAAATACTAATGGACTAAAGCGGGTAAAAATTTTTTGGCATGTTTTTTCTATTAGTAAATCCATCGGTAAAATTATTATCGATAGACCTCAAATTACCAATGAGAGTTTTTCCAATAGATTATTGTCGTTCATGAGTCTATTGGGAAAATTTTAGTAATGTGATTAGTTCTCTAGCAACATATTGAAATTTTTATTTTGTTGGTTTGATAGAACACGTTGGGGAAGGCATCATAGGTGATGATGATGGAGACCAAGGGCTTGCAGGGGAAGTTGGCATTACATTTATAACAAAATCAGAATTTAAAAAATCAAAATATTTGAATTCATATGAGGCATTAGCATTCCTATAAGTCCGTGAAGATTTTGATTTCTTATCTAAGCCATATATATTGCTATTCATTCTTTAGCAAACGATGGCCTTAGACCCTATAGAAACGGTGCTTTGTGTATCCAGTCAATGTCAGTCTGAACTTCTTGTATGAGGGAATCTTTGCATTGTTATCATGATAGGTAGAAAAATTACAACTAGAACGACTAAGAGAGGAAGTCTGAACTTCTTGTATGAGGGAATCTTTGCATTGTTATCATGATAGGTAGAAAAATTACAACTAGAACGACTAAGAGAGGAGTTCCTGGGCATAAAATGTAGTGTAGTTCAGGGTGGTTGTTTATATATACAGTGACCATATGTATAGTTGTAGGTGGAAAGTAAATCAATATAGACTATTCATTATCAATTTTGTTCTATTCTGGTTGAAATGGTTGGTACACCTCTTATCATTTTAAAAATAGAATAAAATTAAACAAGTTTTATCTTGCTCGGAATTTTAGGTCATTATGAATTTCTCATTTAAATTATAGTCAAGATGTTCTAGGTTTACTTCGTTCGTTTTGTTCCAGATAAACTAAAGCAAATAAGAAAAATAATCTTAAATCTAGTAACTTAAGAGCCTTGTTTGAAGGCTTTCCTTACTTTCAATAACTATGAAACTTCAACCTTATGTAAAACATAGACTCTAGAATTTTCAAGCAAACCTTTAGTCTGATCTAATGGAGTGATCTCAAATTATGCCTTTTTAATATAAAACCATTTGTTTGGGAAAATCTCTTACATATTTTTGTATCTAATCGTTTGCATTCAAGTACCAATAATAAAAGCACAAAAATACATAATATTATGAAAATTAAGTAAACAAAGTTTAACCCTTAAAAGAATCATAGTAAAGTTGTCATTCTATTGTAAAGGACATCTTAACAAAATGATTAAGATTCTTAAAAGTAAAATTGAATGAGGAGTCACTACCTAATTTTATGGTAACTAAGAACTCTAACTTGTCTTCAAAGATTTTAGGTAATTTCCCTATCTAAGAAAAATTGCTTTGTATTCATTTTCAATGATAAAAATATACCTATTGTGTTTATATGTTAGGAGTTTGTCTAAAGTTTTATGTATGTATTTGTTATTAAAGGTAAGAAACTATTAAGACCTAGGGTAGTGATCTGGACCTTGGTCATGTAACAAGGTTCATTCCTCACTTTTATGATACAAGCATTAGACCTAAAAGGTTGGTGATGGTTAATTAGGGTTTGACCTGTTATGGTTGTTCATGTACACAATGGGTTATATGGTCACCACTCACTCTTAATGTAATATTCAAGGAAAATCACAATTAGGATTTTCAATTCTTAGGCAGAGTTTAGAATACAAAAAGTATAAATCAATCGACATGGTAAATAAAAAACAACAAAAACAAATTCACATGTCGATCAAACCAAACATAAATTCATCATAGCTCAAAAACCAATTACAAGTTAAAAATTTGTTGAATAAAACAATTTAATGTGTTAGGGGTATGAAAACAACCTTTGAAATTTGCTAGAGTGGCCCGGAAGTTGCTAGAACTAAATCAAGTATCGATAACATGTGGAAATCATGAGCCAACGTGTACCCCATGTGCTAACACTACACTTGTAAAAAAAATCATAGACAACCTAACTTGAAGAATGGAATTTTAGGTTGATTTAGGAGTGAAATTTATGATGATTTCATGACTAAAATTTTAAGCTATCAAAGCTATTATAGTGGTGTTTAGGGGTGGAGTTGCTCGACAAGTTTAGGATGGGGTTAATAGTGTTGCTTTTAGTGTGGAAGTGGCGGTGGGTTTGCTTGATATCATGGATGTTGTATGAATAGTGGTAGAATTGATAATCTATAAAGAGATGAATAAAGGTGGTGGTTGTACTGGAATTATTTATTTCTTGTTGTTGATTGGAAATTGTGACTTTAATGAGAGAGGTTATAGGCAATGTCACCATGATTGGAGAGGAATTAATGCAGGTGGAATCTATAAAGATAGGAACAACACAAAAATATTTAATGAGCAAACAAGGTTGTAGATGTGAACCTTAAATTCACAATTTATTTCTCTAAAAATAAGGCTAATGAAGTTTTTCTTTTAGAGGTTTTCAAAACCTTTAAATAGACCAAAAAAACCCTACCTCTACTAGAAAACAACCAAGAATCTGAAGGCATAAGGGAAATTAAAACAAAATCCATAAATAAACAAAAATAAAATAACAAAATTGGTCAAGACAACAACTTCTAGGTCTAATTCTAAGAGATCCAATGGTCTAATAAGTGACGAGGTATCCTTTTATAAGAAAAATATATATTGAATCACCTGGAAAAACTTGAGACCAACCCAACTGTCGGATCTAGCGTTATCACTATTTTAAGTGACTAACATAGTTTGGCAATACCAGACTTTCTTTTAAATCTAGATTTGTCTCACTGGTCCATAAAAGCTCTTCTTATGTCATCCATATATTCTATCTAGATTGGATTCCTATTTAGTTATGTCAGATCCTTACTCAAATGCTCAGAATCTTTAATTTTCATAAGCTCGACTGCATCAGGAATGCTAGAGGGGAGAGAGATGCTAGAGAGGGATGTGGAGACCGTGTGATTGAATTTTGGTGGAAAGAAAAAGGGAACAAGTGGGTTACGATTGGTTTGGTGTTTAGGTAGAAAAGATTTTTTTTATTTGTTCTATTTTGGGTTTTTTTTTCTAGGGTTTGTTTTAGGGTTGGCTAATTTGTTCTTCTCCAAAATTTTCTGATTTCTATTTATATAAGAAAAGTCAAAATTAGAAAATAATATTGTGAGATTTTTTATTATTTCCTTATATGGATTTTTAATTGGAAAATTATGTGATCAAAGATTAATTAATTTTTAAAAAAGAATGTTTAAATTCTCTTCTTATAATTTTTTAAATGTTATTCGATTCTCTATTTATTTTTATTTTTATAATTTGCGTTATTTTTCTTCATGTTATTTGATCATTGTCATCTTACTTCTTTTCTTCTTTGTGCACAATTTTACTCTCTAATCTTTTTTATTTTTTCTTTCATCTTTGTTTTTATAAAAACTTATACAAAATAAGATAAATAAATAAAATATCAAAAGTTATAAAATGATTGTAAATTAAATAAATCATATAAAAAGATTTTAAAAAAATATAAAAATTAAAAAATACTTTAAAAACTAAGGTTAAACATGGATTATGACAAATAGTAAAAACTTTAAAAAAAATTGCTACCAAATTACATTCAATCCTAAATTTCGGTTACAAAACACACACACACACACACACACACACACACACACACACACATATATATATATATATATAGTAGTGAAAGATAGGGTTGCAATGTAGAAAAACGAAAAGAAATGGAAACACATTAAATCTACCATCATGACATTATTAACCATTCTAAATAAACAGAGATCACACAAGATCATCCATCCAACGAGCGGGTCTCCGACTACTATCTACATGAATTGATAATCACTTCATTTAAAAACTTTGAATTAAAAGATAAAGGCAATAAAATTAAAAAAAAAAAACTTTATAGTAGCAGTACATTACTCGTCCTCTTCATTTTATTTCCGTACTTGTTATTAGGAGTAAGGACAAATTAAATGCACCATCCACCTATTTATTCCTTTCTCTCTTTACTCCCTCAACAAA
>Ga0307517_10015647_pt1 | contig 10061 bp, 4 predicted proteins | sample 23_EM_MG_FD_194515 | JGI IMG/M metagenome (GOLD analysis project Ga0307517, IMG submission 194515) | Populus trichocarpa ectomycorrhiza microbial communities from riparian zone in the Pacific Northwest, United States - 23_EM | ecosystem: Host-associated > Plants > Roots > Unclassified | place...
GAAGGGCCTGTTAGGGATCGTTTGCTCCCATTTGGCCTGCAGGGTGCTGATGGTAGCTGGCAGGTTGGCGGCGGCAACTTTCAGGGAGATATATTGCCAATAGCCCATGCCCGTCACCAGGCATAAAGGTTGTACCCCCTCCCGGAGGGAATGAAAATGAAAATCCTCCACTACCCCCACTACCTTCCTGAGAGGACCATCCGTCTGGAATGGCTGGCCGATCGCAGCCTGGCAGGAAGTGTAGCCAAGTTTCTCCACCGCCGACTTATTCAGGATCACGCCATTGACCGAATCCGCCGGGAATTCCCTGGAGAACGCTCTACCCGCCAGCATTTTGATCTGGTAGGTTTGCACGAAGTCCTCGTCGACCCGGTAGAAGTCGATATTGATGCGCTGCAATTCGCCTTTGCTGTTCGCGATCCCGACCCACCACATATCCGAGTCGGGATTATAATCCCTTCCGGGTACGGCGGAGCTGATCGAAGCGGCACGAACGGCGGGCAGACCGGCCAATTCCTTTTTGAAATTCAGGGTCCTGGGATCACCCTCGTTGGGGATCACCAGCATCTGTTCCTTATTGAATCCCAGCGGACGGCTGCGCATAAAATCCAATTGAGAATATACCACCAGCGTGCCCGCGATCAAGGCTATACAGATCGTAAACTGGGTTACGACCAGCACTTTTCTTAGCAGGATGCCCTTATTCCCCGTGGCAAACCTCCCTTTCAAAACGACGATCGGCCGGAAGGAAGAAAGTACGAACGCAGGATAGATGCCCGCCAGCAGACCGATGCCGATGGTCAGTCCCAACAACCATAAGGGATAGTAAGGGTTCTCGAAAATGCCCCTGCTGATGGTCTTACCTGACAGCGTGTTGAACAAGGGAAGAAATACCTGGCAAAGGCCAAGGGCCAGCAAATATGCCAAAAGGGCCACCAGCATGGATTCGATAAGGAACTGTGCCAAGAGCTGGTGTTTGACGGCCCCGGCGCATTTCCGGATGCCTACTTCCTTCGCCCTTTCCACGGACCTTGCCGTGGTAAGGTTGATAAAATTGACACAGGCTATCAGCAGGACGAAGACAGCGATGAGGGAAAATATATATACATTATCCAGGTTGCCTTTCACCCGTGCTCCGTAGGTGGAACGGAGGTAGACATCCTTCAGCGGCTCCAGCTTCGCCGAATACTGCATATTGGATCTTTTCAGCTGCTGGTCCGCATATCGATGAAGGACTGCCGGGATCCGGGATTGGACAGCTGCCGGATCCGCGCCGGGCGACAGCACCAGGTAGGTCGATGCGTCGAAAGAATCCCAGTTATCGTCGATCCAGGGTCCGTTGTTGACAATATAGGTCCGCATGGAGACCAGCATATCCGCCCTGATATGGGAGTTTTCGGGAAAATCCTTCATGACGCCCGTGACATGGACGGGTATCCCCCAGCCCGTCAGCAGCAGCGGTTGGCCAACGGGGTTGGTATTGCCGAAATATTTGTGCGCCGCCGATTCGGTAAAAACAACGCTGTTGGGCTCTTTCAGGGCCGTCCCGGGATCGCCGTATTTCAAGGGGAAATCAAAAACGGAAAAGAAGGTGGAATCGACCCATAAGCTATGGCGTTCCTGGAATTTAAAATTGCCCTTTCGCACCAGTAGGTTGGCCTGGGTCACCCGAACCGTCTCCTGCACTTCCGGGAATTCCCTCTTCAATGTCCGGGCCAGGGGGCCCGGTGTCGGATACCAGTGCAGGGTCTCCGCCGAGGAGACGACGTCGCCGACCACGCGGTAGGTCCTGTCCGCTTTGCTATGAAATCCATCATAGCTCAGTTCAAAATGGACATAGAGAAAGATCAGGAAGCAGGCCGCCATGCCGACGGCCAGGCCGGTGATGTTGATGAAAGAGAAGGTCTTTTTGCGCCACAGGTTCCGGATGGCGATCTTGCAATAGTTTTTCAGCATAAATGTCCGATGGTTATTAGTGAACGTCAGGGATCTTATGCAAAAACAATGTCAGAGTTTTTTCGATTTGACAATCAATTATTTGCGATAGTATAGGAGCATCGACCTGCACGCTTTCGATACAGTGACTGTCCGATGGGGGCTATCGCGCCATCCCATTGCTGTCCGTATTCAAGACTTCGCTCATATAGTTCAGGAACGGGCGCATGGCCTTAAAGGTAAGGTGGGCCTCTTTTAAAAAGCCCTTGCTCAGCACTTCTTTATCCGGGAAGCGTCTCATCACTATAAACTGTTTGTACCGCAACAGGTCGATGGCCTCGTGGCCGGCATCATATCCTTTTGGCGCCGTTTTGACCTGTTCGCCTTTCAATTCTTTGAACAGCGATACGAAGGTCTTGTTCTTCAATATTTTCCTAAGCGGCGCGGCATCGAAGGCGATATCGTCCCTGACCCGCCGGAGATCCTCCGGCGAAGGTCCCCAAAAGGCGCCGGCGATAAAGCTGTTGTCCTTTTCGACCTGGAAGTAATAACCGCCCCGGCGGGATTTGGTGGCCCGCGTAAATTTGCCGAGCCAGTATGTTTTATAAGGGGTTTTATCCTGGGAGAAACGGGTATCCCGGTATATGCGGAACAGGCTCTTTTTCCCGGAGGGGGTCTCTATTTCATCGTGGGTATGCAGGTCCTTTAATAAGGCGTCCGCGAAGGTCTCGATGATCTGCTGTTCCCTTTGGAAGAGTGCTTTATGGGCATTGAACCATTCCCGGTTGTTATTTTTTTTCAGGGTGTTCAGGTAATCAAAGCTGGACTGTGTTATCAGTGGTCCTGTATGCTGGTTGGCCATAGGAGCAAATATACTCCGTGGCACAAGATATTGAGCAGCAGTCGCGAATTTTTCGTGTGGAGGAGCCATCTTTATGGTATTTTTAAAGGCAGTTAATTTACACTACGATGAGTAGTGCAACTAAGAAAATAAAACTATGCCCAATACCCGCAGAGAATTCCTTCAAAAGTCCTTACTGCTGACAGGAGCAGCCGGGCTGAATATATCCTCCGGGATAAAGGATGCGTATGTCGCCTATCCAAACGGAGACCGGCTGGTCCTGCTCGGTACGCAAGGAGGCCCTTTTATCCGGTCCTATAAGCAAACGCCTGCCGCCAATCTCATCGTTTATAAGAATATCCCTTTTGTTATCGATACAGGCTACGGAGTAACTCTAAAGCTGCTGGATGCGGGTATTCGTCTGGCCACCCTGAAATATATTTTCATCACGCATCACCATTCGGACCATAACCTTGAATTGGGCCCGCTGCTGTACAATGCCTGGCTATCCGGGCTGGCGGAACCTATCCATGTATATGCCCCTTCCGGGTTGAAGTCCCTTCTGCAATATTACTGGGAATCCAATCGCCTGGATATTGACATACGCATTAAAGACGAAGGCCGGCCGGATATAAGAACCCTGGTGATCCCTCATGAATATTCAGAAGGCATGGTAGTATCCGGTGAGGAGTGGGAAGTGACGTCGCTGAAGAATATTCACCCGCCTCTGGGCGACAGTTATGCGTTGAAATTCAAGCTGGGTGGCAAGAAGATCGTTTTCTCGGGGGATACCGCCTATTGCCCACCGCTGGCCCCCTTCGCATCCGGTGCTGATTATCTGGTCCATGAGGTCATGTATGCTCCTGCCGTCGAGGAAATGATGAAGCGGCGGCCTAATGCTACTAAATTGAAGGCCAGTATCCTCTCGCATCATACTTCTCCGGAAGATGTCGGGAAGATCGCCCGGGATGCAAATGTCAAAAACCTCATCTTAAATCACTTCGTCCCGCCGGATGATAAGATGCTCACAGACCAGGTATGGATCAATGCCGTACGGAGTACTTTTTCGGGCAATGTCATTATCGGAAAGGATCTATTACAAATTGAATTATAAACGCGCTTTTACCGGATCCATATTTTGAAGGTTTTCCTGAGCTTTTCCGTATTGCTGATCTCAACATAATATATTCCGGGTGACAAACCTGGGATCAGATCTATCCGTATTACCACGTCGTTCCCGTCGTGTGCGATCTTTTTGCTCATCACCTGTTCACCATTCCTGTTAAACAGGTTGATGCTATGGTCGCCCTTCGGCTGGCCATTCATTTGCAGGAACATAATATGGTCCGATACAGGATTGGGATAGATCGAGATGCCTTTCTTTGCGCTCAGATCGACCTTCACCACCCCGCTGTATTTAAAAGCGCCGTCAATATCCACCATCTTCAGGCGATAAAAATTCACTCCCGGAAGGGGTGCATTATCCGTCCAGTTAAATGTCCTGACAGATGCGGTATTGGTAGCCGTTTCCGATCCGATATTGTAGAAACTATGGCCATCCATCGATCTTTCCAGTTCATACCGGGAAAGGGAAAATTCATTAGCGGTCATCCAGGTCAGTTCGACGGCCTGGTTCACTGCATTCGCTTTGAAATCCATTAAGGTTACCGGTAAGATGTTAGCCGGACCGAATCCGAACGTAAAGACCGAGAACGAACTCAGCCCCTTACTCGAAACCGGGGAGGTGCCACTGCCGGTGTTTCCCCGCAAGAGACTGCCTTGTACCGGGTTCCATACACCCCCGCTAAGCTGGGCCACTGCGATGTCATCGGCAGTCGTCGGGCTACCGACGCTCCAGGTGTTAATGCCCGTATAATTCAAGGTCACTTTGGCATCGGGGCCGCTTGTCTGACCGATATTCCAGTATTCATTGGTGGCGATACCCGTCAGGCCTGCTCCGTAAGTACCCGCGGAAGCCGGGATCGGAAAGTATTCCGCTGTATAAATGCCGGGCGTGGACGAAATCGGCGTAACAGATACCGGACGATAGGAAGTATTGATCTTTCCTACCGGGAAGGTATAGGCCGTCGTTGCGCTGGTATTCCTTATCATGGGACCGTCCACGAATGAAAGGTCGCTGCCTCCCGTGTAAGTGCCGGTGGCGGTCAGGGTAAGACTATTGGCTGCCGTTGTGTGGATGAGGCCGTCCGTGAGATTGAGAGAGCCACCTATCTGCAATGGATTGGAGAGGATCGGCTCCTGGCCGGTGCTTCGAATGGTAAAATTATTCAGCAGGTTGGTCGTACCGGGTGTGGTCTGATCGAAAGATAGGCCCGGGCTTACCGTTCCTCCGCTAATTACCAGGTTACTGCTGCTGCTGCCTTTCAATCCGCCCGTCACCGTATTGACGACCGGGCCTCCCAGGGTAAGCGTGTTGCCATTGATCGCCAGTTTGCCCGCGGTAAAAGTCGTCGTGCCTGCTATTTCGAGGTCGCTGCCCAGCAGGGGCGTCTGCCCGCTGCTGTTAATGGTAAAATTATTGAGCGTGTTCGATCCGTGCGGCGTCGTCTGATCGAAGCTTAAGGTAGGACTTGCCGCTCCGTTGACAATAAGATTGCTGGCGGCGCTGCCGGTGATGCCATTGGGCACTGTGTTGACCACGTTGCCGGATAAGGTAAGGGTATTGGCGCCGATGGCCAGTTTGCCACTGGTAAAGGTCAGGGAGCCGGCTATGCCCAGGCTCTGGCTGAGGTTCACGCCTGACGAAGTATTATTGATCGTGAGATTATTCAAAGTGACGGGCGCCGTTCCGTAGATCGTTTGCGCCGCCGCGCCATTCATGCTCATGGTATTTCCTGTAGTAGAAAGGGTCCCGTTGAGGGTCAGGTCCCCTAAGATATTCAGCGTGGCTGCAGGCAGGGTGCTCGTGCCTGTACCGTTGACGACCAGGTTATAATAGGATTGGGTCGATCCGTTGGGATTTACGATCGTTTGATTATTGCCATTATATTCAACGGTATTAGGCAGCAATCCCGTACTCCATGTCCCATTATTGGTCATGGTGCCCCCGATGCGCATAATGGCGCCGGTGGTCATCAGCAAGGCCGCGCCGCTGTTGATCGTAACATCGTTAAAATTTGTCGTTCCTCCCATCGTGGCGTTCGCATTCGTAAATAGGATATTACTATTCCCGGCATTGAAGGTCCCGGCATTGCTCCAGGCGATACCCGCATTATTAAGGGTAAGCTGTGCTCCCGGGTCGGCATTCAGGATCCCACCGCTTTCAATGCTCAGGGACCCGTTGCTGGCTGTCGCCGGCAGGTAAGGATCATTGGGCGTAGTACTTGCATCCGGGATGATAAGGACCGTATTGGTCGAGGGTCCGCCGTTAGGGGTCCAATTGGTAGCGGTGATCCAGGAAGTGCTCGTCGAGCCATTCCAGGTAAGGGTGGTCAATGCGGACTCATCGAAAGACAGCTCTATGTTACCAAAAGAAGAGGAGAAAAAGGCCACATTCACATTGGACAAGGCTACCCAATTCTGCGTCGTATTGAAATTCGATTTGCCGTGCTCGGTAAGGATGGCTCCCGCATAACGATAAGAGAAATCGACCAGTTTATTTTCTATATTCCCATTGAGCTCGGCATCCAGGTAATGCGCCATAATGACCGCCTTCGTGCCTGTGCCGCCCGTCTGGATAAAGTCGTAGGTGCGTTTGATCGCGCCCGGGCCCCAGGAAGGAGTCGCACCAATACTGATCTTCATACTGATCTGTGATGGCAGGGTGCCGGTATTCGGGAAAGTAATGGAAGAGAATTCCTGGCCCATCGTATAGGAAATATTGGGAAGGATCGTTGTCCTTTTCACGATCCCCGTGACATCCCCCTGTCCTATCGTAGTGGCGGAAGGCCCCATATTGAGTGTGAAGGTGCCGGTCGACAGGCACCCGATCGTGGAAGATGGATTGGCGGCGGACAGATTGAGTATGCCATTTACCGTAAGGTCATTGACGGCGGTCGCTCCGCCGGCAGCGCTGATCGTAAGATTCTGATAGACGGGGACCGCCGAAACGGTCTGTGCTATTCCCGATGCATATTCCACCGTGCCGCCTGCCAGGATGGTATTGGTCGTAAAAGCCGGCCAGGTGGTAGCAACGGTGGCAGATCCCAGTTTGAAGGTGCCTGCGGAGAGGTTGAGCGTACCGGTGGAGGCGATCTGATTGCCGCCATCCGCCAGGGTACCCGCCGTCAGATTCAGGGAGCCGGAGATAACGATCGTATTATTCAGGGTAGCTGTCTGACCGGTACAGTTGAGGGTCAGGCTGCTTAAGGCATTGGTAGTTCCCGGCGTAGTCTGGTCAAAGCTGAGCGTGGGGCTCACGGCGCCATCGATGACCACATTACTGTTCGTACTGCCCCGTAATCCGCCATTGACGGTGTTGACCATAAGGCCGCGGATGGAAAGGGCCGTATTGCCGATCGCCAGCTTGCCGGCTGTAAACGTAGTAGTTCCTCCCCCGGTCAGTACCAGGTTATTGGTCAGAGATGCCACCTGTCCGCTGCTATTGATGGTTAAGTTCTTTAGTACATTCGTAGTGCCTGGCGTAGTCTGGTCAAAACTGAGGCTGGGGCTAACGGTCCCATTTACTACCAGATTACTATTTGCGCTTCCCGTCAGACCTCCCGTTACGGTATTGGTGACGATGCCTCCGATCGTAAGCGTGGTCGTGCCGATGGAAAGTTTCCCTGCGGTAAAGGTCAGGTTGCCGGAAACAGTAATACTGCCATTCAATCCAACACCCGTGCTATTATTGATCTTGATGTTCTGCACCGTATTACCGGCAAACGTATTGGCGGCGATGCCCTGCGGCGCCGTCCCGATATATTCTATCGTTCCGGCACTGGCGGTGCAAGTCCCCAGGTTGTTGATCGTTCCCGCTAATTGCAAGGTCCCGGTAACCGTCAGGGAGGCGCCTGCTTCCAGGGAAATACTATTGGCCGGTGAAATGCCGCTGATGACAGGATAGAAAGGCTTGCCGGCAGGGATCACGACGATAGCCGGAGCGCTGATGGTAGGCACAATCCCCGTGGACCAATTGGCTGTATTGGTCCAATCTGTGGAGACAGCTCCCGTCCAGTAGGTGGTGGCGATATTGTAGAAACCTAACTGGTTGTTATTTAAAAGGGTCACATCCGCACTAGACAAGGCCGTCGAGAAAACGCTCAATTCAGAGATAGACCCATTATAGTAAGAGAAGGTGGGCATATAATAGCCGATGCTCAGCAAGCCTACATTGTTCAGATTAGAAGGCGCTCCACTGGATAGAACACCCAATGAGATCCCGTTCTTATAAAATTGGCTGGAGGCGGCGGAGCTCTTTACGGAAGTATGCAGTTCCAGCGAAGTACTGGGGGTGGCATTAAAATTCTGGTCATTGCCATATTGCGCAACGGTGAACTGGAACGAGCTTCTATAGCCGTAATGGGAGATCGTGTTATTAGGACCGTTGCCGCCGGTGGTGCTTATCGGCAATTGCAAAATGGGTGTGGTGGTCGCCTCTGCCGTCACCTTATTGAGGGTATATAATGTATTGTTGAGATAGGTGGCGACCGTAGTGGTCTGAAGGAAGGCCGTTAGGGCGCCCGAATACTCCATGGAGACTTTGCCGTTCACCAGGTAAAGGGCGCCTGCATTTACGATCCTGGGCTGGTTGCCGGGCTTCGGCTGAAAGGCATCCCTGCTATTCCCGCTCTGATCGTACCAGGTATTGACGTAGACGGAAGTCGCGGAGTAAAAGGTGCTGAAAGGGATCGTTCCCGTAGTTGACTTGAATGCCAGGCCTGTAACGGCGCCGGCGGCTTTAGTAGTAAGGGTCAGCGAAGTGGCGCTGGTAATGGAAGAAATGATGCCCAGGGTAATATTATTACTGATCAGCAGATCGCCCGGCGTCAGGCCGGTGAAAGTCGTTCCGACGCCGGTAATGGTGGCCGAAGTACCCTTATACGCAATAGCGCTTGCAGCTGTCGCATCTACTCCAGCCAGCGTAAGTGTCGTTGCATTGCCGATGGAGGTTATGGTCCCCAGGTAGGTATTGGTCAGATTGAAGAGCCTGTCCCCTATCGTCAGTTCACCGGTAAAATTCGTTCCGACCCCTGTGACGGTCGCGCTGGTCGTTTTAAAAGCGACTGCGCCGACGCTGACGGTCGCATAGTTGGTCAGGAGAAGGGTGGTATTATTGGCGATGGAAGCCACCACTCCCAAGAATATATTATTAGCCGAATTATACAAGCGATCTCCCACCACTAATTCCGTGGTGAAGCTGGTGCCGACGCCCGTAATGGTGAGGGAACTATTGGCGGTAGTGATGACGCCTGTTTTATTGGCTTTGATAGTGATCGTACCTGTCTTAGCCAGATCCGAACTGATGGTTCCGGCCTGGGCAATCCCCAAAGTAGATCCAACCGCCACTCCCGGTGTGAAGGTTACCGGGCTGGAAGCAGATACCGTACCGCTGCCGTCAAATGAAACATTCGCCTCGGCGTTGTCCAAGGACCTTCTTACTTTGATAGCAGGGCCGGTATAGGTAGTGCTGAGCTTGCGTAAGCTGAACGCCACCGCTGAAGGCGTGGCTGCTGTCAATCCGGCATTATCCAGGGTGTTTTGAGAAAATACTGTCTGCGCAAAAAAGCAGGTGAGAAGGGTCAGCAAGGGTACGCGGTTCATGGATTATTGGTTATAGTGTAACCAAAGGACGCAAGACTAGGGGTAATATTACCGCGAAAGACCAATGGAAATCGGGAAGGTTGGCAAAGCCTGAGAATTCGGTAGGTAATTGTACTTAATTACACTGGCCAGGGTGATGGTCAGTTTAGTATGAGGCCTATCCTATTTCATTTATAAAAGCGCTATGCATTCTACAGATACCAGGATACCGCCGGGAAAAGGCATTACCTGGGGAGTGCTTCGGGCCGGAGCATTCGCGGGGAAGATCTCGCTATACACTTTGTTCAGGATGGCGAAATCATTTCCCGAAACCATAAAAACGGTTGTCTTTACGATCTTCTCCAATCCGCTGCCCGCTTCTTCCAGGATGGCTTTAATATTCAGGAGCGCCTGCCTTGTCTGCGCTTCGAAACCTTCGCTCAGTTTCCCGGTCGAGGGATCCAGGCCGGGGGTGCCTGACAGAAAGACAAACTTGTCGGCAATGACCGCCTGGGGGAATACTTCGGACATACGGGGTACTGCGGTAGAATTATAATTTCTTCTGTTTTCCATTATCGATTTT
>Ga0307517_10015648_pt1 | contig 10058 bp, 9 predicted proteins | sample 23_EM_MG_FD_194515 | JGI IMG/M metagenome (GOLD analysis project Ga0307517, IMG submission 194515) | Populus trichocarpa ectomycorrhiza microbial communities from riparian zone in the Pacific Northwest, United States - 23_EM | ecosystem: Host-associated > Plants > Roots > Unclassified | place...
ATTTAATCTTCATGGACCTAGTATTCGCGATCAGAGAACTCCAATGGATGTTAGTTTCGATAACTCACCAGGAATTATGGAAGGCGAGCCAGCTGATCCGACTCTTTACCGTTCTGCTATTGGCTCCATTATGTATGCTATGTTAGCAACTCGACCTGATATTGCTTACTCAATCTCTATTCTTGCACAGTTTAATCAATCACCGACCCAACATCATTGGCGTGCACTCAGACGCCTTCTCTGCTATCTTCGGACTACCAAAACCTATAAACTTACCTATTATACACCAACTTCGGACAGGTTTACCCTTCCAGCAGCAAGTGTCTATAGTGATGCGAGCTATGCCCGGGAATCCCACAGGCACAGTGTTCAAGGATACTTAGCGATACTGCATGGCGCTCCTGTGTCCTGGCATGCAAGTAAGCAATCATTGATTGCAACATCGACAAATGAGGCCGAGTTTATCGCACTGTCTACCGCTGGGAAAGAGGCACTTTGGCTTGCCTCACTACTACAGCAACTCCAGCCCCCACACCTGCCAGGAACCACAAGTGACCTACCCTCGTCTATCACACTATTTACCGACAATGCTGGAGCCAAGAGACTCATTGAAACTGGTGCGATTACTCAACGAACAAAGCATATCGATGTCCGTTACCGTTGGCTTCACGAATACGTCTGTGATGGACATATCAATCTTTGTTTTATTGGTACAACGGACATGCTTGCCGACATCTGTACCAAGCCACTTGGTGTGCAGAGACATAGCTTCTTGCTTTCTTCTATTGGTCTTTCACCATAGATATCGTGTTTCTTATTATTATTATTTTTTCGCCTCTAGTGGGGACTTCTGTGATATTACTCATTCCTACTCTCTTTCCGTCGAAGGGGGGTGTTGGACTTAGTTTTATCCGCCGTACAGGAGTAGTTCTTCTTTTACTCTTGTTCGCTTCCTTTGTCTTCCTTTTGCTTTTTCAATTGCTAAGCTGCGCATTATTGAACTTATACTTTCGGATATGTACTCCCTATCTTCTTCAGTATGACAGTACTTCCTAGTTCATCCTAGTTTCACTTCAATGCTGTCAGAGTTTAGGCTCAATCAGTCAATCATAGATGTAACTCTATGCGCATTAGATTTTTCTTTTGTTTTCTTTTGTTTTCTTGAAGTTCTTGTTGCGAAGCATAAATAGCACGCTCTCCGCTTCCTTAGAAAATCAAGCTTCTTTTCTGGTCCCGGCGAAGACACACCTCAACAGCTGATGGATCGAAATCGACGTGAGGGTGCGCTTTGGCAGTCATGAGTTCTAGCCCGGTGCGCGCGGGGGGAACTGCTTGTTAGTGTTGAGATACTAGAGGGATATCATAAAGCGGTGCTGGTATCCGAACCGCTAGTGAACCCACTACCATGGCTCAAGTTTGGGTTCCGGAGGCTTGATCTATAGTCTAGTTTGGGGTATAGTTTGCGTTCCCTCAGCGGAGACTGTGGCTAAAATGCAGTATTGCGTTCCTGCTGCTTGGGCCATTGTAACCGCAGCAACACCGTACTCAAGTACCAGTAGTTGGCTGCCGTAATCAACTATCATTGACCGGTATCGTTTGGTATAGTCTGCATGCCTAAGCACAGAAGGGTACTTTACGCACTGCCGTTTCCCGGAATGCCCCTGGGATACTGGCGGGTGAGAACCTCTATACCGGCATCTCCGGTGGAACCCTAGAACCGATCCTAAAAGAGCAGATATTCACGGCTTCTTGCAGTAATACTAACGCTGGATGCGAGCAGCTTGAACGATCGAAGTGATGGATCAATCCAATGCCACATAGACTAACTCACTACCTAATCCGCCACCGTGAAATAAAGAAATATAGTGCCTAGAAATCATAAAGAGTTTTAGCTTTCGTGGCTTCCTGCAGGATAATGAGATGGCAGGAATTCAAACCCTAACACCACAATGCCGCATCCAATCACTCTGTGAACTGGTGAAAGGGGTCCCCGGAGGCTTCGGGAATCTGAGCGGGAGGGTTGGACAGACTTTACAGAGCACTAGATGCAAGGTTGAGATTAAATTCAATGCCACACAGTCCTCTCCTAATCTGATACTCGAGTACTGTGAAAGAAAGGGCAGCGGATGCGCCGAGACAACCTCAACAGACAAGGTTATACCTGGCTGGTCAACCTCAAGTAGCTGTTCTATAACTTCTTGCGGGACCTTGTGGCCAAGAAACGGAGAACTGGAGTTGGATGAGGGTTCGGCATTGCAGTGGATGAGCCTAATATCCATCGCCATTAGCTTCCCAAAAGAATAATTGACTGATTAGACAACACTCTTCATTATTTGAACTCAAATCCCTTGATTCCGGCAGACTGTGAGTATATACTTCCCTGGTGCGGGTATAATACGAAATCGTTTTTTTTTTTGAGGGAATGCCTAGCAGAAATCCTATCGTGGGTACAGGTTGTGAGTTAGAGGTGGAATTTTCGGTTTGCTTGAGCAAAATAGAGAGCTGGGTGCTTCAGGAAAAGTCGCGTGTCGGTCAAGGAATCATAGCCAAGAAAGCTCTGGATGCTTTCAGCTCAAATCTCCATATGATGGCGTGAGAGCATAAAGGGTTTTAGCTTTGTGGCTTATTTCGGTAGAAGAAACGACTTTTCTTTCTTGTATGATATATAGGGAGGATGACTTTCTTACGGCTTAATATCCTATCCCGTCTCTTTTGATGAGTCGGTTTGTGGATCTCAAGATGCGCTACAAGACTACAAATGGTAGGAAGTGTCCACTAGGCTGGCATTGCCAGGTATGGCCCTTATCTTTCACACTTCCCTTTCTCACCCCGATGAATCTTCATGCCAGTATCATGATACCACCTTGTACTCGAGTATGTCTGGCCATAGCTCACCAGGGCTTTTTGTCAAATGGCTTCAAGCAGCGGCGGTCCGGTGTCGTTGGAGAGGCTTCCCTCGTGGGTTTCTCGGCTGCGCCAGATATTACCCGTTGGGTTTTGCCACACCATATCCTAACCGAGCTGACAAACATCTCTCCAAGATCCTGCTGCATTCCCAGACATGACTCAGCCAGGGGGTTATAAACTCACGCGGTTAATCACGATTTACGATACGGTACCGACACTGTAGTTGAGTCCTCCCATCTCCATCCCCATACTATCATGGAGCTTCCGAGAGATTCCACTCCTGCCCCGGCATACATCTCGGACTCTGAATGTGGAGAAAGGCTGACTTTCCGCCAAGATGACGAAAAAGCGTTCAGCATTCCTCTAAAATACCTACTCGCCCTTATCCCGTCCAAGACTGCTGACACCTATACGCTTATTTCCCAAACCGAACCGGAAGGTGGACTCACTAGCTCGACTATTACCAGTCCTCCGGCGGAAGTCATTGAACAGTGCCTTATTCCTGCTGACGTACCAACACATCTTCAGAAACCTGTTTCAGTGATCATCTCTCCGTATTCGGGTATCGGAAAGGCGGGGCTATATTTCTCTACCTTCCTCGAACCGATCCTCGAATTTTATTCCGTCGATTATTGCAAGAATACGGTTACCTCCCCCGCCGCCGTCAAGACCATTACAGATGGGCTTCCCGAAGGCACATCAACGGTCATAGTTCTCTCCGGGGACACGCTTATCTTCGAACTGCTCAATGAGCTGCCGGGCACCAAGCGCCCGACATTAGTGTTGATACCTACAGGCACGGGGAACGGTTTGGCAAGCAGCCTTTACAGGCCCCTGTCTCCGGGCGACCTCATCAGATGTGCCCTTGATACTCTTCTCTACGGAATGTCCCATCCGCTTCCCGGCTTTACAGTCAAGCTTTCACCCGGTGCTCGTCTTCTAGGAGAAGCTATACCAAGCCAGGGGCTCAGAGGAACGGTAGTGACAAGTTGGGGATTCCACGCTTCCCTCGTCGCAGACGCCGATGCTCCCGAGACTCGATCGATGGGAACAGAAAAATTTCAAGTTGCAGCGAAGCAAAACCTTACACTACCACTTCACGCCTACCGTGGTGCCATATCCATCGTCCGTCCCGGGAGTACGGTGTGGGAAGAGATAGAGGATACCAACGGCGAAGGCCATTTTTATTTCGTCGTGACCGGGGTATCCAACTTTGAGCCCGCTTTTACAATCAGTCCCGCGGCCAACGTGGTGGATGGGGTGCTCCGGATCATCTATTTTGGCGTTGGAGATGTAGAGGGTGCGGAGGGGGTGATGGGAGTGATGAAGGCGGCATACGATGGGGGGAAACATGTTTCAATGCCGGGAGTAAGATATCAAGTGGTAGATGGGGTAAGGGTTCATGTGAAAGAGGCGGAGGAGAAATGGCGCAGGATATGTGTTGACGGGGTGGTGGTTACACTTGAGAAAGATGGTTGGTTGGAGATTAACGATCATAAGGGATGGGTCGATGTCGTTTACAAACCCCGATTCGACAGTTGATTGTATTGTACCCCAAAGAAATGAACTACGAGCGCCGTAGCAGCACAAGAGAAAACTGCGTAGGCGAGCCCCCCCCCCTCATCGTCGACAGTTGTCGTTTTCAATCGCGATGCCCTGCCATATGTCGCTGTGGAGGCGATATCTCGAACTAGGTGGCGAGAGGTGTGAGTCATATCGCTATGGGGGGGGGAGAAAAAAACAGAAGGTAACACACTTTATCCTATATAAAAAAGATTTCATTCGCTTTATGAGTCACTGCCGGAAATCTTGGGCAATACGAATCATGTATCAGCACTCGTTGCCATCCGGGTGGGGCAATGATGGGAGGAATAGGCGAGAGTGGGGGGTATTTAATGGATTAGTGAGCGCCGTGTAACCCCAGATGCATGCGGGATGGTCTCGTGATCGGATTACGGTACACTTTTGGGATGGTGCCATACATACAACGTATTAGGTAATGTGACAGGCGGGAGAAATGATTGGTTCTTTGGTAGGGCTACTTTTGCCGGGTGTTACAGAACCAGAAAAAACGCCAAGAAATTTGGTACCCCTTCCGGCGCTATTGCCGCTTTAGGACTAGTTTGTTTTTGCCTCCCCTCCTCCTTTTTAGTATTTAATCCCCCCCTCATTCCCTTCACTCCATCCTTTTTCTATCACAACTCACCTGCACCTCACACAACACACCTTATATACATATACACTGCACATCCTTCTTGGATATCAAGTATTTGTATTCTTATACAACCATTTTTCACCTTCTTTCCAGACACTCATATCATTTACCTTTCACATTTTACATTTTACATCTACCTTTTCAGATATATTTTTCCACCATATACCTGATTTCCCCTACCTGAGATAAGAAAAGGGTTTCACCTTTTATTTCTGGATATCTACCTACCTCAATTTGGACAAAACATTGCTCCCTACTACTACCTTTGGAGCATAACTACTTGTCTTAGTACAACCTTAGTGTTGGTTACCCTGACTTAGCATAATTGCTGTTGGTTCTACCCCAGAACTAGTTTTCATCATACGATTGCAAAATGTCGAACATGCCGCGACCGTCTTCCAGCAAGCATAAAGAGATTTGTCCGTAACCCTTTCTCTTCCCCCATCCTGTTCATTTCGGAAAAGTAAAGCAAAGCTAATAAAAGAAACAGATGAACATGGAACTGAGAAGCAAAAGCAGTTATTGGCGTGGCGCTATTGCATTCAGTCGAAGGTCAAGGCAGCGCAAGAAGGTGGTGCGACTTCTATCCCTACCGAGGATATCGTATTCCTTAACACTCTTCTGACGACGCTGAGTTTTTACCGCTGGGTTGGGGACGATTTTAAATTGCTCAAGATGGGGAAAGTCGTTGAACAACTTACCAACGAGACTCTTTTTGGGGACGACCTTTCGAATAAAGCCAAGATCCTTGTTGAGCGGTGGAATAATGGCAATTTCACGCCGGGTCCGATCGAAGACTTGTTCGACGAGGACGATTTCAGCTCTGATACCGGAGAGGCTACCGACAGCGCTGACGAAGGCGTCGTGGGCGCTTATCGCGATGTCATGAGAGGCATCAATGTTGTTGCTAGCGCGACCGGGAGAAAAACCTATATGCTGGATAGACAGTATCCTAAAAGGCCTGCTGATATAATGGGCCATAACGGACTTACCGTTGGAGCGTAAGTTAATCCATTCAGACTCTTAAATTACAGTTTCTATTCTAGAAGAATACTAACAGAAATGCAACAGTTGGTGGCCTTATCAGATTTGCGCACTCAGAGATGGAGCTCACGGTTCCCGCATGGGCGGTATCCACGGCCGCCTCGAGTCGGGTGCATACAGTATTGTCATCTCGGGCGGGTACGAAGATACCGATCGGGATTTCGGTCATAGGATACTGTACTCCGGATCTCGCGGCGAAATAGCTCCCAACCGCCCGCAAGTTGCACCTCTTACGAACGCTACCTTGTCTCTTATCAAGTCTTGCGGAACGGGGAACCCGGTTCGCGTTCTTCGTACATCAAAGTGCAATTCGGCTTGGGCACCTGCCGCTGGTATCAGATATGATGGGCTTTATCGGGTAGTTGAGTACGACACTCGTACGGATACTACTGGGAAGCCGTACTATCAGTTTGTATTGGTAAGGATTGAGACCCAGGACCCGATCAACAGGGGCAGACCGAACATTCAGGAGATGGAGGACTTTAGGAAGGTTACCGGAGGGTGATGGCTATTTGCAACTATTGAGTTGGTCACGGGGGGGTTCGGGGATGGAGTGGATATAATATAATATCCACTGAAGTGGTCGGGGACGCTGTTATAAAAGTATTTTTTTTCTTTTTCTTTGAAACGGGCATCATAGCGCATGAGATACCCGGCTTGCATTTGTTTTTTGTTTCCTTTTTTTCCCGTTCCCACTCGGGGGGGGGGGATTTTGTTTTTCTCTTTTCATTTTTTACCTTACTCTATTCGGATACCGATGTAATGCTTGGAGGGGTTGACGACGTCATAGGCGAGGGGAACAACAGTCCGACTGTCTCAAACAAATTGGTAGTTATGCCTGAGAGCGAGTTTTAGGTGGAAGCTACAGATGGATCTTTTACATTGGCGTCTTCTGTAGCTAAAAAGTTTGGCTTTTCTTTTGCGGTTTTTTTCTTTCTTCTCCTCTACTCCGTCTGTTTGTTACGGATAAATTTGTATGCTTAAACCGTCGTGCTTGAATGGAAGTCTCTTCTCATATCATGGGGTTGTGCGAGAGGTGGGTTGTGTGCGCTTGGAAACGTTCTTAGGGGATGGTCAATTGGTGATGTCCCGGTTGCATATGGGAGGCGTATGATACTGAGGTGGGAGCTATGGGTAGGTAGGGTTAGGAAGATAGTGAGCCGTTGTCAGGTTTAGGGCTTTTGGTGCAGACTGGAAGAAGTCCTGATATCAGTTCGGGGAATTTAGTAGGTGAACATATTTGAATGAAAAAAAGTAGGAAAATTGGAAATTAGCAGATGGATGAGGGTGGTATTATGTGGAAAGTGGGCTTTTGGGAATGTTTTATTAGTACTACAATTAGAGTTTTGAAACTATAACAAGATATACTTTACAATTTGAGATTTTTACAAATTATGGCAACTTGCAGCCTTGTGAATTACTTTAAGCTTGAGTATAATTAGGTTAAACAAATAGTTTAATTGGAAATAATACACATTTGAGTAAAATTTCAGAAATTCAGAAAGAAAACTATTATAGGAGGAAAGAAAGAAAAGAATAGAAGAATAAAATATATAATTGTTCTTGAAAAAAATATCAAACCTGTAATAGAGAACTTGAAGAAAGGGAAGAAATTCTATCCCTTATACTGTCGCTGCACCCAAGAAATCAGTTGCATATGTCTCAGTTGCAAATAGCAAGAGGTTTATTTCCGGCTAAGAAAAGCTCTCTTCAAAATGCTATTAATCTATTTTCAATTGAGGAAAAATAATTTCCAGATCCCGATATTTTCTTAATGAGATCTTGGACATCTTATTAAACAGACTAAGGGATAAGACTTCAAAATAATAATGCTTCAAATCAGAAATATAAGAACAAAATAAAATACAGAATTGGTAATACTATTAAGATTAAGAAGAAAAGGCTAGAAAATATTCAAGTTAGTGAAAGTGAAATTTAGAAATATAAATTGAAAGAAAACAAATAATGCAAAAACTAGATATAAAGAAAAAATGAGAGATTTATATAAAGAAATACAGCTATTTGAAGAAATATTAAAAATATATATATAAAAAACAATATTTATATATTATATTATAAGTTTGGTTTTGTTAATAGCCGGTTACCCTCCTATTCGCTTTGCTCATAGTCAGGATAACCAAGTGTGACGTAAAAGCAAGCGTGACGCTTCACTTTTTTTTTTTTTTTTGTGTAAATAGGCTTACATAATACAATATATTGAACCAAATGCTTACCTGTTCACTGAGTTCTAGTATTTCTGAAGAGGTTATGAGGATATAATTTAAGGTAATAAAATTAGCATTCCTTATACTCAAGTCACAAGATATCGGAGCAGAATCAGAAAGTGATGTTTGTCTATTGCTTCTGGAATTCGGAATTCATTGGGTAAGGGATCAGATTTGACTAAACTTGGAAGCTGAATAGAACCAGGTTGATGGAAGAGCATAACTGATAAAATGGAAGAGCAGGATGGACCAAGTGAGTAGCTACAAGCCTGAGAATTACCACTGGCAGTTTAAGAACTGGGGGGAAGGATTGGTAGAGTGGGAGAGCTAGTCTAATCTTGAGTGGGAGTATGATAGAGTAAGACTGGAAAAACTTGAAGTATAGAATTGGCTGTTCTTGAGAGCAAGATTGGATGAGTGGAGAGTAGGATCAGCCAGCTGGGAAGCCCGGTTGGCCTAGGAGGCAGGATGACTGTATGGGGGAGTAGAAATGCTGGACCAGTCGGAGATATTGATTTGCTGAGCGTGTGAGCAGAATTGATCTTCATGGAGAGATTGATGTTACTGGATTGTAAAGACTTTGTTTAGGAGGAAGAAAAAAAAGTGGAGCGTCACACTTGGTTATCCCGACTATGAGTGAAGCGAATAGGAGGGTAACTGGCTATTAGAACCTACATATTGGCCTCTAATACTGAAATATTCATTTTTGTATAATCATAATGGGCCTGTTAGAGTATACTGCCAATACCGCAAAAATATTTTAGAGACTACAACAATCTTTATAGCATATGTAATATACAAAAATGCTAAATATCTTAAAAATATCTTTTTTACATGAATAAATACTAGAGATTGTTGGCTACCTTCTCAACTCATCAGCAAAAATAATACCTTGCGTTCAGTGCGTTCAGTGCATCTGATGCACCTGACGCTGAAACGCAAATCGCGATTCAGGACGCAACCACGCTACCACACCACGCATCTGACGCAACCTGATGCAGCACGTAATTCTCAGGACGCACCAGACGCAGCACCTAATCCTCAGAACGCACCAGACGCACCATCTAATACTCAGGATTCTACCTGACGCCAGACCACATCTTCCTGAGATAAGCGAAGGGTCCCCCCTTTACCTTTTTCTGACCTGGGTCACAATAGATTTCATACTATCAAATAATTAAATTTACTACTATTCTACTATGGTTTTACTAGTAATATACAGGCTAATCCACATAGAAACACCTATACTCATAGGCTGCCTTCTGACAAAATACCCGTTCAAGTTCAAGCCCTCCCTCCCAGTCTGGCCTCAGGCTCCGGAGACCCCCCCCTAGCCGGGACCCTGTAAAATCATGAATAAAAATCGCGGAGATATGAATCTTATACCATTGCGTAGCTGGCGGCGAGCCCAACAACCTCCCGCAAACAGAATCAAAATCCGTCCAGCGGTTGTGGAGTAATCTGCCATCGAGTAAAATATCGCCAGCTTGATACCTAATACACCCTCCACAGAAGACAGCGATTTCCTGAGTCTTGATGCGACAGAGACGTACCTTATACCGTTGGATAGCTGGCGTCGAGCCCAACAACCTCCCGCAAACAGAATCAAAATCCGTCCAGCGGTTGTGGAGTAATCTGCCATCGAGTAAAAGATCGCCAGGGCTACT
>Ga0307517_10015649_pt1 | contig 10057 bp, 6 predicted proteins | sample 23_EM_MG_FD_194515 | JGI IMG/M metagenome (GOLD analysis project Ga0307517, IMG submission 194515) | Populus trichocarpa ectomycorrhiza microbial communities from riparian zone in the Pacific Northwest, United States - 23_EM | ecosystem: Host-associated > Plants > Roots > Unclassified | place...
GCTCCATGAGTACTCAACCGGTCATGGCCAAGCCGGGTCTGAGAAGTATGATTTAAACACATTCTTGCATGTGTAATCATAAAGATGATCGTATAAGCATGTTACATCTCCAATGTGGGTTATGGTGTTTAGCCAAATTAAAGGCAACACCGACCTTAATTAGCAGTCTTCTGCAATTATTGACACAGATATTTCTTGAGGGGAAAAGACAGCGAGCACAGTGGGGAAATCAAAGAAGTCATTTCATTGCAAAGAAACATAAATGTGGTCCAACAAACTATATATATATATATATATATAATGCAACCTTGTATGCAGATATCGTGTAGATCAATCATATAAATCTCACAGGCTAGCAATTATTTACTTGTTAATTTACATTTCTAGGGAATATTTTACTTAGAGATGCCATTGGTTTTACTTTCAAATCGGTTTTTGATTCATATTTAGGTAGAGTTTTGTTAATATTTGGAGATGGAAAAACATAAGTGATGGAGATAAAAGAAATATGTTTTCATGTATTTTTTATTTTAGAAATATAAAAATATACTTTAAAACTATCTTTAAATATATTTTTATTTTTATTTTTTCAATTAAATAAGTGTTTATCATCATTGTTTTTATCTCTTCTATTCTAAAACACCAATTAAGCATTATTTTAAGTTCTAGGTTAAAGTAATTTTAAATTAGTAAAATTAGTAATTAATTTCTTCATATAAGGCTTGTCTATAAAATATTAAATATTTATTAAAAATTTAATCTTTCATTTAACATATTTTGGCTCCGCCGTTTTTAGTCGAGCTGAGCTAAGTTTTAGGTTAATAATTTGGATCAACGGGTTATTCAATTGACTTATTAAATTATAGGAGATTTTATAACTATGGTATTAATTCATTAAAAAAAAAAATTTGCAAGAAAAACTTTACATCAACGGGTGGTCTGGTTAGAAAGTTAAGAATTTACAAAGATTAATCTGTGGGCAATTCAAAGACTTAAAAAATAATAATAACAAAAAAGAAATTACAGCTGGCGAAAAGAAGGTGTTCTTTTTCTTTATAAAGTGTTACATTTGAATTAGAAAGTTGCTTGGCAAAAGCCACGCAGGCCTGGCCATTTGCTGTAAAGTTTGTTTTTATGATGTTATGATGGCATGGCATGGCATGGGACGGCACGGCCATGGTACATGTATGCACTACGTAATTTACGACGGGCCACGCGGGCCCCTACCATTGGGTGTTTTGCAGTAAAGACAATCACAGTCCAACAACCCACGTGGCTAGTCACTATCGGCTAATAATTTCGCGGGAAACACGAGTCAGTATTGCTGGTGAGGTACATTAAAAAAGCCCAAAATATCTGGACCCCACAACACTATATACTTACGTGTACATCAAGATGCAAATGAGCAGCCATTTGAACCGCTAGATCTCATCCATCAACTTGTCTTCACTAACACACCTCTCGTTAGAGTTTGATGCTTCTCAAATTATTATCCAGATTTAAATATATTTTTTTTAAAAGTAATTCATTGATTAATAGAATTATAATATTTCATTATTAGTTTTTTATATTTTGAGTTCATGTTAATTATTCTTATCTTTTGACTTGCATCTGCAATCAGTAATTTTATGTTAAAAAATTATTTTTTTAACATAATTATTATTTAGATTTAAATATTTTTCTATATTATTGAATTGTTTTGATATGTTGTATATATATTATTTTGATGTATTTTTAGATAAAAATTATTTTAAAAAGCAAGGAGTAATATAGAATTCATGAGTTAATTTAAAATATAAAATATTAAAATTCTTATGAAATTTCTTCATGATGTGGTGGAGGATTTGGTCAGAAGAATCATATAAAAAAAGGAGGCAAATAATTACAAAATTTTTAGCCATCTTAGACTAATAAATAAATAAATAAATAAAAGTTAGGTCACCCTATTTTACATAGTCAAAGACAGCAAAAGAGGTGTTAATTAGGTATTGGTCAGCTAACCTTCATGATTAAACCCTTGATTTGATTCTTCGTCCTCGTAATTGATTTTCCACCTGTCTTAATCACTAATATTAAAGTCCACACGCACCCGTGTATTTCTAAAAAAAATTAATTTTTTTAAATTAATTTCTTTATAATTTTCATGTTTTGTTTTGATACGAAAATATAAAAATTAAGATTTAATAAATAAAAAAACTATTTAAATATATTTTTAAATAAAAAATACTTTAAAAAATAATTATTATCACAAAATTAAACATTTTATTAATTAAAATCATAGAGTGATTAACGGCTTGATTAGTTCAAACCAATTTAATTAACCATGTAAATTTTAATTTTTTTTAATTAACCGGGTCAATTCATTCAACCTATAATCCGCAGCTTACCACGGCTGGATTTAATAAATATGGTGTTAGCCAGCTCATCTTTATGTTAATTTCAACTTCTTCTGGATGCAACATCCATTGACTATAAGCTTCGAGGCCATAGCAACATCATAGATTGTGTTCAGAACTTTCTCGAGATATTTGCACATTAATGGACGACTTAACAGGTAACTAATTGAATTTTCTCGCAAAATACAAAGACAAAAGACTTGGAAATTTCAAAGAAAGAAGATGTGAAATCAATCACCAAGAACAAAACTTTGTTTTCAGCTGCACTGCCATGGTTGACCCAACTGCATTTCTAGCATCCAAGGTGCTTCCTCTCTTTTATCTATTTCACGTCGTGTTTTACACGTGTAGTTTTGCTCTGGGAGGGTCATTATGGAGGAGTTAATGCTAGAAAGGGACAATTTACATCCTATATGATCATGTGAAAAATGAAGATCCTTGTTCTTGTTCTTCTTTTAATCTGATATCCTGTTCTTGCACGCTTTCTACCAAAGACAATAATGGAGTCCCTTTTTGGAATCAAAGCAGTTAGGTCATAGTTATAAACAATCAGGATCGACGGGTTGGTTTTAGAAAATCAGCGACTCATAGTCTGGTTTGGGCTGATTTTCAGGTTAAACTAGAAAAGATATCAACTCGATGAAAAATCAATTGATTCGATGAAGTTTTTAGTGATTTGGTTATAACGGTTCAAAGTTGACGGAGCCAGCTTCAAGGATTTTTTAAAAAAATCAAAACGATACTGAAGAATGAGATAAAAACACAAAGTAAATCTATTTCTCCAGTAATTCTGGAATGAATTTTAATATGAAAAATGTAAGCAGTGACAGCTCCCATGGCTTCATTTTCTAGGAATCCAAAGAGGAAAGGCCCGTTCCTGGATATTGACCAAACAGCAACATCACACTTGAGGCTTTTACGCCCTGCATCCCCAAGTTCTATAGCCCCATGGTGTAAGAAGAGGCCTGTGCTCATGCAGGGGGGTGGATTCATACCATCTTCATGGAAAATGTATTTATAGCTACAAAATATATACAAATTGTTTTGAAAATCTACAAATAGGGCACTGATATTGCCAAGCTGCTCAACAATACTTGCCGAGCCTCCTTTCTCTTTTACGTGCTGTGACTCTTGTATATTTTTTCAAAAGTTAAAACAAGTTCATCATGAAGCCCATAAATATATTTTTTCCTTGCCCTTCTCATCCTAGCCCCTTTTGGAATCAATGCAACCTGGCTCAGAAAATATATATATATATAACGAACTTTCCAGGAAACCACAGAAAAAGGGCTCATCCCTTGAATACTGGGCGAACCACGCCTGTTTACACAAGAATTCACACTCCAGGCTTTTATGTCCTATCCCTCATGTTCTAATTATGAAGCCCCGTGACATAAAAAAGGGGCTTGTGTTCATGCAGGGGGTTTGGATTCAAAGCATCTCCATGATAAATGTTTCCACAGGCACATGTACTTATAGGTACAATGGACACAGTTTGTTTTGAAAACCTACACATATGGGACTCATATTATCATGCTGTGCAAACAACACTTGCTATGACTCAATTGTCATTTCGTCGTTCAAGAAGGCTTTCTGTGTTGTAACCACTGCCCCATGCCCTTTCCTTCCAAATCTGCTCTACTTCAACAAATGTCAACCCCACGGTCTCTGGGACATACACAATCACAAACACAAATGCGAGCACTGCTATGCAAGCGAGAATCACGAAGGTCCAACCTGTTCCCACTGCTTCAGCAATTGAAAGGAAAGTTTCGGCTACTATCAAATTGGAAATCCAATTCACAGTAGCTGACATGCCCCCACATATTCCTCGATATTGTTCGGGATATATCTCCGAGTTCACAGTCCATGGAACAGGTCCCATTCCTGGTGAGAAGAAAGCAATATACAAGGCTAGACCCAGAACTGCAATCCACCCGAAGAGTTCATTTGAAGAACCAGATGACTTGCCGAAAAATGCCCCAGCCAGAACGACAAGCGATGCAATTACACCAGTTAAGCTTGAGAGGGCCAACTTTTTCCTCCCAAAATGGTCGATAAGGTAAATGCCAAGAACAGTTCCAGCAGCATTCATGGCAGCGACAATGAGGGACAGGAGAAGTGCTAATTGGTTGGACCTAAAGCCAGCCATCTGCACAATGGTTGGGCTGTAGTACATGACCGTGTTGATTCCAGTGAACTGCTGAAAAGCCTGCAGCATCACAGATCTCCCAGTCATTATATGTTATGGTGCTTGTTAAGGAGGGCTTCTATTTACTGCCCGGCATTTTGTCTAGCAGCTCTAGCTCATGCCTCTGTGTTTCAGCAGGACACTCATGTATTTCATTGGAAATAATATCAAGACGATCCATATTACAAACATTGTCATAATACCAAAACCACCTAAACTCGTATAATAACTGAAATGTATGCTCAGTAAGCAGCAAGGGACTCAATATAGATTAAAGGCAATATAGCTCACACCTGTGAATTCTAATTCTTGAAAAAAAAAGAGCCAGACAAGGACCTTCGAATCAAAGCACAACAAAAGTGTTGCAATACCAGATTTCTATATTCAGTGACCTCAAGTGATCAAGGGAGAAAACTGATGATAGTCAACAGGTTTCTCTAACAAAACTTTTCTATATCAACTTCAACTAGTGCCTATCAACATGGTTTGGACCAGAAAAGAACCCGGTAAATATTGTTTTTTACTTTTCACATCTTAGAAAAATAAGAAGATAGAGCAAAGAGATTCAGCATCTTGTTAAAACACTCATGATGCCATCTTAAAGGCAGAAGTAGAAGAATATAAAGACATTTGTAGAAAAATTACATCATACCTCACATCCTATAATAACTCTCATAATTCCATCAACAGATAACACTGCTACTCTTAGAAATTATTATTTTCCTCGTGGAAAATACTGTCAGATGGAAGGGGGGAAAAAGAAGGAGAACCGGCCCAACCGGGTGTATATATTGATTGCAAGTTTGCAACATTAGTGATGATGCATGCATGCCAACTTGTATTAGCAGCACATCGACCAATTAGTGTCAGTCATTCTAAGGACAGCAATGTAATTTAGTAGATGAGGGATTTGCCATATCTTACCTGGAGTCCAGCCCCAGCAAGAAATGCAAGTCTAATTTCTTTTGATTTGAACACATCTGAGATTTTGACATCATTCCTTTTCTGGCGCTCTTCCTCTTCAGCAACAGAAAGGTTTTCAATTTCATCCTCCAACCGAGCAATGTCATATATTTTAGAAAGTATTGCAATGGCTTTAGCTTTTTCGTTCTGCATATTAAGATCAGTGTTATTTAGATGCAAATGTGTGGAAAAAAAAATAGCTCATGTTAAAACAGCAGTTACAAAGTATTTTCTTCTAAAAATCATCCATGTTGTGTATACCTTCATGAAAAGCCACCGAGGAGACTCTGGCAAGCATAACATAATGCAGAACTGAACCACAGCGGGTACACCAGAAACTCCAAGCATCCACCTCCATGTTCCCGGGACCTATCAAAGCAATAACAACGTTAGAAAGCCATGAAGGATGGAAGAAAAAACAAATCTTAAAGTACAAAAAGAATGACGTTTTGATGCCCTAAAATGACCAAGAATTTTATCCTTTTTTTATTAACTATGAAATTAAAGTAATTGCAAATTTATGGAGCAAATAAAATTTTAATTTGCAACCCAAGAATTTAGCCAATTGCTGGTAGATTTTCACAAGCATGATCCTTCAAAGTAGAGCGTGCCAACCTAAAGCAATTTTATCCTTTACTAAAACTGAGATCAAACTCTGGATACTGTATCTATGCTTTAATACGTTCCATGACTTCTCTTTTAGCCTTGGCACTAAGGCAGTGCCAAAAGAAATTTTAAACAAACCAGAAATGTATTTTTCATTTTCCATATAGTCATCAACTATCCCTCAGAAGGTTATGAAAGGATGGATCACTAATGTTAACAGTTTCCAGGAGTCCTAGATAAGAAAAGGTCTGCTGATGCTCTTAAAAAAAAAATACTATAACTGAAGAGCAAAATTCATTAGAAATGCCTCAATTATTTCGTATTATTTTTCTACAAATAATTGGAAGTAAAATACAGAAACTTCGTAAAGCTGCTCACAGGGGGGATCATGTTATTATATTATACTGTCAAACATATTTAATACATATGAGTAAGTAAACAGGTGCTAACAAGGAAAACCAGATTTATACATAAAGATTGTACTTCATAAACATAAGGGGAAAAAAAGAAGTGATCTTATTATCAAGAGATTTTGAGGCAAAAGCACATGCCATTAACAACCAGGGCACCATGGATGATCTAAATTAGGCAGGAAAGAAAAGGACACTCCTTCAATGAGTTTCTCAGTGCCAAATATTAAAAAGGATCTCCAAATTCTATCTTGCTGTCTGTTCAAGCTGCACAATGGAAAACCTTTCACACAAGAATTTATGTAATGATAATAACACAATGTCTCTAAGCAATGACACTGCATCTGAAATAGAATCATTGCAGCAATTTGTTACTTATAAGAAGCCATTATACAGTTGCTTTGTAAATTGATAAAATGATCTATTGCCAATTACTTGTTTAAATGCCTTTCACAGTTCCCTTTTCCCTTGTTCATAATGACGAGAAAACTTTAATGAAGTATTCCCAATGCTAGTTGGGCTCCTTCGCTACCAGTTCAGTGATTGTGAACTACTTCAACAGTAAACCATGCATATAATTATACTAGCGTTTTTTTTCTGATATGGATCATAAAGAGATGTGAGAGGCCCTTTTTGCTTAAACTTGTATTCAAGTAACCATGTAGACCACAGATCTTTCCAGTTTTTGTAACATAGAAGACCAAATGAACATGAAAGAAACATTCGGTGAGAACTGTTTCGGATAGAAAGAATACCAGAATTTCATGATAAAAAATTTTACAGGCAGAGAATCAATGACTCCAATAGACAAATGTTTTTAGGCAGGATGCCGAACTGTATTCAAACAAACTGCAAAATAAAGGCAAAAATTAAACTAACCTCAGTAAAAGCAAGATTTACGAGATAGGAAAGAAACTGTCCACCAGTAATCATAAGAACATTTGTGCTCACTAACCCTCCTCTTACTTCTGATGGAGATGCTTCTGCAATATATACAGGAGCAGTAACGGATGCTATACCCACACCCAGGCCAACAAAAAGTCGTCCCAATATAAGAACATAGGGATCCGGGGCAGCTGCCATAACAACCGATCCAGCTGCAAATACAACATCAGCAAGAAGGGTAGCTTTCTTGCGTCCATAAGCATCGTTGATCCAACCGCCGGCTGCAGCTCCTATTATTGCGCCAACCAATGCCATACTAACAATGGTTTCCTGCCAAGTTTAAAAATCATTATGATGGATAACCAATTTAGACCTCCATATTACAGCATAATGATTGACATTTATTTGATTATTTGAATTTTTCAGTAGTTCTAGTAATCTCATTATTTCTCAGTTAGTAATTAAAGTATTCGTACCTAGAAATTCAGTTTCGATTTCCTATTTAACCAGTTCTCCTCACTTTAAGAAAAAACTAAGCAAAATAACGCAGATAAAATCTTGAGCAAGACTCAGAAACCCATTATCTTACCAAGCAATGTCATACAACAATTGTTTCCTGCCGAAACGAAAAAACGTTAACCAATCAAGACATCCAGATTGATTACATACATAATCATCTACTTTTCTTGTTATTCAAAATTCTTAGTACAGGACCTTCATTATTTTCCCATTCAGTAATTAAAGTAGTTGTCATTACAAACTCAGTTCTGTAATGGTTATTTTCACTTTTTTGATAACCCCATCAAAGAAGTAACCCAAAATCAAATCTTTAGAAAAAATCACAAAAAAATATTACCTGTAGAAAACTACTCTGATTAACCACCTCAAATTCATCTTTTATATACAAGAGAGCCCCTGAAATTACACCTGCACAGCCAACAGTTTCTCATCAAATAACACATCATCTGAACTTTAATATATTAAAACACCCATTTGCTAATTTTTTGAAAAAAAATAAATAACCAAACGTTTGATATATTTTTCTTTTCCTAACCAGATTGAAAACAGGAAACCAGAAGGATAGCAAAAAAGAAAGAAACAATTGATGTTTACCTGTATCGTAGCCAAAAAGGAGACCACCAATGCCAGCAGCAACAGTCAATCCAATAACATAGGAATTACTAAAATACGACATTCGTCTCTCCGGAAACATATCCAAATACCCTGAACTTCCCGGCAAGTAACTGGAACTTCCCGGTGAAGACTGGATCGTCATTTTCCTCTCTTTCAATCAATCAGGAACCACCAATCAAAAGAAATTCTAATAAATTAAGAATAAGGGCTTGTAGTAGGTGATGAAACAGTGATTAAGCAAACAAATTGGGGAACTAAAAAAAAGATTAATAAGGAAATGAAGTTGATGCTTTTGATTAGACTAAATGGTCAGGATCTAATCTAATCAAATCAAGATTATGCAGGTGAAATCAAGCAAAGGCAACGTGGGGTTTGTCCTTTCGGGTTTTGTGACTGAACACTGAGAATCTACGGGAAAATTTGAATGTTGAGATTTTCTCAGAAAAGTTTGGAGAGAAAATTGAGAAATTTAGACACGACAGCGAGAAAGTGTAAGGAAAAACGTGACAGCAAGTTTTGGCACGTAAGTTCTTTTCTGTCCGAATATAGCGTTTCAAAAAAAAAAAAACAACGAGTTTTTCTGCAAATTATAGTTGGTTACTTAGCTAAAAATAACAGCCCAGTTACTTGAAAAACTGCGTAACTATTTCAACTGTGATAATGATTGCGGTTCAAAATGTTTTTTATTTAAAAATATATTAAAAAAATATTTTTTAAAAAAAAATTATTTTTGATATCAGCATATCAAAACTCTTTAAAAACATAAACAAAAATTAACAAAAAAATTCAAAATTTAAGAAAACACGGTTTACATTGTGTTCCCAAACAAGCTTGTGTTACATGGAAGGTGGTTTTAAAAAAAAATTAAAATTTTTTCATGTTTGTTTATCATTAAAAAAATTAATTAATAGAAAATATTTTTCAATTAAAAAATAATTGGCTTGTTTTTTATGAAAATATTTTATTCTTTGAGGCAAAAAACACTTTCTAGAAATTATAAAAAATTCAGGTCCTCAATCTTTTAATTATTGTATATTTTATTTTGATTTTTTTTTAATTTCAGATTTTTTTTAATTTCGTCTTTTAGAATTTCATTTAGTTTGATTTTTTTATAAACTTTGATTTTTATTTTTTTTTATTTACTTTTATCTTATCGTTTTTTATTGAAAATTTTTAATTATTATATATGGCATCTATTCTTTTAGTCTCTATTTATTTTTATTTAAAATAATTTATGAAATAATTCAAATCTTACATTAAAATATTATTATAAATTCTTAATTTTAATATGTGTAATTATTTTTAAAATAAATAAATATAATCTCAATACATGAAAAGGCTCCTTAAATATTCATGGCAGCAAAACAAGGGGAAAAAAAAAAAGAATAGTTGTATTGAAAGGTGAGGTAAGAAGAACTACCATGGTGACCTGCCAGTGAGATTAGAGAGTTTCTTTATTTTATGCACAGTTT
>Ga0307517_10015650_pt1 | contig 10057 bp, 2 predicted proteins | sample 23_EM_MG_FD_194515 | JGI IMG/M metagenome (GOLD analysis project Ga0307517, IMG submission 194515) | Populus trichocarpa ectomycorrhiza microbial communities from riparian zone in the Pacific Northwest, United States - 23_EM | ecosystem: Host-associated > Plants > Roots > Unclassified | place...
CTCTGCTTCTCAGTTTCGTGAAGGTTTTTAGGGTTTTGCAATTTTTGCCGGTGCTTGAAACGACAACGTTTGCAACATTACTATCTCATTTATTTTACCGAGTGATATTCATTTATAAAGTTAAGACCAGAGCTCGGCTTGAACTTGATTAAACTACGTGCAGTTTGTATTATGTATTTTAATTAATTTTATAAATTTTAAAATTAATAATTATTTAAGTTTTTAATATTATTTTGAATATTATTTTGTTTTTATTCAATTATTTTATATATTTTTAAAAAATAAAACTAATTTTATTCAGAGTACTTAGCTTGAACATTAATTAAGTATTAACTTGAATCAAGTTGAATGAAGTTAATGAAAGAATAAAATTAAATAATTTAATAAAATAACTCGTGATTCACTTTTTAATGTTTTTCTAATTAAAATTAAAGTTCCACGTGATCCGAGTGAGACCAATCAAATTAATCATAAGTTTTTTTTTTAATTTTTATCTAAAATAATATCAAATTAAAAAACAAATCTTCGAATCTATATTCTAAGCATAGTATAAAGAAAAGTATGTATAAAGATAAACTAGACATTATCTTTATTTTATAATGTTTGGATAAATTTATATTTATTTCATCAAACCAAATATAAATCAATCTCATTCTCGTCATTTCATCTCATTAATTTATGATACTGACTTTTCTCTTCCATCTTGCACCACAATTAAACTCAACATGTTAGGTGAGAGATAATTGAGACTGTGTTTTGCTTTAATTGAAATTTTATATTTATTTAATTAATTAATGAATATCATAATTTTATATAAATCTATTTTTTCAAACAATAAATGCAACTATTACAACGACAATAATGAAGTGATGGACTCCACTAGTGACGATGAACAGAAGAAGCGCAACCAAAAGGTAGCCGTAAAGCAGGCCCATTACTGTCCCGTTGGATTGCCTCTCTGTCTCAGGCCATCGGAGCACCTCCACTGGCAGCAACTCTTTGCCTCAAAACTCAATTTCCTTTACTCGAGCTGAAATAGCGACTCTATTGCTCGTCCAACATTGAGTATTTCAACATTGGCAAATGGATAATTCATATCTTCCAGACTGCCAACTGACAGAAAAGCAGTCAGCAGACGCAACACGAAGGGCATGTAGAAGTCATTTTTCACCTTTATGAAGGAAGAACAAAGTTCACCATTCCCATCAACTTCTTTGGTTTTTCAAGTTAAACATCCCTAGGAAGGTGAAACAATTTCACCCCACGGCATTTGTCTCGCAACTGTTGCAGGACTTCCATCCACATAGAGGACAAAGCAATTTAGTCTTTTAGCATTTCATTTCAAGCTTTTCTGTGGTGATTTAAACAAGGTAATATTCAGATTTCGACATGAATTTTTTTATTATCTAATTTTAATGCTATCGGGTGTAAATTTTAGCTTGATTGTTGGATTGAGTTGATATTTTTACAGAAGTTTCTATACATATTGTTTTATATTGATTTACATATTCTACAAGTATTCTATGTCAAATAAAGAGATATTTATGATAGCAACTATTATCCATAATTTGCAAGATTTTCATATCTATTATGGATTGTATGTGGTGGCAAAGAGGTTTTGGATTCTTTCATCGTTCTTTTTCTTATTTTGTAGGATTTCCTTATTCAAAAGAAAAATTATGAGAGGCTATTTAAAGAAGATATTTATGTTAGTTTCCTTTCTATTTTTTAGAGTATACTTTCAACTAAACAAGGAAAGAAACTTCAACATTCAAGACAATATTTTTCAAGCATGGAAAGAGGCTTAATAGACAACACAAAAGGATACTCTTTTATCTACAAGTTTCATATTCGGCTACAAGGGACTCAATGCAAAGAAATACGGTTTTGGTGTTGTTTTGACAACTTGTATAATCTGAATATTTCTTAAGTTTTATTTATTGTTTTAATTAATATTTGAGATAATTATATTTCAGTTTTAGGGCTTTTATTTCTGTTGGGTTTGTTTTGACCCAAAATCAATGTTTAAGCTTGTTTTAGACATTAGACTTATGCTTAGCTAAGTTTTTAGTTAAGACCTATTGGTTTGCAATCCAATTTAAGACCAATAGAGTTATTATTTTAGGACCATATTATGTTTTGTTTTACTACAAGTTTAGGCAGCCTTATAAATTAAAAAAATTCAATTTTTCTGAGCAACCTTCTTTTTCTTTGCTTGGACAAAGTAAATTCAACTTATCAAAATATAACTGACCTTGTGGCATTCATAATCATTTAATACCTCTAGTTCTTAATTACAAGTTAACTTCGGGTTAAAATTCAATCAAACCTGATTATTCAGCTTTCTTGGAAAAGTTATCATGTTTGTTGTGGATTTTGTTACCATATAATCACGGGTTTCCCTTCATTTTCTTTTATGTTGTAAGAGATTTAAGGGGAAGATCGCAAAATATGGGAAAAGCAATACTGAAGCATAAACATTGCACTGTAAGCCAATTTGAATGTCTTAAACTCTTTCAATAGGTGTGACTCGGACGCATTATTCAACTCAAATGAGTCCCGCAATTGTTGCTCAAAACACTCAGCTCAACTCCATAACAAATTAAGAGCGAGCATATCGTACAGGAATACGCTGCTGTATGGGACCTCTACACGAGGGGCAGTCCTTCATCCCTTGTTTCTCATGGAGCTCATTGCATGTTGTGCAAACCACCTGATGAGCACATGGGAGAAATACTACAGCCATCTCTTCCGAGAGGCACATCACACATTCCCTTTCTCGTTTCACACCTCCTGTCTCAGAGTAGTCATGGAAATCGTTGGCCACTTCTGAGATCCACGGAGTCCTTGACTCCTTTTGAGCAGGACTACTTTTTATATCTGCAAGTCTGCTAGCATAGCTTCCATCAATGCCCCTACGAAGTGCTGCAATTTTTGAAGAATCAGTCTTCAGTCTCAATTGGGAGATTTCTTTTTCAAGCTTCTGAATATCATCCTTGTACTTCTGTAAATTGGTTTCTGCTTTCAATTTGATCATGCCCTCCTTGGATTTAGCTGAAGCCTCGATATTTTCTATTTCTTTTCTTAATGAACTGGCCTGCATAAGCAGTTCTTCCTTTGCCTTCTCTTCCTGTCGCCATCTAGCCTGTGATATTTTTCACTTTCAATGAGAAAGGGCCTAGTAATAAAGCATGCACGAATAGAATGTGATGTGTCGAACCAATTTGCCAAGCACCCTATATACTTTCCAAAAAATTACATATTAAAACTCCACAATCGAATACAGATGTTTAACATTACACCATCAAGCTTCTGGGAATTATGCTTCAGGGGTAAGATGGTCAGGCAAAGACAAACAAAAATGCTCCCTAAAACACAGACAAACAAAGGATAACGAAATGACAAATAAATAAGACCTCAGTTTAAAGAAAGGGTTTGCAAACCAATTTGAAGGTAAGAACATCTAGATGAGAATCCAGCAGGACAGTGCTGCCAGAAATAGAAGGATGAGAGACAAAGAAATACAGTTGGAAAGAATCTGCAAACAAAATTTTGATCACTATACACAGTAACCCTGACATTTTTTGGTTAACAAAAATCAACAGGAAGTCTACAAAGGATCAATATATGAAGTCCATCTTAACATATATTTACAGCTCTAGTGCCAAAGCATGCAGATGCCAGCAGAGAAGTGTCGTTCATTCTGTTAGCAGCAGTAGCATATATTCTAGCCTAAATCATTACCTCTACATGTGCGCTTACCACATCAACTAGCCTTCTAATAGAAGTAGCCTGATAGTGTATGTCGTACACATGTCAATGAACACAACTGCATGAAACACATCACGCATGCGCATGAAAATGCAGCAAAGATTCTCAGACCAGGTATCAACCTAATTGAGCATTGTTCACCATTCCATCCATAATTCTTTTTTCTGAGCAGTGAAACAACCTATATCTCAACCAGCTAAGCTATGAACCACATGGTAAGTTGCAATGTTTTGAAATGGTCAATAAGTTGGCAATGAGAAACCTGTCACTGGCTGCACCACTCAATGATTGATCAAACCCCCCCATGCTACGTAAAATTCAAATGATTAGCGACTGTTACAATATATCCAGCGTGTAGCCTCTGAAAAAAGATGGAGGAAAAGGAAATTGGAGCCAAATTCTCAGAAGCATACCTCATGCTGTTCCTGTATTTGTCTAGCCTGCTCAAGATCTTGTAGCAGCTCTAAAACCTTGTGTCTTTCGGTTGCAAACTCTTCCTGGAGCAGAGCTTTTTGCTTTTCCCATGACTGAAACTTCATTAGTGTTTTCTTCTCCCTCTTTGATACTTCCTGACAGCTTGCAGCTGACTCGACTGCACGTAACTTAGCGGCCTCCATTTCTTGCCTCAAAGCAGCATTCTCCACCTCAAGCCTCTGGACAGCAGAATTGGCTATCTCCACCTGCCCGCTTGCCTTGCACAAAGCATTTTCCATTTCAGTAAGCTTCTTCATGGTGCTTTCCTCCAGAGTTTGCTTCTCTTTCTTAAGCCTTTCAACCTCTTCCTTCTCTTGTCTTAGTGACTTAAGTTCAGCCTTGTCCTTACCCAGCCTTCGAGCAGCCTGCATAACCTTTTGATTTGCCCATTCTGTCCATTCTTGGAGCTGATTTTGTAGTTCCCGTGCCCTTGGAATAAGCTTCATAATCATCTCATCCTTCTTGTCACGGGGGACCCACCGTGTTAGAGACTTGTCATACAATATCCCAGCATAACTAGACATAGGTGCCTCAGCACTGCAGCTAGTAGGCACTAAAGTTGAGTTGCTTTTTGCAGGCAGTGAAAGAGAGAGCTCAGTATCAGCTGCTGATGATGCAGGTGGGGTGGTGACTGTAGGTAGAACTGGAAGGACACTTACTGGGGGTAATGCGGATGAGATATCAGTCTTAGGGATAGAAGAGCTTGTACTAGAAGATACTGAATTAAATGTTACATGGGAAGAGGGATTGCTAGGAAGATTCAGGTTCCTGTTATCTTGAGGCACATCAACTCCCATTGCCTTGCTTAATCTTAATGAAGCATTCTTTATGTTAACAGAAGTAGAGTCTGAAACAGATTTCAATTTTTTATCCAAGATCAAACCACCCAAGCCGCTTAGTTTCCCTGCTCTCGAAGCTTTAGACCCATACGTCCGATAACTCTTCTCCAAATGAACTGACTTCTGACGAAGTATGTATTCTCTCTTATTAACACCAGAATGGACCTTCCTACTGACGATAAACTTTTCTTCCAGTATAGTAGATTGAGATGATCCTGCAATGTTGGAGGATTTATCATCGACTGTAGAATTCGATCCCTCTTTATCTGATACCGGTCCATTGAGAACAGCAGAGTTCTTAGGTTTTGTATTTTTGGGAACTCCTGTCACATTGGTGCTTGTCTCTGATTGAGAACAAGGATTTGGAAGGTTTAGTTCAGAACATTTAGCTTCTGGTTTCAACTGGGGTTGAGTAGAAACAGATGCGGTCCCATTTGAAGCACCATCAGTAGCAAAGCTGCTCAAGGGATCACCATCCATTGCACAAGCATGAGAAACATTCATGTCACAAATCAACAAGCACCACATTGCATCTCCAGTGCTGAAGAAAGGCCTGACTTCCCGAAGTACACAAACCAATTCTGCCAATACATACCTCCCCAGCTGTTGTAAATCCTCAAAACAGTGCTCTCTTGAAGGTTCAATATCATGACCATTCCTAAGAAGTGCTAAAGTATTATCCACTATATTTGACACGGTGTATTTACACCCATAACAGAGACCAGACCTCAAAATAGCCTTCGTAGCCTCTTCCTCAGTATAACCACAAGCAACAATTTTCTTAATTGCACCCTTAAATATTGCATCCAAATTGCTCAAAACAAGTTCTTCTAGCTGAGATTCTGTAAGATCACTCCAATCAGCATCATGGGATTCCTCTGACTCTACTTCCCCTCTAGGCTGGCTTGGCCCAACCTCAGATGAACCTAAGGCACTAGACAATCCAAGGTCAAGTTTTAACCCATCAGAATGGTATTGGTTTACACCACACAAGTCACAGGCACTGGACTGCCCATGACCTGGGGCGGCTTCAAATTTCTCAGCAGAGAATTCATAACCTGGACACTCATTCTGAGCTGAAGACATAATCTTACTCGGGTCACCCAAAGGTGGATCCGCACGGAACTTCCTCTTATTCCTGCTTCCCTTTTCTTGGATAGACGCCATTGGCAAAACTTGAATGGGACAACTACTACTACTTGCTTTAGCAACCATTGACGCCATTTTAATCTGTAAATAAACAAAACCAATATCTTTATATCACTCAAACCTTACCGATCATCTATCCGTCAACCGGCGATGCACCCCCCCATTTAATGTATCAAAATCAACAGAAAGAACATTCAAATAATCATAAAAAAAAAGCAGCTAAATCAAGAATCAATACAAATCAAGCAATCAAAAAATCAAAAAATAATTTCTTCACCATTTTATCTCACTAACAAACAATAACCCAAATCAAGAATCGCAAAATCAATCAATAAAAAAGAATTCCCAGATACAAAAACGAAGAAGAAGAAGAAGAAATAATCAATAACCAATGAATTAAAAATAATCCCAGTTGACAAAAACATGATATCTCAACACCAACCATATAAATTTGAGCAGGAAATGGAACAAAACAGCTTAAAATAAAGGAGATTTATCGATTGAGGCAAACACAAATGATATAAATAGATAGATAGATAAAACATCTATAAAAGAAATAAAGATTTGAGACAAGAATGGAATGATCGAGGCGTACCAGAACTGTGAGCTAACATAAAAATCAAAAGGGTATTAAAAATTGGAGACCAATCTCAAAACATCACAGAAATGGCAGAAATATATGTAGTTATTTCTCCTCTCTTTTTTTTAGTTTTTCATAATTGTATTTGTTGCAAATTTATGTAGTCCTAGAGTTTTTTTTTTTCTTTATTCTAATAATTAATTTTAAACATACCAACTACCCATGGTTAGCTGTATATAATTAGAGTGTTTTTATGTAATTTTTAATAAGAATTATTAAACTCGATTTGATATTGCAAACTAAGATTTAACTCAAATTTAATTAAAAAATTAGATGAAAAATAACATTTTTAAATTTAAAAGGAATAATAATTTGATCAAAATCTAATTAGATTTTAAAAAAATAAAACAATTTTATTTTATTTTTTATTTTTTAAATTAAAATAACATTATCATGATTGATTTAGGTTATTTAATTAGTGTGACTTGAATCATAATTTTTTTTAATAAATTTGATTTTGATATATATGAACTATTACTATAATTTTTTGATAAATAATAAGATAAAAAATAATAAAATTACCCTATTTGATTCGAGTTTAAGTTTCATTGTTAAACTTTTAAAAATATAATATAATATATGTTCAATTGATACAATTTTTTTTTATTTAAATGCAACATAAATATGATAAGATTATTCTAAATATGTGTTGGTGAAGACAACATAAATTAGTAGATATTATAAATATACAATATTTCTTTTAGAGTGTGGTTGGCCTAACTTTAAATCTATTTTTATTAAAAATAATAATTACATGTGGTTAAGTTAAAATTTACTCAATCTCTTAATTTAACAAGGGCACCTACCCATTCTTAAAAAAAAAAAAATTCCAAACATGGCACCTACTCACAAATTGTTGTCTTTTTATCTTTTTTATTTTATTTTATTTTATTTATTATCCTTCCAAATATTCATGCAAGGAAAAGAAAACGGAAATGTCCTATCAAAACGAAAATGTATTTTTAACTCTCGAGAAAAATTTTAAAAAAAATTAGGAGATTGAATGCATTTCTTTCTTCTTTCTAATTGCTGGTATCAATTCCATCCACGCATCAAGTTTGTTGATAACTTATTGGAGTCACACAAAGAAACACCATCTCCTTTTATTTGATTGTGATGCATGTTAAATCATAGTCATTAAGCACGATTTGGACGATATGGTTAAGAGGATTGATCCCAAAAAAATCAAGGATTTTTTTTTTAATTAATGTGGGTATTTGGCCAGCTAATTGTATGGACCTCGACTAATCCTTCATGTCCTGAAGTTAACGACCATATAAGTCTCTAGTAGCTTTAAGGAACTCGAACTCGTGACCATTAGAGAGCAAACACAAGACATGACTAGTTAAAATACCCCTCATGATTGAGGATTTGTTATCTTATTTAGACTAAATTTATAGTTGAACCAAATAAAATATTATCTAGGTTGAGTTTTAGGAATTCGATTAATTCGATAAATTTTAACAGGGTAAATATAAAATAATAATAATAGAATAAACAATATAATCAATTTATTTTAAATGATTGTTTTAGTTTATGGATTTACATGGTAATCTAATAATGCAGGATCTTTTTAGGATATATTTTAAATTGGATCAGATAACTACTGTCGAATATTTGGTTGCATCTTTTTTTTTTTCATTATGCTTGCTAGGATGTATTTGATAAAATTTTTGGTGTATATTTGATAATGTGGTGCATAATATCTTTTAAGAATGATTTTAATAAAAAAAACATTAAAATAATATTTATTTTTGAAATTAACATATCAAAAACATAAAAAAAAAACCTAAAAATACATCAATTTAATATTTTTCAGACAAAAAATAATTTAAAAAGTATTTTGAAAATAGTAAAAGCTACCACAATGTTAAACAAACATTTAATTTGAAATTTAGTTTTCAAACTATGATTTGCATCTAAAATCATGGTTTTAAAAAAAAAACATCAAATTATACCCTTTTCAAAATCAAGTTCATAAAACTGTAGTTCTAAATGGATAATGAAATAATCATAAACTCATTCTTCTTTATTTATTTGGCAAATTTAACCATGACAATCAAAAGGTAAAGAGTGTCTCTAATTCATATAGTTGGAGAAACCAAAAAAGCACTTATTAATCTTTAATCTTGGTTACTTGGAAATATTTTTTAACTAATGCAAACATGTTTTTAATAAAATTTAATGTAATAATTTAGTAAAAGCAGTGAGATAATCATAATTGTTAAATCTAGTCTGGCCTAGTATGTTGATATAAAAAACAAAGATTCATAATCTGATTCATTTAACAAAACTCGTTCGATCTGACTAAGTTTTTAATGACCTAGTTAATCTAGATAAACCTAATCTACTTCGCCTATAAAAAATAAAATACAATCATTTTAATAAAAAATAGCTCAAGTCTTTTATCTAGTTGGAGTGCATCCAAGAAATTATATTATTTTTAATTATAAAATTAAAAAACAACATGATACACGTGAAATCTTCCTTCCACTTTTCAGAAAGGAACATGATACACATTCCAACTATTTTTCCTTTTCTTTTTAGTTTTTTGCAATCTTTTTAGTTGAATTTTATAGTCGGAAGCATAGGGAAGCAAGTGAAAAATACATGGGAGTGTGAATTGGAAAATGAGACTGACTGATGAGACTTTGACCCCCCGCCCGGCGTAGCCCCTCCTTACTTGATGGGGTTGAGCCCCCACCTATCATATGGTAGTAGGTGGGAGTCTAATTTTAATATTTTTAATGGATTTTTAACCATGTTTTTAAAATCCGGTCTAGTTGGCAGATTAATCCAGAATTTGATTGATTTGAGATTAGAATCGAGCTGAATTTAAACAAAATAATAAAAACAAAAAATCTTATTGCAATCCATTAATTATTTATTTTTTTAACTAAAACAATATCATTTCGATTTATAAAAAAAAATTAGGGTTGACTCGGGTGACCCGGTCTAAACTCATGACCTAAGCCTTGGATCGGGTCAACCACCAGGCCGAGTTTAAAAACTCCACTTTTAAGCATAGTTGTAAAATTTGAATCTGCCTGGCTGGTAAACTCGAAATTTAGTTGATCTAATATATTAATTAATCAAAGTTAAAAAATAAAAGAAAGAATGTTTTTTGATCTAATTAAAATTTGACTTGATGATATGGTTAATTCGGGTTAAATCTAGTCAAAAC
>Ga0307517_10015651_pt1 | contig 10057 bp, 3 predicted proteins | sample 23_EM_MG_FD_194515 | JGI IMG/M metagenome (GOLD analysis project Ga0307517, IMG submission 194515) | Populus trichocarpa ectomycorrhiza microbial communities from riparian zone in the Pacific Northwest, United States - 23_EM | ecosystem: Host-associated > Plants > Roots > Unclassified | place...
CTCTATTAATTTAATGACTTGCATGTGATGATCCACTTGAAAAAATAAAATAAAATAAAATAAAACAGCCTGTAAATTTATTTGGGCCTCTACCCAGCACCACAAAAAAAATTCTTAGCTTTTTCAGGTTACAATGAATTAGAATATGGCGCTGCTTACCACTCATGTACACATTATTTTTTATTATTTTGTATTAATATATTTTCTAATATATTCTCTACCATTTTTACATAAAGTTATCACTATTTTTTCTAGCTACCAATCAATGGTGCAAACACATACCACATTCTATATAACCAGGTATTTTCTTTTCTCAACCAATTATTATTTATAACTAATTATCTACTTCTCCACCAATAAAAAACCAAAAACTATAATTAATAATAGGCACTAATATTTTTTTCACTCAATTATCATTAAAATAAGGTAAACTAACGCATCCAGGTTCATAAATATTTTATATCATCATGTAAACAAAGAGATTTTTAGACTTGATATTTTTTATTCTATAATAAATAATTAAATATTTTTTTTAATTATATTGTATATTATTTTTCTCGTATATTCATTAATTTAAATATTAAAAAATCTCTCATTTCTTAATGAACTTAAGTTTTAAAGAACATATAAGCCTACAACCAAATTTAAACATCAAGTTCATAATCAAACCCGCATATTTTGACCTAAAATAACATAATGTGAAAAACTCAATTTATATTTAAAGTTTTATTCAAGATTTAATCAACTTGTATTTTTATTTTTATAATTTTTTTACGTGTAACATTAAAATAAGAAAGGAATTAACTTATCGTCGAGAATTATTGAAAAGAGAAAAGAAAATCCTTGTACCAAGCAGTAGGTGGGATATCTTGATAATTGTGCCTATGGTTTTAACTTTTAGGGATTGATTAGGATGTCCTTGAAATCACTTTTGTTTCCTCAATTTAAGAGAGGTTCCTCTGTTGAGATAATAAGACAGCTTCCTTCGAATGGAGGTGTTAGGATATTAATGTGTGTATTGAATATGATGGACTTGCCACTTGTCCTTGGTTAGACGTGGACCGTCGATCACACATGCATTAATCCGAATGGTTGTTGTTAATTTATGTACCTAAACTCTTTGATTGGCAGATTAATACCAACATCAGAATCTAGCAAGGGCTTCACGACTCTTCCAGATATCCTAAGCACCTAAGCACTGACTCTACTAAATAGTAATTATTATAAATATAAATTATAATATAATAATATCAGTAGCCTGGTGTGGGCTGGTGGAAAAATAGCTAGCTGACCAGCAGTGGTGAAATGTACACAGATTTAATGGAAGTTGTCGGATCAGTCAAAGAATTCATTGAGGAAATTGCAATGACTCGATTGAGAAAGGAATCATTGGACGTCAAATCAGAGACAATGGCATCATCCTTTCCCTTACACGCAAATTCAGTACATAATTGGTTGGTAAGCCTGAATAATTGAAGCCTCGAAGCAACTTTTTTAGCTGTAGACGGTCTGCTGTTCAGTGAAATAATTAACTAAGTAATTGCACAGGAAGGATCATATGGGATTTTTTTAACGTTGTTTTTTTCCCTTTGCAAAATGGTTTCTGTGTTTTCCTGTATAAATATGATATTTTTTATATAAAAAAAAAAAAACAGCTTAATCCAAAGGTTGGAATATACAAGGAAATAATTATGGAAGAACCCAACCCTATATAGCTCTCCAATAAGTGTCTAAATAAAATGGAACGATAAGAAGAAAAAAGAGAGTGGTAAAGCCTTGCTTCCTAACTAGCATGAAGTAAATGAATCCTATGGTGGAAAACTTAGGATACGAGGTTATGTCTTGTTATTAATTATCGATAGAATCATATTTCATTGAAGAGATAAATATATACATAAAATAAATTTATTTTTAATACAATATGAACTTTTGTAATTTTAAAACAGAAACATATTTTATATATCTTTATCTCGTATATCTCTAATATTTTGATCTCTTTTATGATCAAACGCTAATATATTTTTTATTGTATACACCTACCGGGTGGAAAGCATACAAGTGACTATGAGAACTGGGAATTAAAGGCAGGGGAAACCTAAGAAATTAATCCTCAAGTTATTATTCTAGCATAGAATCCATGCCCAAGTTATAATAAGTTACCATTTATAATACACCAACGCTATATATATATATATATATTACCTTTGAACAAATATTTATCATCGATCATTTAAGCCAAGGAAACATCATACTATATGATGTCAAACAAAAGTATAAATATATTTCTCTTTGACACAATATCCATACATATATAAGACCATTGTAGCAGTACTTCATGGATTGTTCTTCTGGGTATAGATGTAATCGGTGTGAGCAGCAAGTGTCCTTCTCATCAAGCACTCTTCCTCACCAAGCCCTTCACAGCTGATCTCTTCCATTACCTCTGCATGCTCGGCCTCAACAACCTAAACAAATACACAAAACCCACTTATCAAAAACATAAGCCGATCAATCGAAATCTTCTGCATATGAAATTAACCATGTTTAACTACAAAAATTTTAAAAGTTCCAAATTCAACAAACCTTATGTTGGTTCTTTGCCAAAGAACCACCAGGAAAGCCTGGCTCAGGGCGGGCGGCATAGGTTATTGTGGAGCAGAGGAGGAGGGCTACCAAGAAGAGTGTGGCAACCTTAACAACACTGGCCATCTCTTTCTTCCTGTGTTTAAAAGAAAATTATTATGCGGGAATGGATATAAGATGTTGATAAGATTCTGAGACTCAGAGACAAGACAAGACAGATGTGTGGTTCTGTATTTATAGATGGGGAGGGAGGAGACTAATGGTAATGGTGATGGTGTGAACTTGTGGTGGTGGGAGAGACTTCTAATATAGCAGCTCATTAACTACAGAACATTAAATCGAAAGTGAAACTTGTATATTTTTAGAGACTTCTTCCAGAAAGGAATTTAAAAAAAGAAAAGGAGGAGATAATCAAAAGCAGACCACAGGAATTGATACAAAAATAAAATAAAAAATAAAGGTTTGAAAATCATCGGTGATATCACCACAGATTTGTTTGCATGTTATTATAGAATGACTTGGCCGACTTGGACTTGGGACGTTTGGCATATAGAGCAGGAAAAAGGTAGGTTGTTGGTTTGAAATGGTTGCTGAAGAGTAAACGGAAGAAGGGAAAAAGAAAAAGAAAAAAAACAAAATTCAAATTTCACTAATGATGTTCCGGAGTGATTGTTAATTAGTTCAGGGAATAATTACAGTCGATAATTATTTTTAACTATCATAGTTTAAAGGATTATTACGGATTCATAGTTTAAGGGATTACTGCGGATTAATTATGATAAAATCGAACGTTTTAGTTTTTTAAATCATTGACTTCTATACTATATCACATTCTTATTTCTTTACTTTACTTTTATTTTTATTTGCATTATCATTAATGTTATCTCTTAATTAAATAAGTTTTTTAAATAAAATTAGAATAATGAATATATCATTATCATTATTAACCAATCTCTGCGGGGTCAAAACTCTATTTTATCATTATTATTACTTGTTTTATTCTGTACATTTATAAAAAATCATATAAACATCTATAAAAATCTTTTCATATTCATATCGGCCTCTATTTATACCAGAGATAATTCTTAATTCTCCATACCTGTTCTAATTGGAAACGAATGTCTATTAGAGATCACATTATTTTTTATGATCAATTTTTATTAAATATATAGCCTATAAAAAGGAATTCTGCATTTATCAAGTACGTGAATTTAATTGACGCAATCATAGGGAAAAAATACAAAAATTATTTCAAATATTTATTAACAAATTATAGATATACTAAATTATAAATGTATGTATAAAGGTCTATAAAAGCTAAGGATACCACACCTTCCTAGTAAAAAAAACAAAGAGTATCCATCTCCATCTCTATATAGGCAGAATTTCTTATATATAAACACCTCCATTCAAGTAAATTAATGGGATCGTACCTCTACATCTCATGGATGCAATTATCATCCCCGGTCAAAAATCATTATCAAGTGAGTCCTACTAGCAATTATTTATATTCCGTACATGGTGGCAGCAAAATTAACTAAATATCATAATTATATGGAATAAAAAGTTCCGAAGAATATCCTCTGCTAGATCTTCAGTAGACGTAGCTTGTTCTACAAATATTTTTCCTCCTTAGATTAATAAATGACATCTTAGTTTTTTTTTAATTATTTATCTGATATTATTGACTTTCGAAAAAAAATTGCCAACAAAAAACTACGCAAAGGAGCAAAACCGCTGAATTATCGTCTATATAATTTTGTCACGATGTCACAATCAGAAGCCACCCTGCATTTCAAGAGGGCTTAAATATTTTGCAAGTACAAGTTGGTGATATAAAAAATCCAATGAACCAACAATATTTATATATTTATAGAGATTATTCAAAGATTCATGACAATATTCTAACAGTATGCAATATAATTCACGTTACAGCATGTATACGTTAATATGGAGCTCGTGATTATGCCTTCTAGATGTGGATCTATTGTATTTGTTGAAACTTTATAAGATAACTAAAGAAATAAAAATAAATCATATCAAAATAAATTAATGGATTAATGTGTGTGGGAAACGAGTAGGTGTCAGCTACCAGCTGGTAAGGTAAGAACATGATCTTGCTTTAGTGTACAAAGGTTGACAAAAAAACAAGGAAAAAAAACAAATAAATTGAGAAAAATAAAAAAGAAAATAATTAATAAAGGGGAGAATCTCCTTTGAAAATGCTGCAAGGAATCGTGGGTGTTGTAGTGAAAGAGATCAGCTGGTTGAACCGAAAGCCAAAGCCAATGGTTGATGGAGTCAAAAGCATTTCTAAATGAAATGCTTTCGGTAGGCAAATTACATATATTCCTTGATCAAAATTCCAACTCCTATTTATGACTAATTAGTGTTAATTAGCTATAGGGGTTTGTGCTGTTCTTTCTCAGCATGATTGGATTCCTTGATTCTAATATTTATGGTCAAGTACTCTTAGACAATATAATTATTATATTTATAGCACTTGGTTCGTTGGTTTCATATTGGATTAGGCTCCTTCACACCCAATCTTTAAAAGTCAAATCCTTATGAAAAGGAGTTTGATTTGTGTGTGGATATTTTGTTGCTGAATGGTATGTTGGTGTGCTCTCTTTTTTAGATTTATGGTATGGTATGGCATGGCTGCCTCTTTTCCTAAAAAGAAAAATAAAAATAAATAACTCCTATAAATGATTAGTAATAATAATATTTTGATGGATATAAAATGACAGGGAAAAATCCAAATCAAAATTAAATACAAATATAAAAATCTTATTTTTCACCACGATCATAAAATATGTTTTATTTTTTTACGAAAATGATATTTTCAAATTAATTTTCATGCATTAAAGCTCTCTGGATCGAACTTTAAACAGATTATTCATAATTACACGATTATCTATAACCGGACATTAGTGTAATGACACAAAACCATGTTAAAATTGGGTAACAAGGAGGCTGATCAAGCGTGGAAAACGTTTCGACATGTTTAGAAATAAAACAGAACAACACGCTAGAAAATTTAGCATCACTGCCTGCAGATATGATCAGTTTTAACCGATTAAAGAAATTGCCTCTCTAATTCTCCAACTTAGCAATCCTTATCCTTTAGACAAAGTGATCATCTGTGGTCTTTTTTTATCATTGTGAGAATGCATCAACAATCTTTTCATACTTTATTAAAGAAGCTGTAAAAGTTGAATGGTAGGGTATATAGAGGACTTGCTTCAATAATGAAATTAATATGACTAATTATTCCCTTGTTATTAATCATGCTTAGCTCAGTGGGTTAACTTGATAGTTAGGACATAACATCCAATAAATTAATTAATGTATGATCTAGTTAACCTAGTTAAAATCTAATTTAATTTTTTTTTAAAGAAAATAAATAACGTTGTTTTTTGAAAAAAAAAATCTTCAAACTCATGAACTGAACTTTGAACCAACTCATAGAACAAGTCGTCGGGTTTATTAACTTTCATTACTCCCATGAAAATGAATAATACAGGGACTAAATTCCATATATATCACGGGTAAAACTGCCAGAGCAGTGGGCTCCATGATAGAAATTATATGCTCGATCTAAGGATATATGTTTCAACCTCACCCAGGCATGTAAGACTTCCTTTTACATGAAACCAAAACAGGATTTGACTACACCATGTAAATACAAGCACAAGGGCTGCAAAGTCTACCATGGATAGTGTTCATTACTATATAAAAAGTGAAGGCTTTATGTCCTCATTCCATACGTCATTTCTTGCTATGAGCAAAACCCATGTTTTCTATATGTATAGTTGCATGTGTTTTACCTTCTTTCACATGTCTTTCAACGTTGAAATTGTCGGTGGGAAAGATGGACGAGGAGTTGCAATCAAACAGGAGTGTACGAGAACCATATCTCTTAAGTGACCAAAACACTGTCCATCAAATGACAGGGTAGTCAAGAAGCTGTTCAAGGCAAACAGGCAATCACCATACAATAATTTGTTGGAGTGTGTTACATGATTGAGGTTTGGACAAGAGATTCATGCCTAACTCTTACAAAAAAAAAAAGGTCAAAAGGGCCCAGATAAATGAGTGAGAAAAGGGGCATCAAATTGAGCCAAGAAAAATATGGTTCTTTAATGTTGAATCATAATGGCGAAAAAGGCATTCCAATAGCATCAAAGAAGAGATCGTTCGTGTTGATTAAATATTGTGACGTGGAATTCTTGCCGAGAGCTTCCCACCACATTTACAAACCGGCTTTCTTAAATGCTACAGATTTATCATCAAAGTCTTAGGTACCTTGAATGGAAGGGCTCTCGATGTCGGAACAATTAGCCAAGTGTGAAGCCAGGCTTATGCAGGCCATGATGTCATGGATGGATGGATAAGATATCAAGCCAAATACAGATTCTCAAAAAAAAAAAAAACATGGTGTCAACTAAAGCTGTCCTACTAGTCTTGTCCTGGGGCCTAATTAAAGGCAGACTTTTCTCATTCTTTCTGGACCCTGCAAACTCGGAGAAGTAGTCGGATTAACAGTAATCATAGCATGGGCTATCCTCACGTCGGCCCATTTGATCATGGATGGATGGATGGATAAGATATCAAGCCGAATTCTGACTCTCATAAAAAAAACATGGTGTCGACTACGTTGTCTTTGTTGTCTTGTCCAGGGGCCTAAAGGCGAAACGCATTTGGGAGCAGGCAGACTTTTCTCATTCTTTCGACACTGCAAACTTGGAGGAGAAGTAGTCGAGTTAACTGTAATCATAGCATCCGAATATGTATCCTCACGTTTGCGTTGGCCCATTTGATCATTGGTTGCGTGGTGGATATGATGGAAACTCAAGAGGGGATAAATAGGTTAAGGAAAACTTTTGATGTTTTTCTTGCTGTTTATTAACACTTCAATATATCTCTGTGCTATTTATGATCTTTTAATCACTCTTTGTGAGTGCGGCCCATATAGAGATGGGTGAAAGTTTAATTTTTTTGTTTTAAAATAATTTTTATATTCTTAAATTATTTTGATCTATCATGTCAAAAATAAATTTGTTTTTTAAATAATATTATTTTAATATATTTCTAAGATAAAAGTATTTTAGAAGGCAATTTCTATTATGTTTTTTAGTATAGCTTAACCAGAATTCTAATAAAAAAAAATTGCAACAACTAATAATAATGATCCTAATCTAAGACATAATCTAAGACAGAACTCTTTTAAACTCAGAATTTTTTAAGTCATAGACCTAGCAAGCAACACATTATCTGGTTTTTTTTTCTTTTCTTTTTAAATACATTTTTTAAAAATTTTAGTCTAACCTATAGCATATTGCTGAAAGTAAATTAGTAAATTCTAAAAAGAGTAAAAAAGCCCTATTAAAAGAATATCAAAAGTAAAAGAATGAAATTTATGATTAACCGAACATTAAAATGTTGTAATTAGTATAAATAAGAATAAAATGGCTTAATTAGTATAAATTCAAAAATAAAAGGATGAATATAAGCTTTCAACCTAATTTTATAGTATCATTCAATCTTTTCAACTATTACCAAAACCTCAATGCATGTTTTTGCATCTTAAAATACTTTACTTCAAATAAATCCTCCTTAATTTATTTCCGAGTTCTTTTAATAACCCAATGCATGTTGACTGCGCATTGATCCATCGATCAGTTGACATGAACACTTATATTTAACAATTTGTGTCCAAATTTCATTCATGAATACTATTTTTTTTTTTTTGGGTTACAAATTAATGGGGCCTAAAGGCCCAAAGCATACCATAGCAAAGTCTAATCACATTAATCAGAACACATCCAGAACACTACATGCTCATTAAACAGCTGCTCCAACCTTCATATTATTACAAAATATTGCCACCTGTTATGACAATTTAACCTTCTTGCGACAACATTACTCTTAAGTTCTTACACATCTTTCCATCTCAAACAAAGTTTGAAAAAAGAAAAATTAGAAACTGATATTTTACCAACCTAGTTGAATTTGAACTTGGCTTGTTGGTCTTATCATTGTGTTGTTTAAAAATTACATTAAGTATATTCTCTATTTCATTTCAACCATTCAATTCGTAATCCATAATTATATATAAAATTATAAATTTCATCAGGATATTTTGATTTAATTACTCTTACTAATTGTATATTCAAATATCGTAACCAATTTACCCCCGTGCTAATTTTAAATAACGAGAAAATTTGGAGTTAACCAAACTCTCCTTCCCTAATTGTTTTTGTTTTCCTCTTTCACCATGACCTCAACATTCTATTTTTTTCAGTTATTCTCTTCCTTTTAAAGGCATAGAAAGCTAATGGTAGGAGCTCATTGAGGCAAGTTAATAGATTTCCTCTAATTTTTAACAAGTTGACAAAGAAAGAACAAAGAAAAAGAATGTTTTTTTATGAAATGTGTCTGGGAAATGAACGTTTAACGACCACGATTTTTTTTTTTTACTACTTATATATATTTTCTTGGAAAACAACAAAAAATAAATAAATAAGAGAATATAACTGAATAAATGAAAGAAAGAAAGAACACATGATAATGTTTCACGTCTCTTCTTTACAGGGAAAAAAATGAAATCTTCAAAGTATGAACTACCAGCAATGTTATAAAAACTAATGATTGAGTATCTAATATTTCATTTTGAACAACAATTCTTCTCATTCTTTTTAAAACCGCATAATTAAATAAGAGACCGAGCTGTCCAAATTTGTTTGGTATGTTGGATATGATGTTAGAGAATAATCATATCCTAAAACTTCATTTAAAAATTTAAGTTATTAAGTTCAGATGGTTCTTTGATATGGTATCAGAACCTTGATCATCAAGTGGTCACGAATTCGAATCTCACCACCTCTATTTATTTGATAAAAATCAAGCACAAGATAATATGAGTTTGTGCAAGTTTCAAATACAAAGAGCTTTCACTTGAGGGGGTGTGTTAAAGAATAATATAAATCATATCCTAGAATCTTACCTAAAAATTTAAGATATTGGGTTGAGATGGTTCTTTGACACATGAAATAAAAAATATAAAAAATGATATTTAAAGTATCCTAAGATAGAAATGATATCATAATAAAAAAATATAGTGACAATTAAGATAGAAATGATATTTTTTTATTTTTTATTTGAAATAATATATAAAAATAGAAAGATTATTTGTTTAGTTATTTTAGTTTCCTCACAAAAAAATACAGTGATAGTGTTTTTAGTTAGTGTCTTCTAGAAAAGACAAATATAAAATGGATAAATTTAAACATAATTTGGTGAAGGAAACTAATTAAAATAAAAAATAAAAATAAACCAAAATATTTTAAATGGTATATAGTTAGTGTCTTCTACATTTTTTATTTTTTATTTTAGTTTCCTCACCAAATTATGTTTTTATCCATTTTATATTTGTCTTTTCTAGAAGGCACTAACTAAACACAACCTTGAA